>Ga0134126_10002577_pt1 | contig 22868 bp, 23 predicted proteins | sample KB31752_FD_96881 | JGI IMG/M metagenome (GOLD analysis project Ga0134126, IMG submission 96881) | Terrestrial soil microbial communities with excess Nitrogen fertilizer from Kellogg Biological Station, Michigan, USA - KB3-175-2 | ecosystem: Environmental > Terrestrial > Soil > Unclassified ... | reverse complement strand
CGTTACAATGCCCTTATCCCGTGGTCATTTGAGCCGGCCGGCTTGCAGCCACGTAAAATAAATCGCTAAAAGGCCGGGGACGCGTGAGCCCGGCTGAGGATATTTTTCCGGCCGGTTTTTTTGTTGGCTCGGCGCGTGATCCCGAAAAGTGGCTACCGGTTTTCGGCAAAAATCATGCGGCAGCCGTAAAGGAGGCCGTGATGCCCGCATCCACTACGAAGAACTATCGTCCCGAAACCCGGCTGGTTCATGCCGGAACGCTGCGCTCGCAGTTCGGTGAAACATCCGAGGCGCTTTTTCTCACCCAAGGCTACGTTTACGACACCGCCGAACAATGCGAGGCGCGGTTTTCCGGCAAAGAGCCGGGTTACGTCTATTCGCGTTATTCCAATCCCACTGTAACCATGTTCGAGCAGCGCATGGCTTCGCTCGAAGGCGCCGAGGCCGCCCGTGCGACCGCAAGCGGCATGGCCGCCGTCACCACCGCGCTGATGGGCCAGGTCAAAGCCGGCGATCATGTCGTCGCCGCCAGGGCGCTGTTCGGCGGATGCCGCTGGGTCGTCGAGGACTGGATGTCACGGTTCGGCGTAAGCTCGACGCTGGTCGACGGCACAGACCTGTCGCAATGGAAAAAAGCCGTGCGCAAGAACACCAAAGTGTTTTTCTTCGAGTCGCCGACCAACCCGACGCTCGAGGTCATCGACATCGCCGCGGTTGCCGACATCGCGCACAATGCCGGCGCCAAGCTAACCGTGGACAACGTGTTCGCGACGCCGCTCTACCAAAGCCCGCTCGCGCTCGGCGCGGACTGCGTCGTCTATTCGGCTACCAAGCACATCGATGGCCAGGGTCGCTGTCTCGGCGGGGTGGTCCTGGCATCGGAAAAATTCATTCTGGATCACGTTCAGCAGATTATTCGGCAGACGGGCCCTTCAATGTCGCCATTTAACGCCTGGGTGCTGCTGAAGGGACTGGAGACTCTTTCGGTGCGCGTGCATCGGCAGACTGACACGGCGGCGGCCGTTTCGGTTGCGCTGTTCGGACACAAGAAAATCAACCGGCTGGTCTATCCAGGCCGGCCCGACCATCCGCAGGCGGAGATCGTGCATAAGCAGATGCGCGCGGGTTCGACGTTGTGCGCGTTCGACGTCAAAGGCGGTAAGGCCGGAGCATTCCGCTTCCAAAACGCGCTCAAGCTCATCCGCATCACCAACAATCTCGGGGACGCCAAAAGCCTCGTTACCAACCCGACCACGACCACCCATCAGCGTCTGACGCCGGAGCAGCGCGCTGAACTCGGCATCGGCGACGGGCTCATCCGGTTTTCGGCCGGACTCGAGCATCCCGACGACGTGGTGGAGGATTTGCTGGAGGCGCTGGACGCGGTTTGAAACGAAAGGACGATCAGCGCGTTCGCGGCATCGCGGACGCGGCCGATACCGGACGCGTGGCAGCTTCGGCGATCGCACGGCCAAGACCGGTGGCGAGGCAAGCGTAGCTCCAGTCGTTCATGTGCAGCCCGTCGGGCGACACGAATGTCTCGAACTTCATGTGATCGTGGTCGTGCCAGCGCCGCATGACATCGAAGCGATGGAATAGATCGGCATTCTCTTTCTTGGCTGTCATCGCGATCAAGCCGACCATGCGCTCGGCCTCGGGCTTTGCAAGGACCTTCGGCGCGAATTGGGGGTCGATCAGCAAAACGTCGGCATCGATCGCGCGGATACGATTGAGGCCGTCACGAATGGCGGCGCCATGATCGGCGAGCGGATGATTGCGCAACACTGAATTGGTGCCGAGCTGCCACAACACGAGATCCGGCTTCTCGCCGATTACCGCATCGGGGAACCGCTTCAGCATGTCCTGGATTTCTTCGCCGCCGACGCCGCGATTGAGCACCGTGAACTTGCTGCGCGGAAAATGCGTCTGAAGCTCGACCTGAAGCCGGCTCGGATAGGTCGCCGCCGGCGAGCTTGCGCCCGCACCCGCGGTCGATGACGAACCGATGGCCACGATCTTGACCGGAGCGCCCGCCGCAAGCCGACGCGACACGCGCGGCAAAGGATTCTCCAAACGCACCATAGTGAGCGGCACGTCGCAAGCCGGCATAGCGGTCTGCGCGGGCGTAGGAGCCGCGAATACAAAGCCGCCGAGCGCGACGCCAACGGCCAATGGCCATATCGCCGATTTAGTCAAAACGTTACGTCTCACAGGAGATGCCCCCACCCCATTCATCGGCCGCCTGAAATCGGCAGCGATTCCGCCGGTTTCGTCGCCCCAAGAGCAAGATCGGCCAGCAGACGTCCAATGCAATCATGGACCCGCTGGGCTATGTCAAGTTTATTTGCCGCCGAATGGAAGTCGAACGTATTCAGTTCCGTCCACAATTTCATGATCGCAAAGCGGTCAAACAGTGGAATTTCCTGCTGCAATGCAACCCAACGCATGTCGTCGAGATAAGTGGCGAGCGCGATCATGGAATCCGTGCGCGGGCTGTATTGAGAGTTGACCAAAATAACGTCCGCGCCTGACGCGCGAATGATATCGACCCCTTTATTGATCGCGGCGTTGAAATTGTCGGGATCGATCCCAAGCATCGCGTCGACCGTTCCGGTCTGCCACACAACCAGCGCGGGCTTGTTTGCCGCCAATACTGCCGGCATTTCATCGACCATGTCGCCGGCCGTTTGCCGCAACTTCACGTCCGCCACAACCGTCGTCGCCACGCTTGGCATCTTTTCCTTGAGCGCATTTTGCAGACGCGCCGGAAATGCCTTGCGCGCGCCATCCGGGCCGGGGAGCGTCGAGGAACCGGCGCCGATCACGAGTACCTTGAGCTTTTTGCCCGCAATCGCTTTCGCGACCTTCGGCAGCGGGAAATTGACCTCAAGCAGATTCTCGGCGACACGGCATTCCGCCGGATCTTCGGCCCACGCCGGAATCGGCAACACGGCGGCAAGCGCCAACCACGCAAGCAAAATCGCGCCCAGCATCTTCATGTATCGCCCCCCGCCAAGCCGGGTTTCGCAGCCGGCGGGCGCGGCCCCGGTCCCCGACGTTCGAGCTTCTTATACCACGAAAGGAGCCACGCGGCGCCGACCATAATTGCTATGCCGAGCGCGCTGACGACGATCTGGGTCGCGACGCGGTTGGATACTTCGGTGAATACGAAATGCCCGGCAAACGACAGGAAAACGCCGAGGCAGAAGGTTTCAAGCGAATGCTGCCCGCAGATGATCGCCGGCCGGAATATCGGCAATTTCAACGCCGGCCAGTCGCGCGGCACGAACCACACCACAACCACCGCGAGTGAAATGAAGTGCAGGATTCGCAAGACGTCGAGATTTGTCTTGTCGATCGGGTAGATCGCCTCGCCGACGAAATGCGGCACGTAAACTGCGAGCCATGGGAAATACCAGGTCATCGCTATCGAGAACGCAAACACCAGATAGGCCACGGCGAGCGCAAGCGTCACCGGAGAACCGGCCCAACGCGAGAGCCGGCGCGCGCCACCGAGCGCGCACCAGGCGCCGAACACGAACAACAGTTGCCAGGCAAAGGGATTGAACACCCACACGCCCTTCGGATAGGCCGCGATGTTCCAATTAAATTTCCACATCAGCGCATACAGCACCGCCGACGCGATCAACCCAAGCGAAGGCCGGCGCAGCAGCAGCCACAGGATCGGCGAGAAGCCGACCAACAACACGATATAGAGCGGCAACACGTCCATGTTGACCGGCTTGAACTTGAGCAACAACGCCTGAAGGATCGTTACATCGGGGTGACGGAGGAAATTCAGAACGCCCATTTCTTCCGTGTAGAGCGGATTGTCGAAACTCTGCGCGACGTAGGCGATTTCGGCCAGATAAATCGCGAACAGGAATACATGCGCGACATAGATTTGCCACGCGCGCTTAAGCACGCGCGCGCTGGATACGATGAACCCATGCTCGCGCATCGAGCGGCCATAGACAAAAGCCGCGGTATAGCCGGAGATGAAAACGAAGATTTCGGTGGCGTCGCTGAAGCCGTAATTGCGGATCGTGATCCAGCTCACCGCGTTCGACGGAATGTGGTCGAGGAAAATGAGCCAGAGCGCGAGGCCGCGGAACAGATCAAGCCGCAAATCGCGTTCGGTCGAAACCGGGGGCATGAACGGCTTTTCTTTGGTGCGGCCTTTCGGCCATAATCCGGTTGCAGAACTTTATGGCAACGCCTAGGCAGAGCGCCGGGATATAGCATGTATCGCGCCGTTACGAGAAAGATCGAAGTCACGGTGAAGCCCCGCTTTGTTTCGGAGCGGTCGTCGCCAAGCAATGGCTATTATTTCTGGGCCTATACCATCGACATCAAGAACGGCGGGCAGGACACGGTGCAGCTCAAGACGCGGCATTGGCGCATTACCGACGCGATGGGGCGGCTGCAGGAGGTTAAAGGTCCGGGCGTCGTGGGCGAAGAGCCGACGCTCAAGCCGGGCGAATCGTTCGAATATACCAGCGGCGTGCCGCTACCGACGCCATCCGGCTTCATGGGCGGCAGTTACGGGATGGTGACGGCGGGGGGTGAGCCGTTCGAAATCGAGGTGCCCACGTTCTCGCTCGATTGCTCGCTGAACGAGCGCACGATCAATTAGCGCATGATCCCGAAAAGTGGGAACCGGTTTTCGGATGAGATCATGCACAAGATTACGAGAGCACGATGATTCAACTTAAGTAGACCAACCTCTAGCGGGCCGCGGCCGGCAGGCAGCCGGAAAATTCACCTAACGATTTCTCCGGCAGCACCGCGAGCACGGCGCCGTTTTGCGCAAAATCCTGCAGGGCTTCGACCTCCGCCTCCGGAGCCGCGACGCAGCCATTGGTGCCGGACGCGTTCGGCAGCCGAACGTGAATGAAGATGCAAGATCCGGCGCGCGCCTTGGCATTCGTCGGATAGTTGACGACCAATCCGCGCCGGTAAGCCGAAATGCGCCACATGTTCTCGCCGTGCACTTTCCAGCCGACGGCGGCACGCGTGGTGATCGTATTGTAGGCGCGCGAAGCCAAGTCGTCGACGCACACCGTACCTTCCCGCAAGCGCAGGTACCCGCGCCGGGATGACGCCGCAAAGCCAAAGCTGCGGCCGATCGCGTAGAAGCCCGCCGGCGCGCGCTTGTCGCCATCGACCTTCACCGGTTCGCCCGCATGCGCGAATGACCGAAAGGCATGCGCCCACGCCATGCCTTGGTATCCGATCAGGACGGATTGGGCGCCGCCGATTTCCTTCCACGGCGCATTTTCCGCAACGCGTTCGAAGCGCCGCAAAGTTGCCGTTGGCGTCGTCATGGTCTTGGCTGTGACCAGCACAAGCCGGTGCGCGGAGGCCAGCGGCGCCGGGCAAGATTGCGCCTTCGCCGCCCGCGGCGCGATCAGCAGGACAACCGCCAATAACGCCGCCTTCCCTGTCATGTCTCAGCCCGGATTGGCGCCGACATCCGCAGGCGCAAATTTATAATTTGCGCTGCAGAACTCGCAAGTCACCGAAATCGTGCCGTTCTCGACCATGTGGTCGCGATCGTCTTGCGAAAAGCTCTTGAGCATCGCCTCGACACTTTCGCGCGAGCATGAGCACTGCGCGCGCACGTCGCTGTTGTTGAAGACCCGCACGCCGCGCTCATGGAATAGCCGATACACGAGTTGCTCGCTCGATACTGCCGGGTCGATCAGCTCGACGTCCTCGACCGTATCGATCAAAGCGCGCCCCTCGACCCAAGATTCGTCTTCCGGGAGCGTGTGCGGCGTGGTGCTTTCAGGCGCATCGCCCGGACCGAGATCGGCGACACGCGTGCGCTCAGGCGCTTTCGGCAAAAATTGCAGCAGGATGCCGCCCGCGCGCCAGCGATGACTGGCGCCGCCCCCGGTACCGGCGCGCAACTCTTCAGCCACTGCGAGCCGCACTCGCGTCGGGATCTGCTCGGAGCGAAGGAAGTATTCGTGCGCGGCTTCCTCAAGCCCGCCACCTTCCAAGGCAACGAGGCCTTGATAGCGGTTCATGTCCTGACCTTGATCGATGGTCATGGCCAGATGACCGCTGCCGAGCAACTCGCCGCCCTTGATCTTGCCTTCGGCAATCGCCGCCGCCACGCGGTCCTTGTCGAAGCGCGCGCAGGCACGAATCTTGTCCGGAGCGATAAAATCAACGACCAGCATCCGCACCGGGCCGTCGCCCTGTGTCTGCAGGATGAAGCGGCCTTCGATCTTCAGCGACGATCCGAGCATGATGGTAAGCACGACCGCCTCACCGAGCAGCTTCGCCACGGGCGCCGGATAATCGTGCTGTTCCAGAATCTGGTCGATCGCCGGACCAAGCCGCACCACGCGCCCACGCAAATCGAGCGCCGCGACTTCGAAGGGCATGACGGTGTCGTCCGCCGTGGTCGGCGACGGCGCCCGCGTGGGAATTTCCGGTCTGTTCATTGACGTTATGTAGCGCAATCCGGCCGGATTGCTACCGCCCGTCGGCGTGCATGCACCAGGCAAGAATACCCTTTTGGGCATGCAGGCGATTTTCGGCCTCGTCGAAGACGACTGATTGCGGCCCGTTGATCACCTCGTCGGTGACCTCCTCGCCGCGGTGCGCCGGCAGACAGTGCATGAACAGCGCATCCGGCTTGGCTTTCGACATCAGTCTGGCGTTGACCTGATAGCGCTTGAGCAGATTGTGCCGGCGATTGCCGTCGCGGTCGCCCATCGAAACCCAGGTATCGGTGACGACGCAATCCGCATCTTTCACCGCCTGTTCGGGATCGACCGTAAAGCGCACAGCCGCGCCGGATTCCTTCACCCAGTCCATCAGCCACTTCTTGGGCTTGAGCTCTGCCGGAGTCGCAACGCGCAACTGAAACTCAAAGCGCTCGGCCGCGTGCATCCACGAGGCCAGCACGTTGTTGGCGTCGCCCGTCCAAGCCACCGTGCGGCCGCGGATCGAGCCACGTTTTTCCTCGAATGTCATCACATCGGCGAGCGCCTGACACGGGTGCGAACGCCGCGTCAAACCGTTGATAACCGGCACGGTCGCGTGACGCGCAAGCTCGGCGATCGCTTCGTGATCGAGAATGCGGATCATGATCGCATCGACATAGCGGGAGAGGACGCGTGCGGTGTCGGCGAGCGTTTCGCCGCGGCCGAGCTGCATTTCCTGCGCGGTCAGCAAAATGGCCTCGCCGCCGAGCTGCCGCATGCCGACATCGAAAGACACGCGCGTGCGCGTCGACGGCTTGTCGAACACCATCGCCAGCGTTTTGCCGGCGAGCGGCGTCTCGTCGATCACGCCGCGCTTGCGCCGTGCCTTCATCTCGCGGCTCTGCTCGATCATCCCGGCGAGCACGTTTTTCGGGATATCCGTCAAATCGAGGAAATGACGCACGCCGTTGCTGCCGCTCATGACGCGGCCTCCTGCTTGGAGGGCTGCGCATGGGCGCGCTCAATCCGGGTACATGCGCGATCGAGGCGCGACACGGCTTCCGCGATCTCTTCCTCGCTGACGATGAGCGGCGGCAGCAACCGCACGACATTGTCACCGGCGCCGAGGGCGATCATCTTCTCCGCGCGCAATTCATCGACCAGCTCCGCTGCCGGCGGCACCATGCGCAGGCCGATCAACAGGCCCTCCCCGCGCACTTCCGCAATGACCGAAGCATGGCGATCCCTGATTTCCGCGAGCTTCTGCTTGAGCAGAAGACTGTTCTTACGCACGCGATCGAGAAAACCTCGGGCAAGCAAAACATCGAGCACGGCGTTGCCGACCGCCATCGCCAGCGGATTGCCGCCGAACGTCGAGCCATGCGTGCCTGCCGTCATTCCCTTGGCGGCTTCCTTGGTCGCAAGGCACGCGCCGATCGGGAAGCCGGCGCCAAGCGCCTTGGCCAGGGTCATGATGTCCGGCGTCACGCCGCAATGCTCGTAGGCGAACATATCGCCAGTGCGGCCGAAGCCCGTCTGAATCTCATCGAAGATCAGCAGCAGGCCGTGCTGGTCGCAAAGCTGACGCAGGGCGCGCAGGAATGCGTGCGGCACGACGCGCACCCCGCCCTCGCCCATGACCGGCTCGATCAGAATCGCGGCCGTCTCGGGACCGATCGCTTTCCTGGTCGCTTCGAGATCGGCGAATGGCACATGGTCAAAACCCTCGACTGGAGGCCCAAAACCGTCGAGATATTTCTTGTTTCCGGTCGCCGCGATCGTCGCGAGCGTGCGGCCATGAAAGGCCCCCTCGAACGCCACAATGCGATAGCGCTCGGGCTTACCGGATGCCGACTGATATTTGCGCGCCATCTTGATCGCGCATTCGACCGCCTCGGCGCCGGAATTCTGAAAAAACACCGTGTCGGCAAAACTCATTTCGCACAGCCGGTCGGCGAGCTTCTCGCCTTCGGGAATGCGGTACAGATTCGAGACGTGCCAAACCTTGTGCGCCTGCTCGATCAGCGCATCGACGACGTGCGCATTGCCGTGACCGAGCACATTGACGGCGACGCCGGAAGTGAAATCGAGATAGCGATCACCGTTGGTCGCGATCAGCCAAGCCCCCTCGCCGCGCTCGAAAGCGAGATCGACGCGGGCGTATGTCGGCAACAAATGCGAGCTCACGGCCTGGTTCGTCCATCGTGTATTTTCGATGACGCATGATCTTTACCGAAAGCCGGTGCCAACTCGGGATCATGCGCGGACCGAAAATGAATGTGCCGCCTCACGGGGGCGGCACGTTTTGCATTCTATTGCAGGGTCTTGGCCTGTCAACACGAGCGGCTATGGGCACTTTTCGACTCATTTATGCCGCAAGTGCCGATTCTAAAGGAAAACCTGTTGGTAGTTGGGATGCAGGCGCCGCTGAACGCTTGCAAAACCACCCGCATATTGTAGCTTTTTGGCTGGCTAGTACGACATCTCGTGCGGCGTATCGCCTTCTGGTTCAATTCAGCAATGTGTGCGTTGGGCGCCAAAAAGCGCGTCAAACGACGGGGATGGATTCCATTAACACCTTGATCGCCCAGGGAGAAAACCTGATGAGCTGGACCGACGAACGGGTCGAGCTCCTTAAAAAGCTATGGGCCGACGGTCTTTCTGCCAGCCAGATCGCCGCCGAGCTCGGTGGCATCACCCGCAACGCCGTCATCGGCAAGGTACACCGGCTTGGCCTTTCCGGCCGGGCCAAGAGCCCGTCATCATCCTCGCCGCGGCCGCGCAAGGCACGTTCGTCCGGCATGATGCGCGTGTCGCGGCCCTCCATGCGCGGCAACACCGCGCTCGCTTACGAGTACGAGCTGGAACCGGAACCGGAACTGTTCGAAATTCCGGTCGAGCAGCGCAGGACTTTGCTGGAGCTCAGCGAGAAAACCTGCCGCTGGCCGGTCGGCGATCCGGGCAGCGCGGACTTTTTCTTCTGTGGCGGCGAGGCGGTCACCGACCAGCCCTATTGCAGCCACCACTCGCGCATCGCGTTTCAGCCCGCGAGTGACCGGCGGCGCGACAAGCGCCCCTTCCGCGGCTGATCAGGCCGTTCTGCCGAACCGGTCGTCGAGCGCATAGCCGGCGCCGCGCACGGTTCGGATCGGATCGGGCCTTTGCCCGCGATTGAGCGCCTTGCGCAACCGGCCGACATGCACGTCAACGGTGCGCTCGTCGATGTAAATCTCATTGCCCCAGACACCGTCGAGCAGTTGCTCGCGCGAGAACACCCGGCCGGGACGCTCCATCAGGAATTCCAACAGCTTGTATTCGGTCGGGCCGAGATCCACGGCCTGTCCGCTGCGTGACACGCGCTTCTTTTCCCGGTCGAGTTCGATATCGCCGATGTTGAGCACGGTGGCGATGCGATCCGGATTGGCCCGCCGCAGCAGGGCGCGCACGCGTGCGAGAAGCTCCGGCACCGAAAACGGCTTGACGATGTAATCGTCCGCGCCGGTCGCCAGGCCCCGCACCTTTTCGCTTTCCTCTCCGCGCGCGGTAAGCATGATGATCGGCAACTGCCGCGTTTCCGGGCGTGCGCGCAGCCGGCGGCACAGTTCGATGCCGGACAGGCCGGGCAGCATCCAGTCGAGCACGACCAGATCGGGCGTCGTTTCCTTGAGCTTGGTATCCGCCTCATCGCCACGGGCGGCGGACTCCACTTCGTATCCTTCCGCCTCGAGATTGTAGCGGAGCAGCATGGTCAGCGGCTCCTCGTCCTCGACGATCAGGATTCGCGCGTTCATGCGGATCTATCCTCGGTGGCCGGCGCCGGCTGTGGCGAAGCTCGTGGTATCGCCTTTCGGACGCTGGTCCGCGATGGGGCGGCCTTCGATCATGTAGTGCACGGATTCCGCGATATTGGTGGCATGGTCGCCCATGCGTTCGATGTTCTTGGCGCAGAACAGAAGATGGATGCAGAACGTGATGTTGCGCGGGTCTTCCATCATGTAGGTGAGCAGCTCGCGGAACACCGACGTGCACATCGCGTCGATCTCCTCGTCGCCGCGCCACACCGCCATCGCCTTGCCGACGTCGTGCCGGGCGTAACTGTCGAGCACCGCCTTCAACTGTCCGAGCACGAGATCGGCCATGTGCTCGACGCCACGGATCAGCTTGGGCGGCGGAAATTCGCCATTGAGCGCGATCACGCGCTTGGCAATGTTCTTGGCCAGATCGCCGATGCGCTCCAGGTCGTTAGCAAGCCGCAACGCGCCGACGATATCGCGCAGATCCACCGCCATCGGCTGGCGGCGCGCGATCGTCAGCACCGCCTTTTCCTCGATTTCCCGCTGCAACGTGTCGATATTGGCGTCGGCTTGCGTGATGCGCTGGGCCAGCGCGCCATCGCGCTTGGCCAGGGCATCGACGGCATCGGCGATCTGCTTTTCGGCAAGCCCGCCCATCTCGGCGACCATGCGGGCGAGGTCCTGCAGGTCGCCGTCGAAGGCCTTCATCGTATGCTGTTCGTTCATCGGTTTTGCCTTTGCTAGCCGAAGCGTCCGGTGATGTAATCCTGCGTGCGGCGATCGTTCGGCGTCGTGAACATGCGCGTGGTGTCGCCGTATTCGACCATCTCGCCGAGATACATGAAGACAGTGTAGTCGGAGACGCGCGCGGCCTGCTGCATGTTGTGGGTGACGATCGCGATCGTGTAGTCGTTCTTCAGCTCGTCGATCAGCTCCTCGATCTTGGCGGTTGAGATCGGGTCGAGCGCGGAACATGGCTCGTCGAACAAAATCACTTCGGGCCGCACCGCGACCGTGCGCGCGATGCACAGGCGCTGCTGCTGCCCGCCCGAAAGCGACAGGCCGTTGGTGTTGAGCTTGTCCTTGACCTCGTCCCACAGCGCCGCGCGCTGCAAGGCATGCTGGACGCGGCCTTCGAGCTCGGATTTCGGCAACCGTTCGTAAAGCCTGATACCGAAGGCGATGTTCTCAAAGATCGTCATCGGAAACGGCGTCGGCTTCTGGAACACCATGCCGATGCGCGCGCGCAACAGATTCAGGTCCTGCGACGGCGACAGAATATCCTGACCGTCGAAACGCACTTCGCCGGTGGCGCGCTGGTTCGGATAAAGGTCGTACATCCGGTTGAGAATGCGCAGCAACGTGGACTTTCCGCACCCGGACGGGCCGATAAAGGCCGTAACCTTACCTTGGTAAAGCGACACGTTGATGCTCTTGAGCGCGCGGGTATCGCCGTAAAAAAAATCAAGATTTCGAATCGAAATCTTTTCGGTCAACCCATGCGTATCGGGCGCGGTAGCGCGGACCGAGGACACAACGGAAACGGATGCGACGTTCATGACGATTTTCTCTGTGAGGTAAGCACGCGCGCCAGAACGCTAAGGGCGAGTACCGCAAGCGTGATAATCAAGGCTCCGGTCCAGGCCAGGTTCTGCCAGTCCTTGTAGGGACTGAGCGCGAACTGGAAGATGACGACTGGCAGCGTCGATACCGGCTCATTCAGATTCGTGCTCCAGAACTGATTATTGAGCGCCGTGAACAGAAGCGGCGCGGTCTCGCCGCTGATGCGTGCGACCGCCAGCAGCACGCCGGTCACCATGCCGGCGCTCGCCGCGCGATAGGCCACGCGCGTGATCATGTAGGCGCGCGGCAAGCCGATGGAGGCCGCGGCCTCGCGCAGCGTGTCGGGCACGAGCGTGAGCATGTCTTCGGTAGTGCGCACCACCACCGGCACCACGATTACGGCGAGCGACACGGCGCCGGCCCAGCCGGAAAAATGCCCCATGCGCGCAACCATGACCTCATAGACGAACAGGCCGATGACGATGGACGGCGCGCTCAACAGGATATCGTTGACGAAGCGCACGACCGAGCTGAGTTTGTCGTAACGGCCGTATTCGGCCATGTATGTGCCGGCAAGAATCCCGAGCGGCGTGCCGATCAGCACGGCGATGAAAGTCAGCACAAGACTGCCGGCGATCGGGTTAAGCAGGCCGCCGGCGGAGCCGGGCGGCGGCGTCATCTGCGTGAATACCGCGAACGAAAGCCCGCTGAGCCCCTTCCACAGTAGCACACCCAGAATGAGCACAAGCCACAGCAGACCGAACAGCGTCGCGCCGACGGAAAGCCCGATAGCGATGTTATTGCGCCGGCGGCGGGTGTCGTAGAGCGCCATGACTATTTCCCGAGCCGCTGCTCGACCCGCATCAGCATATAGCGCGCGAGCGCGAGCACGATGAAGGTGATGACGAACAGGATGAGACCGAGCGAGATCAGCGCGGACGTATAGAGATCGCCGACCGCTTCGGTGAACTCGTTGGCGATGGTGGCCGAAATGGTCGTGCCGGGCGCAAGGATCGAACCCGAAATGCGGTGCGCGTTGCCGATCACGAAGGTAACGGCCATGGTTTCGCCGAGTGCGCGGCCGAGACCGAGCATGACACCGCCGATCACGCCGACGCGCGCATAAGGCAACACGACGTAGCGCATCACTTCCCATGTGGTGCAGCCGAGACCGTAGGAAGCCTCTTTCAGCACCGCCGGCACCGCCTCGAAAACATCGCGCGAGATTGAGGTGACGAAGGGCAGTACCATGATCGCAAGGATCAGACCCGCGGTGAGGATGCCGATGCCGTAAGGCGGGCCCGCAAACAGTCCGCCCAGCAGCGGTATCTCGCCGAACGTGCCGATCAGGAAGGGCTGCACGTATTGCTGCAGGAATGGCGCGAATACGAACAGGCCCCAGATGCCGTAAATGATGCTGGGGATGCCGGCGAGCAACTCGATGGCGATGCCGATCGGGCGGCGCAGCCACATCGGGCAAAGCTCGGTAAGAAACACCGCAATGAACAGGCCGACGGGCACCGCAATCAGCATCGCAATCAATGACGTGACGATGGTGCCGTAGACCGGCGCGATGGCGCCGAATTTCTCGGTGACGGGGTTCCAGCTTTCGGTAACGAGAAACCCGACTCCGAATTTCTGCATCGCCGGCAGCGATCCTTGCACCAGCGAAACGATGATGCCGCCGAGGATGACGAGGACGGCGATGGCCGCGGCGCGGGTCAGGTGGCGAAAGACGGCGTCGCTCAGGCGGAAAGACTGAAGCACCTTGCTCCGGTCTACCGAAACACCGGCACCGAGGGTCCCGCCCTGCAACGCAACATCAACCACGGTTCGCCTCCCGGCGGGCTGTTGCATCCGGCTCTCCCTCAAGCGCTCTGGGGGAACCACTCAAGCCGCCTCGCGACCGCAAAACAAGCCACATTCGCGAGGCGATGAAGAAGGAAAAGGCGCCGGCTTCAGCGCCTTTTCCCGGCCGATGTCCGCTCAATTCGTCATCGCGTAAACGGGCTTGCCCTGACGATCCTTGATGTCGGCCGCCCAGGTTTTCTCGATGTCGCCGACAACATTCGCCGGCATCGGGACATAGTCGAGCGCCTCGGCCATCTTGCTGCCGCTCTTATAGGACCACGCGAAAAATTTGAGCGCTTCGGCGGTCGCCGCCGGATCGCTCGGCTGCTTGTAGACGAGAATCCAGGTTGCCGCCGTCATCGGCCATGACTTGGCGCCGGGCTGGTTGGCGAGGATCACGCCGTAACCGGGCTGTGACTTCCAGTCGGCATTCGCAGCCGCGGCCTGGAACGCTTCCGACGTCGGAGAGACCGTCTGGCCAGCCTTGTTGATCATCTTGGTGAAGGTCAGCTTGTTCTGCAGCGCGTAGGCATACTCGACGTAACCGATCGAGCCCTTGGTGTTGCCGACGTTATTGGCGACGCCTTCGTTGCCTTTGGCGCCGATGCCGACCGGCCACTCGACCGAGGCGTTGCTGCCGACTTTCGACTTCCAATCCGCGCTGACGTCAGCAAGATAGTAAGTGAAGTTGAATGTCGTGCCCGAACCGTCCGAGCGATGCACGACTGCGATCGCCTGCTTCGGCAGGTTGGCGCTCGGGTTGAGCTTCCTGATCGCCGGGTCGTCCCAAGTCTTGATCTCGCCCATGAAAATCCCGGCAAGCGTCGGGCCGTCGATGACGAGTTCGCCCGGCTTAATGCCCTCGATATTCACGACCGGCACGATACCGCCCATCACCATCGGGAATTGCACGAGGCCGATCTTTTGCAGTTCGTCGCCTTTGAGCGGAGCGTCGGTCGCGCCAAAGGTCACGGTCTTGGCCTTGATCTGCTTGATGCCGCCGCCCGAGCCGATCGACTGATAGTTCAGTCCGTTACCGGTTTGCTTTTTGTAGACGTCGGCCCACTTGGCGTAGATCGGATAAGGGAAGGTCGCGCCGGCACCTGAAATGTCGGCGGCGTTGGCTGGCACCAAAGCAGCGGCGGCGATGAGGCCCGCGGCTGTCAATGTCGTCCAATGTTTCACGAATTCTCTCCATGTTTGCGGCAATAGGTTTGCTGCGGGCCGAAAGCCCGCGATCCTCACCTTCGCGCCCGTTACGGGCAGCCGCTGTTGCTTTAAGACGCGCTCCAAGACTGACGATCGGACGAGTTCTTTTTGTGTGTCGGTAGAAGTCCGGCGTCGTGAGCAGCCATAGGCGTCGCATGTCACCCTTTTATAAACGTTAGGTGACAGTTACATGACAGCTTAACTTGATGATTTATCTGGCAATTCGTCTGCTAAAGTCGGCTCGCCGGTGCGCAGCGGCAGGTGCATTGTGAATGTGGCGCCGGCGCCGCGCGTGCTCTCAATGGTCAGTCGTCCGCCATGGCGGTTGAGCACATGCTTGACCAGCGCCAATCCCAGACCTGTGCCGCCCTGCGCGCGGCTGTCGACTACATCGACGCGATAAAACCGCTCGGTCAACCGCGGCAGATGCTCCGGCGCGATGCCTGGGCCGAAATCACGCACTGTTATTCGTGACTCGTGGACGCCATCCGGGCCCGACACGCGCGCCAGCGTGAGGTCGATCCGTTTTCCATCCGCGCCGTATTTCAGCGCGTTCTCGACCAGGTTTTCGAGCGCGCGGATCAATTCATCGCGGTCTCCGAGCACCATGAGCGGTGACGATGGCGCGACGACCTTGATGTCGACGCCCCGATCCCGCGCCAGCATCTGCAAGCTGTCCACCACCTGCTTCACGAGCGGCGCCAGATCGACCGGCGTATTGGGCCGCAAATGCGCATTGAGCTCAATGCGCGAAAGCGACAACAAATCATCGATCAATCGCGCCATGCGCGTGGCTTGCGCTTGCATGATCGCAAGAAATTTTTCGCGCGCCGCGGCGTCATCCTTGGCGGGGCCTTGCAGCGTCTCGACGAAGCCAAGCAAGGCGGCAAGCGGCGTCCGCAATTCGTGGCTGGCGTTGGCGACAAAGTCGGCACGCATTTCCTCGACGCGGCGCAACGGCGTGAGATCGTTGAAGGTGATCAACAGAAGGCCAGGGCGTCCCCCAACCCTTTCCGCCGGCAACGTGAGCGGCGTCACGAACGCTTCGAACCAGCGATCGAGCGGAACACGCTCGAAAAATTCAACTCGTTGACGCTCCTGATGAGCAGTCGCGCGGCGGATCGCATCGACCAGTTCGGGCGTGCGCAACGCGATCAGGCCCGGTTCGCCCTGCCGCAGGGCCGGGACGGCTTCGCTTGCCGCGACGTTAAACGCAATGACACGGCCGTCACTGCCGAGCACGATTGTGGGACTGGGAAACCCGGCAATTAAAGAGGCGATCGGCGCGGCAACAGATTGCATCGCCGTTTCGGTGGCGCCTGCCGCGTCAATAGCGCCGGCCGTTCCGATCTGGCCTTTGAGCGAATTCCAGGCAGCGCGTAGACGGCTCGGCCAATTTGCCGAATGTTTGACAGTTCCGCTGTCGTTCTCAATCGCCATCATCAGCCGGCGTCGGTCTTCTTGATAATTTCGATCGCACTGCGGATCGGCGCCGTCACCTCGATCTTTTCAGGCTCGGCGATCGTTTTCTGCCCGCGAATGCTCAACAGCATCTCGCGCACGCCGAGTATCGCCAAAGCGACCACAAAGGGGAGAATATAATAAAGCAAGCGGAACAGCAGCAATCCGGCCAGCAGATCTTCCTTGTCGTACTGCCAAAGCGCGACCAGCATGGCGGCATCGAATACGCCGAGACCGCCGGGCGCGTGGCTTGCAAAACCCAGCATGGTCGCGGTTACAAAAATAACCGCCATGTAGGCGAAACCGATATTCGGCTCGTCCGGCAGCAGCATATACATAGCCGCCGCGCAGCAACTCAGGTCGAGAATCCCGATGCACATCTGCAGCAGCGTGGAGGCGCCGCCCGGCAAACGTACCTGCCAGCCGCCTTTTCCAATGATGCGAACCCCGCTCGAGACCCAGCCGATGTATGAAAAAAGCACGGCGAGAATAACGCCCGCGACGATGCGATTGGCCCAGAGCGGCAACTGATCGAGCGCCGACGCCGCGCCCGGCACGTAAAGAACGCCGAGGCCGAGCATCGCCGCATTGCCGAGCCAGAACGTGAGCCCGGCGACGAAGCAAATTTTCGCAACGTCGACGCCGGTCAAGCCATGAGCCGAATAAATGCGGTAACGCACCGCGCCGCCGCTGAAGGCGCTGGCGCCGACATTGTGGCCGACCGAATAGCTGGTGAAGCCGGTGAGCGCCGCGATACGATAGGGAATCTTGTCAAACCCGACCGTACGCAGCGCAAACAGATCGTAGAAGGTCAAACTTACGTAGCCGATCACGACGAACAGTAACGCGAATATAATTTGATGCTTTTCGGTGGCCTTCAGCGCGGCGATCACCTCGTTGACATTGGTGTGACGCAGCGTGTGGAACAGCACCACGACCGCCACGGCGATGATGCCAAGACTGAGCATCACGCCGATCCGGCTCCAGCCGATCGTCTCGCGGAAAAAACGCGCCACCGCGCGCAGAACACTCAGCATCCACCACTCCGAATCGGCGCTCCGAACCGCACGATCGCCCCCGTGATCGGCCTGCGTCGTCAACGCGATAGGCGACCCCTAGCAGAACTCCGGTAGTGGCGCGAGGGCGCTGCCGCAAGCCCCACCGATCTGCTAGCGTCGCGGTTAAGACCATTGCCTTCGCCCGCCAGCAGCGACCGGAGATCCCCATGAACGAGCACGACCGCCCCATTCCCCGCCGCAGCGTGCTCAAAGGCGCAGGCTTGGGCATCGGAGCCGGCTTGCTGCCCGCGATCCACACGGCGCAGGCCGAAACCGGTCCGGCCACGGCTGCAATCTGGAGCGCTGAATATTGGGCGAAGAAAGGCAATGTTCCGCTCTACATGTTCCGCAAGCGCATGGGCGCACCGAAAGCAGGCGAAGCGCCAAGGCCGGTGCTTTTCATGGTGCACGGCTCCTCAAATTCGTCCCGTACCAGCTACGACCTGACCGTGCCGGGCAAGGGCGAGTATTCGATGATGAACGTGTTTGCCGGCTACGGTTACGACGTCTGGACCATGGATCACGACGGCTACGGCAAGTCCGGCAGTTCGGGTAACAATTCCGACTTCGCCAGCGGCGTCGAGGATTTGAAGGCCGCCGTTCCCGTGGCCGTGCAGGAAACCGGCCGCCAGAAGCTGCATTTCTATGGCACCTCGTCCGGCGGCATTCGCGCCGCCGCCTATGCGCAGGCGCAGCCCGAACGCGTGGACCGGATCGTTCTCAGCGCCTTCACCTACAAAGGCAACGGCGCGGCGGAAATCGCACGTCGGCGCAAGCACATCGACGCGCTGCGCGCCAACCCGCGGCGCAAGCGCGACGCCGCCATGATCCGTTCGATCTTCACGCGCGACGGCCACCCTTCGAGCTACGATCCCGCCGTGGCCGAGGCAATCATCGCCGAGGAGATGAAATTCGGCGATACCGTTTCCAGCGGCACCTATCTCGACATGGCGGCGAATCTGCCGGTCGTCGATCCGGCCAAGGTGCTGTCGCCGGTACTGATGAAGCGCGGCGAATGGGATGGCAATTCATCGAACGACGACCTGCCCGATTTCTTTCGCCAGCTTCCTAACGGCGACCGGCAGTTCGCGATCCTCTCGCACGTGGCGCATAGCCCGCACTGGAGCAAGAACCGGCGATTACTCTGGTATGCGATGAAGAATTTTCTTGCGGAACCGGCGCCGGCTGCCACTTAACGCGCGATTGCAATCTCCAGCGGGAACGCGTCGACCACTTCGTGGCCTTTGTCGTTCACGATGAAGGTATGGCCGAGGAAGATGCCGAACAGGCCATCGGCGGTGATCGGATTCGGCTCCGCCATGATCACCATGCCCGGCTTGAGCACCATGTCGCCTTCGACGCCACGCACGTGTTCGGCCGAAACATGCGGGTTGTCGGTAACGAGATCGATGCCGTGACATTGCGTCGGGCGCGACTGCACGCCGTGATCGCGGAAGAACTTGCTGGCCGTGCGCATCGCTTCGGCCGGCCGGCCGGGCGCGATTTCGGCGACGATCTTGTTGTAGCCGGGCAGCGTGATCTCATCCCAGAACTTGCGCACCATGTCGGTCGGCTCGCCGAGGCAGATCGGAGAGCCTACTTGCGCGGTGTAGCCGCGATAGCCGGCCGCCAGCTCCATGTTGATGATGTCGCCCTTCCGCAGGACGCGGCCGGAAGGGCGTGGGTTGCCGAAGATCAAAGCCGGGTTCGCCATCGGCGTCGAGCCGATGATGAGGAAGTCAATGTCGCCGCCCCCATCCATGATGGCGGCGCCCGCCGCGGCGCGCAGTTCGTATTCTTTCGCACCCGGCTTGGCGCGCGCGATCATCGCTTCCATCGCGCGCTGGCACAGAACGCCCGCCTTGCGCACGCAGTCGAGCTCTTCCGCGCTATGGATGACGACGAGGTCGTGCAGGAAGCCTTTGGTGAAAACGAGTTCGGCGTCCGGCAAGCCCGCGCGCAAGGCATTGTATTGATTGACCGGCATATAGTCTTCGTGCCGTGGATCGATCTCCATCAGCCCGATACGGCCGCGATCGAGCCTTAATTCCTTCAATCGCTCGACCATCACCTCGCCGTAGTGACCGTTGCGGCTGTGCCGCACGTCCTTGACCGCGACATCGACGATCCGCCGCACCGCTTCCGCGTGCGTGCCGCCCATGGAATAGATCATGGTCGGCTCGCCATCGAGCGGCACCAGCACATAGCAACAGAGCGCATGCCATTCCCAATGGCCGGTCAGCCAGCCCATGCCGCCGCCGAAGCTCCAGTGGCTCGGACCGCCGGCCGCGATCACGCAATCGAGCTTGTGCTCTTTCATCTTGGCGCGCAGCGCGGCGTAACGCCGGGCGTATTCCTGCGCCGAGAATTGCTCGTAAATTGCGTCGCGATAGTACGGCGTGCCGCGCATGTTGGCGAAAGGCAACGCCTGATCGAGCTTGTCGCGAACAGCTTCCCAGGGCTGCGGGCCGATCGGCTTGCGGGGCTGCTGGATATTCATGGACGCACCTCGTTGCTGCTGCCGGCGCGGCGCGCCGGGCATGCCTAATCCTTGCAGTTTCCGATCGTGACGTGGCCGCCGGCCGCCTCGACGGCTTCGCTTGCAAGCTTCATGTCCGAAACCTGCTCGACGGTCGGCTTCTTCGCGGGATCGATATAGCCGTCGGCAACGTCGTTATCGATCGTCCATTGCGTCCGCTTGGCGTTAAAGCCCTCGTTGACCGACCAGATGCAATTCTTGATGAGCACGCCGATCGAATATTCGACCGCCTCTTTTGGCTTGGTTGTTGCCTTCACGATGATCGGCAGAACCTTCGCCGGCTCGCGGTAAATCGTGCGATTGGCTTCGATCATCGCGGCCACCGTATCGACCATCAAGGCATGGTCGCGTTCGATCCAAGCGATCTGGGCGCCGTAAGCGTTGAACACGTAGTTCGGCATCAGATCGGCAAGCTGGACGAGCACGTGCAGGCCGGGCTTTTTGTGCTCGGCGATGTAAGCGTCTTCGGGATGCAGCGCCACGGCATCGATCTGCCCGACTATCAGACCTGTCATTCGCGAAGCTGTGGCAGCGGAGATGAATTGCGCGTCTTCAACCTTGAGGCCGGCCGTCTTGAGCACTTCCCGGCCCATGAGCCAGTTGAAGCTGCCGACGCCGCCGCCCGACGCGCTGAGCTTTTTGCCCTTGAGATCCTTGGCGGTTTTGATGTCCGCCGCGACCATATAGGCCTGCGGCATGCGCGGCGCCAAGCCCCAGATCTGGCGGACCTTCACGCCGCGCCCGACCGCAACGGGCTGCACCGAGACGAGCGCGGTGCCTTGCGCGGCCGCGGCCTTCGACGCGGGCGAGCCGCCGCCATCGAACTGGATGATATTGGCGTCGATGCAGCGCTTGGCGAAATAGCCTAGCGCCTTTGCCACATAGGGCGTGGTGTGAACGACGTTCGGCGGCGAGACCGAAACGCCGATGTTGATCTTGCGCATCGTCGCGCAGGGTTTCGCATTTTGCGCGAATGCCGGGCTCGTTGCCAGCACACAACCTGCCAGCAAGAGTAATGTGAGGCCGCGGTTAGATTTGTTTCGCATGATGTCCTCCACTCGCTTTCGTTTTTTATGAGTCAGTCCTGATCGCCCGCCGCCGTCCATGGCGCGACATGGATTTCGACGAAGCGCACGCACGCCGTCAACGTAACGCCTAAAAGGCCGAGCGTTACGATCGGCACGAACATCTTATCCACTTCATACGTGCTCGCCGTCCGCACGATCAGATAGCCGATGCCTGAAATCGCCGTGTAGAGATCGGCAAGCACCATGCCGATCAGCCCGCGTCCGACCGCCAGCCGCAAGCCCGTGACGATGAAAGGCAGAGCCCCCGGCAGCACGATATTGGTCCACAACTGCCGCTCGGTGCAGCGAAACGAGCGGCCGACCTCGATCAGCTTGGAATCGACATTCTTGACGCCCTGATAGGTGTTGATCGCCATCGGAAAGAACGCGAACAGGAAAAGGATCAGTACCTTGGCGCTGGTCTCGAAACCGGCCCACAGCACGATCAACGGCACCAGCGCCACGCTCGGGATGGAATAGAGAAACGTGATGTAGACGCCGAAGGCGACATCGAGAACCCAAAACCGCGCCAGCACCAATCCGACGACAACGCCGATGACCGCCGCGAGCGAGAGGCCGATCACCAGCACGAGCAGGCTGGGCGCAAGGTAGTCCCACAATTCGCCGCTGCCGATCATCGTGACGGCGGCATGAAAGATCGCAATCGGCGTCGTGAATAATGACTGATCGACCTTTGCGCCGAAGATTTGCCAGATTATCAGCACGGAAACGAGCGAGACCGTGCGGATGGCGACATTCAGCATAAACTGCCGCCGCCGGCGGCTGCTCGCGACTCTCTGCACGCGCGCCGTGTCGCCGCCGTCGAGCGGAATAGCCGTCGCGCTGTGGCCGGTTTGCACGCTCATGACGACGCAGCCTCCGCCACCTTCGCGCGTGGCGGACGGGCGTTATGGAGTTGGTGCCAGATATGGGCCCGCAGCTCGGCAAAGCGCGGGTCCGCGCGCACTGTCTCGACAGCGCGCGGACGCGGGAAAGGCACGTCGATCACTTCCTTGATATGGCCCGGACGCGCGGTCATCACCGCTATCCTGTCACCGAGCAGGATAGCTTCATCGATGGAGTGCGTGATGAACGCCATGGTCTTGCGTTCATCCGGCCGCTCCATCAGTTGCAGCAGTTCTTCCTGGAGAATTTCGCGAGTCTGGGCATCGAGCGCGGCAAACGGCTCGTCCATCAACAGGATGGATGGATTGATCGCGAGCGCGCGCACCAGGCCCACGCGTTGCTGCATCCCGCCGGAAAGTTGATAGGGATAGCGTTGCTCGAAACCGGTGAGCCCGACGAGATCAAGATAATGCGCGACGCGTTCCTTGATATGGGCGGCGGGCGCGCCCGACATCGTCAGACCGAAGGCGGCGTTGTCATACACCGTCTTCCACGGCAGCAGGCCGAAATGCTGGAACACCATCGCCACGCCCTCGGGCGGCCCGGCGACCGCCTTGCCGTTGACAGCCAGCGTCCCGCCGTTGATGCCGGTGAGCCCGGCAATACAGCGCAACAAGGTGGTCTTGCCGCAACCGCTCGGCCCGACGATACAAATAATTTCCTGTTTGCGGACCGACAGCGTGAGTTGCTGAAAAGCGACCACGGTTCCGTCGAGAAACAGCTTGCTTGCGCCGTCTGCGATAATAGCGAACGCGTCACCGGTTTCCGCCGAAGCCATCACCGACACAACTCCCCGGGCTTCGCCCGCACCCTGTTTCCGAAGAGTTCTGCCCGGCGGCTACGGAGTCAAGCGCCTAGGTCATCGACTCATTAAAGCGCATCCAAATTCGGATTGAGGCGAGTTTGACTGATGCGAGATAATTGTCGTCGCGTTTGTCATATCGGGTTGCGACGGCTCGGAAATGCTTGAGTTTGTT
>Ga0134126_10002576_pt1 | contig 22868 bp, 18 predicted proteins | sample KB31752_FD_96881 | JGI IMG/M metagenome (GOLD analysis project Ga0134126, IMG submission 96881) | Terrestrial soil microbial communities with excess Nitrogen fertilizer from Kellogg Biological Station, Michigan, USA - KB3-175-2 | ecosystem: Environmental > Terrestrial > Soil > Unclassified ... | reverse complement strand
TAATATAGAAGGACGATTGGAAAAAGCCCGCGCGATGGCTATACGCTGTTGTTCGCCGCCACTCAATTGAGCAGGGTAGTGGTGGCTTCTTTCGGCAAGGCCCACTTTTTCTAAAAATTCCATCGCTTTTGTGCGTACTTTTTTTTCTCCGCGAAGTTCTAAAGGCACCATTATATTTTCAATCGCCGTTAAAGTAGGCAATAATTGAAAGTTCTGAAAAATAAAACCAACATGTTGGTTTCTTACCGATGCCAGTTGGTCTTCACTTAAATTTTCCAAATGGTTTTGTTGTAATTCCACGCTTCCGGAAGTAGGCTGGTCCAACCCCGCGCACAAACCCAGCAAAGTAGTCTTGCCACTTCCGGAAGGCCCAACAATAGCAATGGAAGCGCCTGCATTTACCGAAAAAGAAATATTTTCAAGTACGGTTAAAAAACTGCCACCACTTTTATATTTTTTAGATACGTTTTGAAGAGAAAGAATTGTTTGCATTAGATTTTATTTAGCCCTGTTTTAAAAATTCAGCAGGGTATCTTTGTAAAGAAGCCAAGTTATGAATGAAAGTATTTAAAAAAAAATAAGTAATCCGCGTTTGAATGATGAACTATAAAAATTTTACCAACAATTTAATTAAAAAAAAGATAGCCATGGTTTGTGTCCCCACAAACCAGTTTAGAGGAAAATTAATGGCACCAGGTTTTATGCTGATTTTGTTTTTTGCTATCATTTCGTGCAATAATAATTCCAATGAACCTGCTCCAAAAAAACAAGAAGAGGCTGTAAAGAACAATCCAGTTGATTCTTCATTACAAAAGAAAACTATTTTATTTTTTGGCAACAGCCTTACTGCCGGTTATGGTGTTGATCCATCAGAAGCGTACCCCGCTTTGATTCAGGAAAAAATAGATTCATTGCATTTAAATTATAAAGTGTTAAACGCTGGTGTGAGTGGTGAAACTACAGCAGATGGCGACAGCCGGATTGACTGGATATTGAAACAGCCCGTAGATATTTTTGTTCTTGAATTAGGAGGAAACGACGGACTTCGCGGTATCCCATTATCCGTGACCGAAAAAAACCTGCAATTAATTATTGATAAAGTAAAATCCAAATATCCTGATGTGAAAATCATCCTGGAAGGCATACAGATACCTCCTAACATGGGCCCGGATTACACCACGAAGTTTAAAGAAATATATCCACGGCTGGCATCAAAAAATAAAATTCAACTACTTCCATTTTTGTTGAAAGGCGTTGGAGGGGATCCAAAACTTAATCAGCGCGATGGCATTCATCCAACTGCTGAAGGGCATAAGATTGTAGCAGAAAATGTTTGGGAAATTTTGAAAAAGAATTTATAGAAATTAAAAAAATACAGTAAACCAACAAATACTCTAGATTTTTATTTTTAAAATTAAACCTGATTACCGCTTAAGGATCAATCATAACATGTGCCCTGTAAGTACCCGCATCCATGATCCATGGCATTCCAGGAGCGGTTGCTTTTTCTGGCAAACCAGTGCTTTCAACTGTTGCAAAAGGGATATAAATTACATAACGCATATAACCATTTTTCACTTCGCCGGTTGTACGGTTAACGTCTTTTCCATTGGCAGAATAAACATATAAAGTAGAAGGCCCTTTTGGCATTTTCAAGGTTCCGTCTTTTACTTCTTTCGCGCGTTCATCAAACAATTGCTGCCCTTTTACGCCATCCTTTCTAAGCTCACGCCCCTTTGCCATCAAGGGTTCCAGGTTCTTATTATAACAGGCCACTGAAAAACTGGTATCTTTTGGATTATCGGCAAGGCAAATCAATTCATTTGTACCTTTCTTAATTACTGCCAATTGATTATTAGCATCGTAACCATACACTGTGCAGCTATCTCTTTTTTCAGGGGGTGCTGCCAATAAAGCCAGTTTTATTTGCATTGAAGCACCGGGCACATCCGGTTTATAAGGAATTACTTCCGGCGGAGCAGGAGTTTCTTTTGCAACATTTGATGAATAACTGTTGGAAGGAACTGAATTGTTTCGGGTATTACAACCTAAACAAAAAGTAACGGTTGCCAGGAAAATAATTATGGATTTCATATACATTAATTAAGTTGATGAAAGATATAAAGAACGCGGCTTTTAAAGGTAGTAATTTATTTAGTCAACTGTAAAATTTATTCCTGATTTCAAAATGGGTTGTAAATTGTAAAAACAAGGTCTCAGGTTTTTAATTAGCCCCGGGATTGAGGGAATTTACAGTAAAGCAACAAATAAGCTGAATTTTTATTTCGTAAATTCATTCCATATTTTCTAAATTATTAAATTATGAATGATACTGTTATTATAGTTTTGGCTGCGGGCTCATCTTCGAGAATGGGAGGGCCGAAGCAGTTGCTGTTTTATAACAATCAATCACTTTTGGAGCACATTATTGACGAAGCCGAAAAGTCCTTAATGCCAGTTGTTGTTGTACTTGGAGCAAATGAAAGGGAAATTAAAAAAGCTCTTAAAAAGCAAAAAGCAGAAATGGTAATTAATGAAAATTGGCAAAGCGGAATGGCATCTTCCATAAATGCCGGGCTTAAAAAAGCACTCAAAATGTATAAGGAAATGCAGAATTGTATCCTTACTGTTTGCGACCAGCCGTTTGTTTCTTCCGCCTTGTTTAGGGAAATAGTAAATCAAAAATTAAAAACAGGGAAAAAAATAGTTGCCTGTTCGTATGCTAATACTTTAGGAACTCCGTGCTTATTTGATAAAACATATTTTGATGAACTTATGAATTTAGAAGGCAGCCACGGCGCAAAAAAACTTTTACAAAAATATGCCGGTGATGTTGCTTCCGTCCCATTTGAAAAAGGTAAAATTGATGTGGATACTAAAAACGATTGTGAGGAATTACTAAAAAATAACAACCTATGAATCGTAGTTTTTTTGCTTTGCTGATTTCTTTGTTTATTATTCATGGAAATCCTTCATTTGCACAACAAAAAAAAATAGTTGTTGCGGTGGCTGCCAACATGCAATATTGTTTTAAAGAATTAAAAAATGAATTTGAAAAAACATACCCAATCCGTGTCGATGATGTGATTGGTGCCTCAGGCAACTTGACCCGCCAAATCATGCAGGGCGCACCTTTCGACATTTTCATTTCAGCTGATACTAAATACCCTGCTACTATTTTTGAAAACCATTTTGCCCTGGAGAAACCAAAAGTTTATACCCGTGGCGTATTGGTTCTATGGTCTGCCAATCCTGCGTTGCAGCTACAAAATAATCTTCAGTTTTTATTATCCGATAAAATAAAAAAAATTGCACTGGCTAATCCAAAAATTGCACCTTATGGAACAGCAGCCGTGGCTGTTTTAAAAAAATACAACCTCTTTGATAAATTAAAGAATAAATTGGTTTTCGGGGAAAGTATTTCCCAAACAAGCCAGTTTATCGCAAGCAGGAATGCTGATATCGGTTTCACTGCAAAAGCGGTTGTACTTTCTGATGAAATGAAAAATAAAGGAAAATGGATTGAATTAAACCATGATGATTACGCACCAATTTTACAATCAGCAGTGCTACTAAAATATGGTAGCGAAAACCATTCTGCAGAAGCCCAAAAATTTTATGAATTTTTATTTTCTGAAAAAGCGAAGGATATTTATAAAAAATATGGCTACATAAATTAAAACGAAATGATTGATTCCGCGCCAATATATTTAACTCTAAAACTAGCTTTTCTCACCACCATCATTTTATTTTTTATTTCAATACCTGTTGCGCGCTGGCTTTCACAAAAGAAAAATATTTTTAAATCTATTTCAGAAGTGTTTGTCAGCCTGCCTTTGGTCTTGCCGCCTACGGTTATCGGGTTTTATTTGTTGCTTGCATTCAGCCCTGCTAATTCTTTCGGAAAATTTTTAGAAAATCATTTTGATATCCGGCTCGCTTTTTCTTTCGGTGGTTTGTTGATTGGCTCTGTTATTTACAGTTTGCCTTTTATGGTTCATCCCATTCTTTCCGGTTTATCGTCTTTGCCGGCGAGCCTCCAGGAAGCTTCCTATTCATTAGGTAAAACAAAAACGCAAACATTATTTAAGGTGTTGCTCCCGAATATCAAGCCTTCATTGCTTACTGGAATTGTACTCACATTTGCACATACTATCGGGGAATTTGGAGTAGTGTTAATGATCGGAGGAAATATTCCGGGAAAAACAAATGTGGCGTCCATTGCGGTTTACGATGAAGTAGAGGCCTTCAATTATCACAACGCTAACTTATACGCGGCAATACTAGTTGCCATTTCCATTTCCATTTTATTTTTACTTTACTTTTCAAACCGTAAGTTGCAGGAAGTTAAAATAATATGATCCATTTTTCTTTACAAAAAAAATTGCATTCCGCTGATGGGTTTATTAGTTTAAAAGCGGATTGTGAAATTGAAAACGGCGCTTTCATAAGCCTTTACGGCCCATCAGGAGCCGGCAAAACTTCATTGCTGCGGATGCTTGCCGGATTGTTGCAGCCGGATTTTGGAATTATAAATGTAAATGGCGAAACCTGGTTCGATAGCCAAAAAAAAATAAATATTATTCCGCAGCAAAGGCTTGTTGGCTTTGTATTCCAGGATTACGCGCTTTTCCCTAATATGAATGTCGAAGAAAATATTTCCTTCGCCTTATCCAAAAATGATGCTAAGGAAATAATTGGTGAAATGTTGGAAATTACGGGGCTTTCCGGTTTGAGAAATAAAAAGATTCAAACGCTTTCCGGAGGCCAGCAACAACGTGTGGCGCTGGCGAGGGCGATTGTGAGAAAACCAAAATTGTTGTTGCTGGATGAACCATTGTCAGCGATCGATAATGAAATGAGGTTGCATCTGCAGGAAATGCTGATTAAAATTCATTCGCATTATAACCTGACTTCAATTCTTGTAAGCCATGATATGCGTGAGATTGTAAAACTTACTTCCAAAACCATTCATTTGGTTAATGGAATTGTAACAGAATATCAATCACCGGCTAAAATTTTTCTAAACAATTCTTGTGAGGAATCTTTTTTAAAAGTAATTTTTTTATCTTCTGAAAAAAAAGGAAAAGAATTCAAAATATTGGCACTCGCAGGCAACCAGGTTATTACTATTAATTGCCACGAAGATGATGCTAAAGATTTGCAAAAAGGCAATGAAGTTTTGGTTTCGTATAAAGGCGCAACCGCATTTTTGCGTAAATTGTAAAAGATAAAATGAAAAGATGATTGTTGATAAATTTAACCGCGTGCATGATTATTTGAGGATATCCTTAACAGATATGTGCAACCTTCGTTGCTTCTATTGTATGCCTGACGAAAATTATGATTTTACGCCGGTTTCCAGGCTAATGCAGGCTGATGAAATTTATTCGATTGCAAAAATATTTGTCGATAACGGTGTAAAAAAAATTCGTTTAACCGGCGGTGAGCCTTTCGTACGAAAAGACGCCGCAGAAATTATCAAATCACTTTCTTCATTGCCTATTAAACTGGCTGTAACCTCCAACGGCACAAGGCTTCATGAGTTCGAAAATATTTTGGAAGCTTCTCAAATGCATTCAATTAATATTAGCCTTGATACTTTAAAAGCCGAAAAATTTAAATTAATAACGAGGCGCGATCAATTTACTATTGTAAAACAGAATATTGAAACCTTTATCAATAAAGGGTTCCACGTTAAAGTAAATGTGGTAGTAATGAAAGATTTTAACGATGATGAAATTCTTGATTTTATTAAATGGTCAAAAACTATTCCTGTCCATACCCGATTTATTGAGTTTATGCCATTTGCGGGCAACCGCTGGACTAGCAACAAAGTGGTTTCGATGGATGAAATTTTACAAACGATTGGCAAAGAATACGATTTTATTTTGGTGAAAGGTGATAAAAATGATACAGAAAAAAAGTTCCAAATTTCTGGCCATGCGGGCAGTTTTGCCATCATAAGCACCATGACAAAACCTTTTTGCGATAGCTGTAACCGAATGAGGTTAACCGCTGACGGCAAATTAAAAAATTGCCTTTTTTCAAAAGGGGAAACTGACCTTCTTACTCCATTCAGAAAAGGAGAAAATATTTTACCTCTCATCATAGAAAATATCGAAGGAAAAGCAAAAGAATTAGGCGGCCAGTTTACAAGCAATTTAGCATCAGTAGAAGCGCAGTTGATAGATAACAGAAGTATGATCACTATTGGCGGTTAATTATAAAATCATGATTTCAGTAACAGAAGCAAAACAAAAAATTGATGAAAAAGTTGGTTTACTGCATCCGGCAGTTTTGCCTTTGCAGGAAGTTGCAGGTTTAATTCTTGCTGAAGATGTATATTCAAAATTCGATGTTCCTTCTTTTGACCAATCGTCTATGGATGGTTATGCAATCCGGTTTCAGGAAAAAGATTTTTCATTGGAAATAGTTAATTCCATCGCAGCGGGAGATGGAAACTTATATAAAATAAATTCAAAACAGACAGCAAGAATATTTACCGGCGCACCTTTACCGGAAGGCGCAGACACTGTTGTGATGCAGGAAAAAGTAATAATTGAAAATAAAAAACTAATCGTTATAGACAGCGATTTGCAAAAAGGGAATAATGTAAGAGAGAGAGGCCTGGAAACTAAAAATGGTGATTTGGCTCTTTCCGCCAATACCCTGTTAACTCCTGCGGCAATTGGTTATTTAGCTTCTATTGGGATTGCCGAAGTTCTCGTTTTTTCCGCGCCGAAAGCGTGTATTATTATCACCGGAAATGAATTGCAAAAGCCTGGGAAACCTATTTCTGGCGGGCAGGTTTATGATTCGAATTCCTTTTCATTATCTGCTGTTTTAAGAGAATGCGGTGTTCATGATATTGATATTTTATATGCCAGGGACGAGATAGGAACTGCCGTGTTAACTTTAAAAAAAGCCTTAGAAAAGAATGATATTATTTTATTGACAGGAGGAGTCAGCGTAGGGGATTATGATTTTGTTTTAGAAGCCACGGAGAAATGCGGCGTGACGAAACATTTTCATAAAATAAAACAAAAACCCGGAAAGCCCTTGTATTTTGGAACGTTACAAAACCAAGTAATTTTTGGATTGCCGGGAAACCCAGGCTCAGCGCTTACCTGCTTTTATGAATATGTTTTACCAGCGGTTAAAAAAATGATGAATCAAAAAAGTTCAATCCAAAAAATAAAAGCGTTTTTGCAAAATGATTATTCAAAAAACCCAGGAATGACACACTTTTTAAAAGGATATTATAAAAACGGCCAAGTAACTGTTTTGCCTTCACAAGCGTCATTTCAATTAAGTTCTTTTGCCGTCGCCAATTGTTTAATTGTTGTGGATGAAGAAAAAGAAATTGTAAAGAAAGGGGAAGAAATCGAAGTGCATGTTTTTGGAAAATATTAGTGTAACCATCACCGTTATTTTAAATGACAAAATAAAAATTCACCTTATTTGTTGGTTTACTTTAATATTTAAAATATTTTATAGAGAACTGTATATTTACGGTTTATTAGTAAACCAGTTTCCAATGATCAAAAGAAGGGATTTTATTAAAAATACTTTAATTTCCGGAGTAGGTTCTTCTCTCGCAATTCCTCAAATTTTACAGGCCAAAAATTTAACTGATAAGGGAAGCGAAACAAATAATATTCATTATAGGAAAGGTAGCCAATCAAAAAAAATTATTGTTGCCGGTGCGGGAATTTCAGGTTTGTGTTGTGGCTATGAATTAATGAAAGCAGGGCATGATGTAACCGTGATGGAAGCAAGCGGAAGGCATGGCGGGCACGTGTTTACAGGGCGCGATGGTTTATCAGATGGCTTGTATGCAGACTTTGGTGCAGACCATATTACCAGGCCCGGTTATGAATATTTTTTTGAGTATATCAAAGAATTTAATCTTGATGTTCTTCCTTATCCGAATGCAGAAGGATCGCCGAATTTAAAGGAAAAGAATTCCCTTAAAATGATCGGTGGAAAATTTTATACAGAAGATATGCTTGCCGATCCGGGAACCCTGAAGAACTTTGGTTTTAATGAGCGGGAAGTTCAATTTTTATCTTCGCATCCGTGGTATGAATTGCAGTCCTTTTTTTTGCATTCTTATCTTGATAAATTTAAAAATCCGTACCAACCTTTTGGAATTGGCAATGATGATTTTGATAATATTCCTATCAGCGATATTTATAAAAAGGAAGGAGCTTCTAATATGGCTCTTGAAAATTTGGGAGGAAAGCATACATCTGCGTTGTATGAATTATGGCGGATGGCTATCATGAAATTTCGCGGAATCCCGGCTTCGGAAGGAGAAACTTTCAGGCTTAAAGGTGGCAACCAGGAAATGCCAACAGCATTTGCAAAACGTTTGGGAAGCCGTGTAAAACTGGCGCATCCAATCACTGCGGTTCAACAGGATGAAAAAGGTGTAACCGTTTCCTATAAAGCATTTGGGCTTGATGAGGAAAAGCAAATGAAAGCCGATTATTTTGTCAATTGCATATCCCTACAACTATTTAAAAATATCCCGTTACACCATCTTTATCTTCAGAGAAACAATTTGTGGTAGATAATATGGCGTACACATCTCATCCATTTTATGTATTTGAAGCGAGTTCTAAATTCTGGCTCGATGATGGATTTAAAAGCATCAATATGGAGTTTGAACACCCGGATATTTCATCAATCTGGCAGGAACCAAATGAAGTGGAGACTACCCGAATTATTTTAAAAGCATTCGGGCCGGGTGGCCTTTCTCCACAAAGAGTTTTGGGCGCTTTCAGGGAAGTTTATCCGGGGAAAAAGGATACAATTGTGCAGGCATTGACTTTCGATTGGACAAAAGATAAATTGGCCCCAACCTGTGAAATGTTGCCTTTTCCGATCGGGCAGATGAAAAAGTTTTGGCCGGAAATAATGAAGCCTGAAGGCAGGATTTATTTTGCCGGCACTTACGCTGATAACCTTAGCAGGGGAATGGAATCTTGCCTCCGCTCAGCAAAGCGGGTAGCAAAAGAAATTACTGAATTAAAATCCTGATTTTTTTAACCCAAAAAAGTAAATAAAATAAATGCTGAAAGGAACAAGCTTTTTAATGATAAATTTATTTATTGTTTTTATTTTATTTTCAAACCTCAATTTCCATTCAAAGCAAAAAGAACCTCTTTATTTTTCAAAAAAGCAGGAAGGGAACTATCCGCCTGTAGTAAAAATTAATTCCCCAAAAAATAATAGCATCTACAATTGGAAAAGCCGTGTCCCTTATGAGATAAGCGTTTCCGACAAAGAAGATGGCGAATCGAAATACGAAGAAATTAACCCTAAAGAAATTTTCTTAGAAATAAAATATGTTGAAGATACTTCTGAAGCACTGCCTCAGCTAAGAGAAAATAATCAAAAATTTACAGCAGGGCTTACAATGATTAAATCATCAAACTGTATGAATTGCCATGCTTTTAAAAGTAAGTTAATCGGCCCGTCTTTTGAACAGATTTGTAAAAAATATCCACATTTACCAGGAAATGAAGACACGCTTTCAAATCATATTTTAAACGGTTCGACCGGAAGATGGGGAACGGCTCAAATGCCTTCCAATAAAGATTTGAATAAAAGCCAGGCGAAAGCAATAATTGAATGGATATTAAAAAATGCTGCAGATCCTACTATAAATTATATTGCAGGAAACGAAGGTTCCTTTATTTTATCGCCTCCATCTAATTCTTCAAAATATACTTTACTCATTGCCAGCTATACTGACCATGGAACAAAAGAACATCCTGATCAAAAATTAAAAGGTGAAGACATAGTTGTTATTAAAGGAAAATAAAATGAAACTTCACAAAATAATTTTCAATTAAGCATCCACGTTGTATAGGCATTTTATCAATATTGGCTATACTGGTCGTGCCCATGCTGTTTTACTAATTTATTATAAATTCCAAATAATAAAAACGGGGCTGCCCACTGCCCAAAAAATAAACTTTTATGTTTTTTGCCTGCAACATGCAGCGACATCGAAACTGCCATTGAGCCAATTGCTGCCCATAAAAAAAGATCGGACGGAATTTTGGCGGTTGCGGATTCAATTTTTTTAGTTAGTTCACCTTCGTGGTAACCTTTTTGATCTGAATTTTCCATAAAATGTTATTTTAAAAATTTTAAAATCAAAATCAAATTTCGTGCCCTGAAAAAACATTAAACAAAAGTGGGATTGGTTTACAGTAAACAAACATTTAAGTATGATTTTCATTTACACCATACCATTTTAAAAGTGTAAATAAATATAAAAGGTAACGCCACATTGGAATTTAACGCGTCTTACTACTTATAAATAAAAATAATTCCAGAAAGATAAAATTGGTTTTTAGTTGAAATTTGAATGCAACCAGAATGAATTATTTTTTCTTTTTTACAAATAAATTCTACATTTGAATGAACGTAAAAGCCTGGTAAAAGAAAAATAATACCAAATTATTTTTGGTTTATCTTTCTGGCCTTCCTTGATAACATTTAGGATTTTCCTTTATTTTATATTTCTAACATACTTTTAAAACCTTGTTTTCTATGATCAAAAAAACCACTTCTTTTTTGCTTGTTTTTTTTATTTTTATTCTACCAAATGCCAAAGCACAACAAAATAATACGCTTACCGCATCAGAAAAACAAGACGGCTGGCAATTACTTTTTAATGGAAAAGATTTGGCCGGTTGGCATTCTTACCTCGCTAAAGAACCCGGAAAAGCCTGGCAGGTTCGTGATGGAATGATCATGCTCAACAAAAATTCAAAAAGTGTTTATAATGATTTTGCTGATTTGGTAACGGATGCCGAATATGAAAATTTTGATCTTAAACTGGAATGGAAAATGGAACCGTGTGCTAACAGTGGAGTTATGATTTACGTAAATGAAGCACCACAATATAAAAATACTTATGAAACTGGCCCTGAAATGCAAATTACAGATTTGTCATGCCTTTATACATCTAACCATAGTGAAATTAGTGATAGCCGGATTAATATGCACCGGGCAGGCGCATTATATGACCTGGCTCCTGCGGACACCGAATGGGTAAACCCTGCACCGAAATGGAATCAATACGAAATCATTGCCAATAACGGGCACGTAGAATTTTTTCAAAATGGGCATAAAGTAGTGGACACCCAATTTTGGGATAACAACTGGTGGAAAATTATCTCCCGCACTAAGTTTCACGAATGGCCGGATTTTGGAACCTTCAGGCAAGGCCATATTTCTTTGCAGGGCACAGAGGATGGCAAATTATGGTTTCGCAATATTAAAATAAAGAAATTCAGGTTTGGACCCGTTAGTTAATTAAATTCTTATTATTCTTGATTCAGGCAAGTAAATACAACTGAACACTACGTTCAATAAATTATTATAAAATTAAAATAGTTATGAAAAAAATAATTGGCAGGCGGAAGTTTATAAAAGATTCGGCATTAACCGCAGCCGTATTTTCTATCGTACCCAACCATGTATTAGGCGGTAAAAAGCACGTAGCTCCAAGCGATAAATTATATATCGCTTGTGTGGGATGTGGAGGGGAAGCTCAAAATGATATTGAACATTATGCTTATTCCCCCAGGAAAAATGCTGTGATCGCATTTCTGTGTGATGTTGATGACAGAAGGTCTGCAGACATTCGTAAAGAATTTCCTAAAGCGCCTTATTATAACGACTGGCGCGAAATGTTTGAAAAGGAAAACAAAAATTTTGATGCGGTAACTGTGGCTATTCCTGACCATAACCATGCTATAGTAGGCCTTAGCGCGATGAAACTAAATAAGCATTTATACTTGCAAAAACCATTAACTCATGATATTTATGAAGCACGTATACTTACAGAAGCGGCAAAAAAATATAAAGTGGTCACCCAAATGGGAGACCAGGGATCATCATTTGACGGAGTGAGAACTTTAAAGGAATGGTTTGATGCGGGATTAATAGGCGATATTACTCATGTATATAATTGGACCAACCGCCCCGTTTGGCCGCAAGGAATTCCTTGGCCAAAAGATAAACCACCAGTTCCCAAAGAATTGAATTGGGACCTTTGGCTGGGCACTGCTCCGCAAACAGATTACATTGATAATTTGGTACCGTTCAATTGGCGTGGCTGGTGGAGGTTCGGAACCGGAGCTTTGGGTGATATGGCCTGCCATATTATTGGGCCTTCGTTCAAATTGTTAGGCCTGGGTTATCCTACTGAAGTAACGTGTGAAGCAAGTACCGCTTTTTCGGGTATATTCAAAGAGGCAGATACTCCTATGAGCATCCCTGCTTCCAGCAGGCTTCGTTACACATTTAAAAGGGAAGGTGGAGAAGATTTAAAACTTTATTGGATGGATGGTGGTATGCTACCAGAGCGGCCGGATGAGTTAGATCCGGATGTAAACTTAAATGATGCATTAGCCGGTGTGCCTAAGTTGGGTGATTATGAAGGAGGAACCTTATTTATTGGGAAAAATGGAAAAATCTCCTGTGGATGGGGAGGGCGTGATCCAAGATTGCTGCCGCTTTCACTTAACAATAACATTGATGTTGCCAAAAAATACCCACGAGTTCAGGGCTCAGCTAACGGGCATTGGTGGCAATGGGTGGATGCAGCAATTGCAGGCTATAATAATGATTATGAAGGAAATGCCGCATTACCGATGCCTGGTAAGAAAAAAGCTTTTGTAGATTCTCCTATTGATGATTATGCGGGGCCACTAACTGAAACAGTATTGATGGGAAACCTATTAATACGAAGCTTTGGAATTCACGAAAAAATAAAGAGGCACGATCCGGTTTATGGAGATGTAGAAGACATTACAACTCCTGGCAGGTATATTTCTTACAAGTGGGACGGTGCTAATATGCGGATTACTAATTTTGAAGCAGCCAATCAATTTGTAAAAAGAGAATATAGAGAGGGCTGGGGAAAATTAGAATTGTAGTTATTTATTGGTTTACTGCATTTTGAAATTAAAATGTTCCTTAAATTATTTAACGAAAAAAAATCTTTTAAATTGATTATTAAATAGTTATTATCCATTTAAAAATATATTCGCATCAAATGTTCATAATTAGGGTTTTTGTCATTTCTTTGTCAGAATTAATAATTTTTTAACCTTTTTGAATGAATGTTTAACAAAGTGTGTAAATTACACTTTAATTTATCATTTACATAATATTTTAATTACTTGATTATGGGAAAAAAACTTCTCCTCAACGGACTGTTTCTGTTCTGTTGTTTCTTTTCAGCCATGGCTCAGCAAAAGACTGTAACCGGAAAGGTTACTTCAACTGATGGCACTCCTTTAGTAGGAGCCTCTGTTATTATTGTAGGCCACAGGTCAGGCGTGACGACTGGCTCTGATGGAACTTTTTCTATTAAAGTTCCTCAAAATGCAAAAGCATTACAGATTAGTTACGTAGGGTCTGAAACCAAAACCGTGGATATTACATCTACATCCGATGTTACTGTTTCATTAGCAAGTTCTGCTTCCAACCTGTCAGATATAGTTGTAACAGGGTATGGAACTGCCCGAAGAAGGGATTTAACAGGAGCAATTACTTCTGTTCAACCTAAAGATTTTAACCAGGGTGTTATTCATTCAGCAGACCAGCTTTTACAAAATAAAGTTGCGGGGTTAGAGGTAACTAACACCTCTGGCCAGCCAGGCGCGGCAACGACTATCCAGATAAGAGGTAGCTCATCCATCCGTGCCGGTTCAAATCCATTATATGTTGTCGACGGAGTTATATTAGACGGAGGAACTGCCAGGCCAGGAGCCAGCACCGCATTCGGAACGACTTCCAATTCTGATCCACTTCTGTTCATTAACCCTAATGATATTGCACGGATTGATATCTTAAAAGATGCATCTTCTACTGCAATTTATGGATCAAGAGGTGCCAATGGTGTTATAATAATTACCACTAAAAAAGGGCGCTCTGGCCCAATGAAAGTTGATGTGGGTGTAAATTTTAGTGACTTCGCTGGATACATGAAAAAGTATGAAATATTGAGCAGGTCACAATACCTTACAGCAATTGCATCGTCAAAATATGGTATTGCAGACAGTTTGCAGCAAGTTTATAACGGTGGCGCCAATCCTGATGCTTTGAAAGCGATCACCCAGAACAAAATTTCTTCAAATTATTCTGTTGCTTTAAGCGGAGGAAATGAAAATGGAAACTTCAGGGCTTCTTTCCTTGCTTCAGATTACGAAGGCTTTATTAAAAAGAATAGCTTAAAGAAATACCTTGCTTCTTTTACCGGGCAATATCATTTTTTAGATGATAAACTTGGGATCGAATTTGGTACTATAGCTGCTAACTTCGGAGAGCAATTGCCTCCAATTGGAGGAAGTTCAGGTTCTACAGGTAGCTTAATAAGCGCTGCCTTGCAATGGAACCCCACCTATCCATTTATGATAAACGGGGTTTATAATTACCCTAGCAATGGCTCTGGAAACCCTCTGGCAGAAATAGACGCATTGAATGACAAAACTAATGTTACTGAAATTTTATCTCATATATCTGGTACTTATAAATTGCTACCAAATTTGGAATATAAAATTTTGTATGGATTAAATTATGGAACGGGAAACCGCGCTATTAATGTAGCCGGTTGGTTGCCTAGTTTCTCTACAGGTGGTACAGCTGCAATTCTGAACCAGACTTTGTTCACTCAAATTTTGGATCATACATTGAACTATACTGCTCATTTATCAAATAACCTTACATTGGATGCGTTAGCAGGTTTTGAATATTACAGCAGAAGCGCAACTAGTGGAAATGTTAGTGCAAATAACTTTAATTTCAACGTGAATGAGAAAAATCGAATTCCTCTTCTCTACACAGATGATTTGCAGAATGCACAAACTCAAAGCCCTTATTCAACTTTTAAAGATCCAAGTTCTGAGTTGCAATCTTATTTTGGAAGGGCTACTTTTAATTACAATGACAGGTATATTCTTACAGGGACTATTAGAGATGATGGATCCAGTAAATTTGGTGTCAATAATAAATACGCTTACTTCCCTTCAGGTGCTTTCAAATGGTCTATAAGCAATGAAAATTTCATGAAGGATAACAAGGTATTCTCCAATTTAGGCCTCCGTGTTTCTTATGGGCTAACTGGTAACCAGGAATTCCCTGCCGGTGCATCAAAAGAACAAATTTCTATTTCACCATACAATACTATCAATGGCTCGGTTACTCCGAATCCTAATTTGAAATGGGAAACTTCAAAGCAGTTTGATGCAGGCCTTGATTTTGCATTTGCAAAAGGTAAGGTGAACGGAACTATCGATTATTATAGCAAAAACACCAGTGATATACTTTTTGCTACTAACGCTATTCAGCCAGCACCTGGTGGAACAGTTTATCTTAACCTGCCAAACGCCCATCTTAAAAACTCCGGAGTTGAAGGATTCTTAGCAGTTACAGTGGTTCAAAACCAAAAATTAACCTGGGAAGTAAGTGCTAATGCAGCATATAACAAAAATGAAGTTACTAATTTTACAGACCCCAATACAGGATTAGGTCTTGTAATTCCTACTGGCCAGATTACCGGGCAAGGGGTGTCTGGGGCAACTGCGCAGGTTTTTGCGAATAATCAACCAGTAAATGTGTGGTACTTGAAACATTTTAGTGGTTTTGACCAAAGCGGTAACCAGATAGTTGCTGCTAACCCTACTTTTGCTGGTAATCCAAACCCTAAAGTAATTGCAGGTTTCAGCACTTCATTACGTTATAATAAATTTACACTTTCTGTGAATATGGGTGGATCATTTGGATACTTGATTTATAATAATTCTGCCACCTCAGTTACCAATATATCAGGTATTGCACAAGGAAGGAATATTGACCTTAATGCTTATAATTCAGCAGAGCTTCCTTCCAGCATTGTACAGGCATCCGATCGCTACCTTGAAAATGGTAATTACTGGAAACTAAGAAATGCAACAGTTACTTATAACTTTGGAAAAGTTGGAAAATCAATCAATAACCTGAGCGCATATATTTCCGGAAGTAATTTATTTGTGATCACTAAATTTAGTGGTTTTGACCCGGAAGTTAATATTGATAAAAGTAACAATAACTACCCTTCACGGTCCATTGAGTATATTCCTTACCCTACGCCAAGGACTATCACTCTCGGTGTAAATTTTTCCTTATAAAACTTAAATTATTAAATCATGATACAATATAAAAAAATCAGATTTGCTTTACTAATTCTTGGGGCGGGAGTAGTAGCAAGCTGCACGAAATTAAATGAGAAGCTAAATAGCACACTTACTACAGACCAGGTTAGTTCTTCTTTTGGAACTGCAGGTACGCAATTGTTATTGAATGGTGCCTATTCTGACCTGGCATTTCTTGGCGCCCAAGACCAGCTATTTTCCCTGGAAGAAAATTCAACAGATGAATCATTGGTACCCACAAGAGGAGGCGACTGGGATGATAATGGTGTCTGGAGAGTAATCCATGCGCACACATGGACGGCCGATCATGGACAAATAACTTCCGTTTTCACAAACCTGAATAAAATAAACTTTGACGCAACCAATGTATTGAACTTCAACCCTTCAGCGGCTCAGGCTGCCCAGGCTAAAGTTTTAAGGGCCTACAGTTTATTTTATCTTTTGGACCTTTATGGCCAATACCCTATCAGGAACCCGGGAGATAACTTATTATTGGCTCCAACAGTGAGAAGCGGCCAGGCAGGCATTGACTCAATTATTAATGATATTACAGTATCGTTGCCCGATTTGCCAGACCCAGGGGACCCGACTAAAATAAACAAAGATGTAGCCAAAACCTTATTGATGCATTGCTACCTTCAAAGAGGGGTTTTTATCAATAACGCGGCACCCACTTTTGACCCTGCAGATATGCAACAGGTTATAACTATCGGCAACTCTATTATCAGTAGTGGTAAATATTCATACGAATCTAATTATTTCGACAATTTCAGCCCTAATAATCATGCTTCTACTGAGGCTATATTCGTATATCCTAATACTGGGGGTGTAGGAACTAATCATGCTTCTACAGAAGCAAGATGGGAAATGGGATTACACTATAACAGCTATGATAAAAATGCGCCAAATGCAGGATGGAATGGTTTTAGCACAATAGGTGACTTTTATAATAGTTTTGGTGCCACTACGCCAGTGACCGCAACTAGTGACGCTAACAGGATCGCTGGATTTTTTACAGGGGTAAGTAACATAAGTAACGCTGACACCGCTATTGACCAAAGACTGGGCGGCAGGTTTGCAAGCAATGTAACTTCATCCCAAACATCCGGCATCAGGCCTGGATTTTTAATTGGCCAGCAGTATGATGAACACTATGTTAAAGAAAAAGATAGAAAAGGGAACCCTTTGGCTTTTGACCCAAAAATAGCTGACGACATGAAGGAATCCGGCACTAACCTTGAACTTACAGGTATAAGAGTTATGAAATACCCTCCTGATTATAATTTCTTTGGAGGCCCGGCAAATAACGATTTGATGATATATCGATATTCAGATGTTGTATTAATGGTTGCAGAAGCAGAAATGAGGCAGGCTACTCCGGATGCAGGGAGTGCGCTTACTTTGGTAAATAACCTCAGGGCTGCCCGGGGCGCGGCTGCGATGCCTTCAATAACTTTGGTAAACCCTGCTAATGTAGATGATCCTACAACTTTACTGGCAGAAAGAGGCCGAGAATTGTATTGGGAAACTTTTAGAAGGACAGATTTGTTGAGGTTTGGCGTATTTTTAAAGCCTTGGCAATATAAGCCAACTGATGACCCTAAAAATTTGGTATATCCAATACCTAATTCGGCATTGGCTGCAGATCCTAATTTGAAACAAAACCCTGGGTACTAACAATTAATTTTTCATTTTTCATAAAAATAAAAGGCCTTAAACGGCCTTTTATTTTTTTTAAGAAAGAGTAAGCACAATATATTTATCTCTTAAAATATTCTGTTATTTTTAAAAAAATTACGCCTCCAACTCTTAACTTTAAGCGTTTTAAGTTACTCTCAATATTTTACAATTCTGCTTACATGGAAAAAGGCATTATTTCCTTCTGTTTACTTCTTACTCTCATCTCTTGCAATAAAAAAAAGGAACTGCCATTATTTCAACTGATGGATAACACTGGAATTAATTTTGATAACAAAGTGACAGATGGAAAACTTGAAAATAGTTTTATGTTTCGTAATTTTTATAACGGTGGGGGAGTTGCGATTGGAGATTTAAATAATGATGGCTTAGCCGATGTGGTGCTCACTTCCAACATGGGCGATAATAAAATTTATCTGAATAAAGGGGCTTTTAAATTTGAAGATGCCACATCTAAATCCGGGCTACGGCAGGATAGTATGTGGAGCACAGGTGTTACCCTTGTTGATATTAATAACGATGGCTGGCTTGATATTTATATTTGCAATTCTGGCCACATGACAAATGGAAACAGAAGAAATAAATTATACATTAATAATCACGACATGACTTTTACAGAGTCAGCTGCTAAATATGGTTTGGATATTTCAGGTTATACCACCCAGGTTTCATTTTTCGACTATGACGGAGATGGTGACCTTGATTGTTTTATGATCAATAATAGCCCTATTCCGGTAAATACTTTGAATAATGTAAACCACCGCGACCTTCCTGAATCAGAATGGAACGTGGCAGATTTTCTAAAAGGAGGCGGCAATCATTTATACCGGAATGATAATGGCCATTTTACTGAAGTTACTGCCCAGGCAGGGATTCATACCAGCCTAATAAGTTTTGGATTAGGAGTTTCAGTTGCTGACCTTAACGGGGATGGTTGGCCTGATATTTATGTTTCAAACGATTCTTATGAACGGGACTACCTTTACATCAACCAGAAAAATGGAACTTTTAAAGATGAAACGGATTCGTGTATTCAGCACATGAGCATGTCATCAATGGGTGCGGATATTGGAGATATTAATAATGACGGGTATCCTGAAATTTTTACTACTGATATGCTTCCCGAAAATGATTATCGTTTAAAGACGATGGGCTCCTTTGATAATTTTAACCTCTTTGAAAATAAAGTGAAAGCGGGGTTTTCTTATCAATACCCTAAAAATTGTTTGCAACTTAATAACGGAAACGGGCAGTTTGTGGACATTGCCAATATAACCGGGCTATCAGCGACAGACTGGAGTTGGGGAGCTTTGATGTTTGATGCAAACAATGATGGTTTCAACGACATTTATGTTTGCAATGGTGTAAACAGGGATGTTACCAACCTTGATTTTATGGATTTTTTTGCTAATGATGTCATTCAAAAAATGATCCTGACCGGTAAAAAAGAAGGGGTAGATGAGGTATTAAAAAATATTCCGCGTACACCCCTGGCCAATAAAATGTATGAAAACCTGGGAAACCTTTCTTTTCAGGATGTAAGTAACAAATGGGGGTTTTCTCAAACTTCTTATTCTAATGGGGCGGCATATGGCGACCTTAATAATGATGGTGCATTGGATTTGGTAGTTAACAATGAAAACGGGCCAGCGTTTGTTTACAAAAACAATTCCCGAACCTTAAATAGCAACAAATTCATAGGAATATTTTTAAAAGGCAAAGGAGAAAATACTTTTGCAATTGGAAGTAAAATAAAAGTATATAGTGGAAATGAAATTCTTGAACGTGAAGTAATTCCAAGCCGCGGTTTTCAATCTTCAGTAGACTATAAACAAATAATCGGGTTAGGCAAATCACGAAAAATTGATTCCATGGTAATTGTATGGCCTGACCGGACTTTTTCTAAATACCTTCACCCTCCGGTTGATACTGTTCTTGTAATTCAACAACCTTTAGATAGTAAATTATATACCGATACTTCCAGTAAACCAACAAATTCGGCTATTTTTCATCCTGTAAAATCTGATTTTGATAAGCATCAGGAAGATGATAATATTGATTTTTATTATGAAAAGAATATTCCGGAAATGCTTTCAATGGAAGGCCCTAAAGCAGCAGTGGCAGATGTAAATGGAGACGGCCTTTCAGATATTTATATCGGCGGAACTCATGATCACCCGGGACAAATTTATCTACAGGAAAAGAACGGAACATTTATAAAAAAGAAAGAACCGGCTTTCGATCAATTTAAAGATTTTGAAGATGACGCTGTTTTATTCTTCGATTCAGATAACGATGGAAGCCCTGATTTATATATTGGGCCTGGTGGCAATGATAATCCGAGTTACAGCAGGCCCATGCAAAGCCGCCTTTTCAAAAATGATGGTAAAGGGAATTTTACGATCGATACCAAAGCATTTCCTCCAAATGGAATGAACACCGGAGTTGCAATTGCCTATGATTTTAACCATGACGGATTTTTAGACCTTTTTGTCGGAGGCAGAAATTACCCCCGGCAATATGGCGTATCGCCTTCCAGCTTTTTGTATGTTAATGATGGGAAAGGCCATTTTACAGATATTGCCAAAACAAAGAATCCTGATATAGCTAATATCGGAATGGTCACAGGGGCAGTTTGGGCCGATGTTACAGGCGATTCATCAAAAGAATTAATTATTACCGGAGAATGGATGGCACCCAGAATTTTCTCTTATAATGGTAATCATTTTGTAGAAATAAAATCTAACCTAAATAACCTCTTTGGTTTATGGCAAACCGTTTCAGCTGCGGATGTAAATGGCGATGGAAAAATGGATTTAATTTTTGGCAATATTGGAGAAAACTTTTATTTAAATCCCGATTCGCCCAACCCTGTAAAATTATGGATTGATGATTTTAATCAAAATAGCAATTTGAATAAAATACTTACCTATACTGTGAATGGAAAAGATATGCCGGTTTTTTTAAAGCACGATTTCCAGGAAGAGATACCTTCTATTAAAAAACAGAATTTGAAACACGGTGATTATGCCACTAAGTCAATCCAGGATTTGTTTCCTCCTGAAATCTTACAAAAAGCAACAGTAAAATTATTCAATTACCCTTCTTCAATTGTGGCAATAAACGAAGGAAACGGGAATTTTCTTATTAAGAAATTACCGCGTATGGCGCAACTATCGTCTGTCAATGCCATTGCACCAATTGATGTAAATGGTGACGGAGCAGAAGATTTAGTATTGGGTGGTAATTTATATACCTTCCTTCCGCAGTTTGAGCGGTTAGATGCAAGTTTTGGAGATGTATTGCTAAATGACGGAAAGGGAAATTTTAAATGGGTAAATCAGAAAAAAACAGGGTTAGACGTAAAAGGAATGGTTAGGGATATCGTGCAAATACCGGGAGAAGGCGGGGCTGGCATTTTATTTCTCATTAATAATGATTACCCTGTTTTGTATAAGTTGAAAAACCAAGCAAACACTGAAAAAAAACCATGACCTGTATTATTATGATGGAGAAAAAACCTTTGTTTTATTATAAACCCTTGTTATCAATGGGGTTATTATTATTGTTGACAATATTTTTTTTTTCTGGTTGTAAAACTAAACAGGATGGCCCGGTTGCATTTGAACTTTTGAATGATACACAAACCGGATTGCATTTTCAAAATAAATTAACGCCCACCCAGCAATTTAATATTTTTAAATACCTGTATTTTTATAACGGCGCAGGAATAGGGGCGGGCGACTTTAATAATGATGGGAAAATAGATTTATTTTTTTCATCCAACCAGGGAGAAAATAAACTATACCTTAATACTGGCAACCTACATTTCAAGGATGTAACAACGGAAGCACAAATTCCGAATGATGGAGGCTGGTCCACCGGAGTATCAGTAGTTGATATTAATAATGATGGTCTGCTGGACATTTATATTTGCCGCGTGGGCGATTATCTTACGTTGCACAGCCATAATCAATTGCTCATTTGCCAGGGAATTGATAAAAATGGAGTTCCATATTATAAAGATGAAGCACATCAATATGGACTTGATTTTTCAGGATTTAGCACCCAGGCAGTATTTTTTGATTATGATGGAGATGGTGACCTTGATATGTATTTGTTGAACCACACCATCCATCAAAATGGTACTTTCGGCCGAAGGGATAAATTGATTGCAACAAAAAGCCCTCTTTCCGGTGACCGTATTTTCAGAAATAATGGTAATAATACTTTTACAGATGTAACTCCACAAACTGGTATTTATAGTTCCGTGCTGGGTTATGGTTTAGGCGTTTGTGTTTCTGATATTAACCTGGATGGATGGCCCGATATTTATGTTGGTAATGATTTTCATGAAGATGATTATCTCTATCTGAATCAGCATAATGGCACGTTCAAAGAAGATTTGAGTAACCACATGATGCACACCAGCCAGTTTACCATGGGCGTAGATATCGCCGATTTAAACAATGATGGATATTCAGAAATTGTTTCGATGGACATGCTTCCTGGAGACCCCAAAATTTTAAAGAGTGCACTGGGAGAAGATGAATACGATCTGTATTATAACAAAATAGGTTATGGTTATAACTATCAATATACCAGGAATAACCTACAGTTTAATTTGCGCAATGGTATGTTCAGTGAGATTGGATTGTACTCAGGGATGTATGCTACAGATTGGTCGTGGGCACCGTTACTGATGGATTTTGACAACAATGGACTCAAGGATTTATTTATTTCAAACGGCGTAGAAAAAAGATTAAACGATATTGATTACATTAATTATGTTTCGGGAGATGCATTACAACAAAAAATGAGGACTGATAATTTGAGTGATAATGACATGTCTTTGATCAATAAGTTTCCGCAAACAAAAATAAAAAACAGATTTTTTAAAAATGATGGAAAGATGATTTTTAAAGACATAGGAAACGAAGTCGG
>Ga0134126_10002575_pt1 | contig 22871 bp, 11 predicted proteins | sample KB31752_FD_96881 | JGI IMG/M metagenome (GOLD analysis project Ga0134126, IMG submission 96881) | Terrestrial soil microbial communities with excess Nitrogen fertilizer from Kellogg Biological Station, Michigan, USA - KB3-175-2 | ecosystem: Environmental > Terrestrial > Soil > Unclassified ... | reverse complement strand
CAAACAGTGCCCAATGCAGATACAGCTTTATTAAATAAGACGATTACAAAAATAAAAAGGTCGCACGGCCATGATGAAATCAGCAGCTACTTTGCTTTCCCGATGAATCACTGGCATTTGTACAGCGATTTTGAAAATGGAAAAAATACAGGCGGCATGATTGAGTATGTGCGTTTGTTTTCAATAATCGCTGTTATCATTTTACTGATTGCCTGTATCAACTTTATGAATCTCTCTACGGCAAGAAGCGAGAAACGCGCAAAAGAAGTGGGCATCAGGAAAACGCTTGGCTCTAACAAAAAACAATTGATATTCCAATTCTATTGCGAATCATTCATCTTAACATTCATTGCTTTTGTTTTTGCCATTATTGCGGTTGCTTTATTGTTGCCATCATTTAATTTAATGGTAGATAAACATCTTTCGTTAAACGTAACAGGGCCTTTGTTTTGGATGATGGCATCGGGCATTATTTTATTCACCGCTTTTGTTGCCGGCAGTTATCCTGCCTTATATCTTTCATCATTTAATCCTGTAAAAGTCCTGAAAGGAACCGTCATTTCCGGCAAAAAAACAATTTTGCCAAGGCACATCCTCGTCATCTCCCAGTTTGTAATTTCTATCTTATTAATATCTGCTACTGTTATTGTTTACCAGCAAATACAACACGTGCAGGAGCGTGATATGGGTTATAATCCAAATGGCCTCATCATGGTTCCTTCCACGCCGGATACCGATAAAAGTTTTGCTGCGATAAAAAATGATTTGCTTACGTCGGGCATTATTACAGATGTTACAAGAACTTCATCGCCAATAACAGAAGTATGGTGGAATACCGGCGCACCGGATTATGATGGCAAGCCTGCCAATGCGCAAATCATTATGGGTGGCTTGGGAACTGATGTTGATTTTTCAAAAACGATGGGTGTGAAAATTTTGCAGGGCCATGATTTTACCGGAACACCTGCCGATTCATCTTCAATGATGCTAAATAAAGCCGCCGTAGATGCTATGAAACTGAAAAATCCTATTGGCATGCAAATGCGTTATGGTAACAGAACTTATACCCTGACTGGCGTTACAGATAATGTAATTATGACTTCTCCTTTTGAACCTGCTTATCCAATGCTGATGGTGTATGATGGCAGCAATTCAAGTATGAATACCATGCGGATAAAAGCTGGCGTGCCGGCGCCAAAAGCCATTGCGGTTTTGGAAAGAGTTTTTAAAAAATATAATCCTTCCGTGCCTTTTGAATATAAGTTCGTTGACCAGGAATTTCAAAAGAAATTTATCACGGAAGAGTTAATCAGCAAGCCTGCTAATATTTTTTCAATGCTGGCCATTTTTATTTGCTGTCTTGGCCTTGCAGGTTTGGCCTCCTTCACTATTGAAAAACGTTTCCGCGAAATCGGTGTGCGAAAAGTGCTGGGCGCAAGTGTGCAGCAGCTACTCATTCTAATATCAAAAGAATTTTTAAAGCTTGTTGTAATTGCATTCGTAATTGCCGTGCCGCTAACTTATTGGCTAATGAATCACTGGCTGGAGAATTATAAGTACCGCATCAATATTAATTCGTGGCTATTTGTTGTTGTTGGCATTGCCATGTTCGTATTAACATTGGTTGTAGTGAGTTTAAATACATTAAAAGCAGCGATGGCAAATCCGGTGGAAAGTTTAAGAAGTGAGTAACGTGAATAATGTGCCGATGAGAAAATAGGAATCAGGAACGTTTGTTTGTTTACTGTAACAACCTAACGTTAATGGACAAACGAAAAAACAGATCAGTGATCGTGTCCCTCTCCTTTGAAGAGTGGTTGGGGTGAGGTTAAAAAAAATAAAAATTATGTTTAAAAACTTTTTCAATACCACCATTCGCAGCCTTTCAAAAAATAAAGGATACAGCTTCCTGAACATCTGATTTGAGAAGCGAGTAAAGTGGAAAACGTCTATGAAAAAAATAACTTAAAACTTATACCATGCTTGGAAATTATTTTAAAATAGCCTGGCGCAATCTTATTAGAGATAAACAATTTAGCCTTTTAAATATTGTTGGTTTATCAACAGGACTAGCTTGTGTGTTGTTGATTTATTTATGGGTAGGTAATGAACTAAGCATTGATAAATTCAATAAGAATGATAGCCGGATTTACCAGGTTTTAAAGAAAGCACCTGATGGTACCGGCGCTATACAGGTTCGGGAGAACACACAAGGTTTGCTGGCGCAATCAATGGAAAAGGATTTGCCGGAAGTTGAATTTGCTACCTGTGTAAAAAAGGAAACCAATCTGGGTATTCTTACTTTTAATAATAAACATTTAAAAGTAAAACCTGTATTTGCAGGTAAAGACTTTTTCAATGTATTTTCTTATCAGATTATAGATGGAAACAAGAATAACGCACTGAAAGATATTTCTAGTGTTTTTTTATCTGATAAACTGGCATTAAAACTATTCAACACAATAAATATTACGGGCAAAACTATTAGCTGGAATTTTAAAGACGATGATGTTGACTTCAGTAATGTATATAAGGTTGCGGGTGTTTTTAAAGCTCCCCCCGCTAATGCTACAGACCAGTTTGATATACCCTTTCCTTTCGATTTATATGCAGAGAAAAACATAGGCGGTAACGGTGATATTTCTTATTGGGGCAGCAATATGGTATCGACCTACGCATTGCTAAAAAAAGGAGCGGATGCTGATGTATTTAATAAAAAAATAAAAGACTTCAGCCAGGCAAAAATTAAATCTTTATATCCCGGCAACGATATGTTTAAATATGAAGGTAATTTATTCATTCAAAAATATTCAGACCGGTATTTGTATAACAACTTTGTTAATGGAGTACAATCTGGTGGAAGAATAGAATATGTAAAACTGTTTTCGATAATCGCCATTTTCATTTTGATTATTGCCTGTATCAATTTCATGAATTTATCTACCGCAAAAGCATCGCGGCGCATGAAAGAAGTCGGTATAAAAAAGGTGGTGGGTGCAAGCAGAAGTTCATTGGTTTTTCAATACTTGAGTGAGTCAACGGTAATGGCATTTGCTTCTTTGCTGATTGCAATATTGTTTGTCATGTTATTACTTCCGGCTTTTAAGGAATTAACCGGGAAAGAATTAAGCCTTCAACTAAATGCAGGTCTTATTTTATCTGCAGTTAGTATTACGTTTATAGCTGGACTTATCGCGGGCAGTTATCCTGCCCTATACCTATCTGGTTTTAAGCCTGTATCAATTTTAAAAGGCAGTTTGCCGGCTTCTTTTACCGAGTCATGGATACGGAAAGGTCTGGTTGTTTTTCAATTTTCTATATCAGTCATTTTAATTGTTTCAGTACTGGTTGTATACCAACAAATGAAATTGATTCAAACAACAAATCTTGGTTATAACAAAGATAATATTATCAGCTTTTTAAATGATGGCAACCTGCCGAAAAATCTTCCCCCTTTTATTGCTGAATTAAAAAATATTCCCGGCGTTATCAATGCATCAGATGTCAGCGGTGATTTGCTCGGAAATTACGATCATTCCGGAGGTGGAATTACCTGGCAGGGAAAAGATCCGAATCTTAATATAGAGTACTATGGCAACACTGCGGATGTTGGCTTTTTTGAAACGATGGGTTTGCAGATGGCGGATGGCAGAACATTCTCAAATAATTATGCAGATAGTTCAAGCGTCATCTTTAATGAGTCAGCAATTAAAGCAATGGGATTAAAAAATCCGGTTGGTAAAACTGTTTCGTTATGGGGTGAAAAAAAACAGATAATCGGTGTTGCAAAAGACTACCATTTTCAATCTTTTTATAAAAAGATTGGTCCATCATTTTTTACATTTTCGCAAAACAACCCAACTACTGTTGCTAAAATAAAAAGCGGAAATGAGCAACAAACTATTGCACGCATAAAAAACTTATACAATAAATATAATAGTGGTCTTGATTTTAATTATACCTTTTTAGACGATGATTATAACAAACTATATGCTTCTGAATTAAGAGTGTCTGTTCTATCAAGATATTTTGCAGGCATGGCCATTTTGATATCCTGCCTCGGATTGTTTGGATTAGCTGCATTTACTGCACAAAAAAGACAAAAAGAAATTGGCATAAGAAAAGTGATCGGTGCTTCGGTAAGCAACGTTGTTATGATGCTTTCAAAAGATTTTCTGGAGCTGGTATGTATTGCATTATTGATTGCAATTCCAGTTTCATGGTGGGCTGCCAATCAATGGCTGCAAAGCTTTGCGTATCGCATTAACATTACACCATTCGTTTTTGTAATCACAGGTGTTTCTGTAATAGTAATCACATTAATAACGATAAGTTTTCAATCAATAAAAGCAGCGATGGCGAATCCGGTGGATAGTTTGAGGAGTGAGTAACGTGAATGGCGAATAGAAATATTTACTATTTGTTCGTTTACTGACAACTGTGATCAAATTAAGCATAATGGCCAACCCGGTAAAGAGTTTAAGAAGTGAATAATCAATTTTGAAACTACCAATCGGACATCAATAAATCTGACGTCAAAAATCAATTTCTATGTTTAAAAATTATTTCAAAACCGCCTGGAGAAGTTTACTGAAAAACAAATTCTATTCCGCCATTAACATTAGTGGTTTGGCTGTGGGATTAGCAACCGGTATCCTATTATTATTATGGGTGCAAAATGAAAAAAGCTATGACAAATTCAATAATGATTTTCAAAACATTTACCGGCTAAGTTCGCATTTTAATTCTAACGGTGAAACCCAAACCTGGACAGGAGTGCCCGGGCCTTTGGCAGTTTTTGCAAAGTCTATGCCCGAAGTGCAATCTATAGTGAGAACACAAAATGAATTTGACCAGGTACTTTCTAATAAAGACAGAACTAAAATATTTGATGGAAATAAAGTGGCAGCCGTTGATAGCGGATTTTTTAATCTTTTTAGTTTCCAATTGTTACAAGGAAATAAGGCTGCGCTTTTTCCTAATATTAATTCTGTTGTTCTTACAAAATCTACTACCCAAAAGCTCTTTGGTGATGAAGATGCGATTGGGAAAACCATCATCTTTAATAAAACAAATTTTACAGTAACAGGAGTATTAAAAGATTTTCCTGGAAATTCTTCCATTCAATATGACGCGATTTTTCCAATGGGATATTATGCCCAACAATTTACCGCTGGTGGTGGCAATGGCGATTGGAAAACCATTGATGAAGATATGGGCAATTTTGGTTTTACTACGTTTGTAAAATTACAGCCCAATGCGAATCCTGGAAAAGTTGGCCAACAATTTTCTTCGGATTATAAAAAAGCAAGAAACGGTGATACCCAGGCGTCATTTGGCTTGCAGAAATTAGCAACGATACATTTGGTGAGCGCAGATGGAAACGATGCGGCGCTCAGAATGGTGCAAATATTTATGCTGGTCGTCATTTTATTATTGGCAATTGCCAGCATTAATTACGTAAATCTATCCACTGCACGTTCCTTAATCCGGGCAAAAGAAGTAGGCATCCGGAAAATTATCGGTGCAAAAAAACAACAATTATTTTTTCAATTCACCACTGAGACAGTTTTACTTTTTTGCTTCGCAACGGTTCTTGCAATTATTTTAATATTCCTGCTAATGCCTCTCTACAACGGCATTTCAGGAAAAACATTATCATTTAGTCTTACAGATATAAACGTTTGGAAAGTTGTTGGTTTAGCAGTGGTGGGTACATTGGTTGCGTCAAGTATCTACCCTGCCTTTTTATTATCTTCTTTCAAACCGATAGAAACTTTAAAAGGAAAAATTGCGACCGGATTAGGAATTGCCTCTTTCAGAAAAGCATTGGTAGTTTTTCAATTTGCTATTTCCGTTATTCTTTTAGTGAGCACCATTATCATGGGCAACCAAATGAGCTTCATAAAAAATAAAGATTTGGGTTATGATAAAAGTTATGTGTTTTCTGTGCCGCTTACCGATGAAGTGGTGAATCATTTAGACGCCGTAAAAACAGAATTAAAAAATAACCCGGGCATTTTAAACGTGGCCACATCCAATGCGTATGATTTTTCAAGCGTGAACCAATCAACCGGCGATCTTGATTGGGAAGGAAAGCCCGCAAATACCAATCTAATCATTACACAGGTTTCAGTGGATAAAGATTTTATTCCGACAATGAAAATAAAATTCCTGGAAGGTGGCAATTTCGCCGGCACTCCTGCTGATAGTTCCCACTTTATTTTAAATGAAACTGCTGTAAAAAAGATGGGGTTGAAACCTCCTTATGCAGGGCAGCAAATTTCTTTTCACAATAATAAAGGGACTATTATTGGAGTAGTAAAAGATTTTAATTTCCAATCATTAAAAGAGAAAATTGCTCCCTTAATATTTTTTACAGGCTGGGGTAAAAATGTTTTGTATGTACGCACAACAGGCCAGAATGCCCAACAGGCTATTGCTTCGGTAGAAAAGCAATATAAAAAATATGCCGGTGATATTCCTTTCAAATATAATTTCCTGGATAAAAGTTTTGAAGCGCAGTACAAAACAGATCAGCGCTCAGGTGTGTTATTTAAAGTATTCGCGGGCATCGCCATCTTCATTTCCTGCCTGGGATTATTTGGATTGGCAACCTACACAGCCGAAGTAAAAAGAAAAGAAATCGGCATCAGAAAAGTGTTGGGTTCAAGCATCAGCGGTATTGTACAAATGATTAGCAAAGATTTTTTAAGGTTGGTCATCATCGCAATTGTCATTGCAGTTCCTGCCGGTTGGTGGGCAATGAATAAATGGTTGGAAGGATTTGCTTACCGGATAAATATTTCGGCGTGGGTGTTTGTACTGGCCGGAGCCATAGCATTATTAATCGCTTTGCTGACGGTAAGCTTCCAGGCGATAAAAGCGGCGGTAGCGAATCCTGTAGATAGTTTGAGGAGTGAGTAGATTAATTAGCTGACATGCTAATTAAGAAAACAGGAATATTGATTATTTGTTTGTTTACTATGAAACAACTGTCATCATTAAACGAAAATAAAATGTTTAAGAATTATTTCAAAACCGCATTCAGGCGTTTAACCCGTAACAGGAATTACACCATTATCAACATCGCCGGCCTGGCAGTTGGCATAGCTGTTTGTATGATTATCTTTATCATTATACAATTTCAAACCAGCTACGATAACTTTCATCCAAAAAAGGATCGCATCTATCGTGTGTTAACTGAATCTCATCATGCAAATGCGGGAAATATTACTTACGCGAAAAATGTTCCCTTTCCAATGCCTGCAAACTTAAAAACATCTTTTCCCCAACTTGAACAAGTTTCCCCGGTTTATGCAAGCCAAAATGATGAGTTACAGGTACTTGATGGTAACGGAACGCCTGTAAAAAATTTTAAAGAGCCGAGCGGCGTATTTTATACATCGCCTTCATTCTTTAACATGTTTAATTTCCCGTTGCTCGGAGGTTCCTACGAATCATTAAAAGATCCGAACAATGTATTGCTTACAAAAGAGATTGCAGAAACTTATTTCGGCGATTGGAAAACAGCAATAGGTAAAACCATTAAAATAACAGGGTACTATAGTATGGGTGCAGGGTTGTTTCAGTATCCACCAGTAGCGCTGAAAGTTTCTGGCATTCTCGCGACCATACCCGCAAATACAGACTTTCAGCTAAAATTGGTGATTGCCTGGGGCACAGATTTTACAGGAGATAAAAAATACGGATTTGCACAACCACAGTGGAATCAATCAGCCCCTGATTTTGGTTGGTATGTTTTGTTGCCGCCAAATATTTCTGTTGATAATTTCAATCAACAACTAAGCGCTTACGCACGAAAAGTTCAACCTGCTGATAATAAGGATAGCTATCTTATACAATCATTGAGTGCTGTGCATTACGATCTAGCAGCAGGGAATTATAGCAAAAAAACAATCAGCCACGAACTGATCAATGTATTATGGCTGATTGCAGCATTCATCCTGCTAATTGCCTGCGTAAATTTTATCAACCTCTCCACTGCACAGGCGGTTAACCGTGCAAAGGAAGTTGGTGTAAGAAAAGTTTTGGGAAGTAAAAAAACTCAATTGCAAATCCAGTTCATCGTTGAAACATTTTTGATAGTTACCATTGCTGTAATATTTGCTGCCGTTGTTACAATGCTTGCTTTGCCGTATGTAAATCAATTGTTAGAACTTTCGCTTTCATTCAACACACTCATTAATCCTTCAACTATATTATTTCTTTTGGCTGTAACAATTGGTGTGACCGCACTCGCCGGTTTTTATCCTTCTATTGTTTTGTCGCGTTTCAATCCTGTTAATGCTTTAAAGAGTAAAATTTCAGCAAATACTGCAAAAGGAATTTCATTAAGAAGAGGATTGGTTGTGTTTCAATTTATCATTGCACAGTCGCTCATCATCGGCACACTTATCGTTGTACAGCAGATGAATTATTTTATGAACCGGCCGCTGGGCTTTGATAAAGACGCAATCGTAAATGTTCCTTATCGCCCAGATAGCACCGGCGATAAGCTTAATGATTATTTAAAGCAGCAGCTATTATCAAACGGTGTGCAATCAGTAAGTTTCAATTCTAATTCTCCGATAGAAGACAATAATAATATGTTCACCACATTCAAATTTGACCATGCATTAAAGGATGAAGATTTCCAGGCTATTAGCAAATTCGTGGATAATGATTATGTGCCAACTTATAAATTACAATTGATAGCCGGGCGAAACCTGGAACCGTCTGGTTGGACAAAAGAGTTCTTGGTGAATGAGTCATTCGTAAAAAGTTTAGGGCTTAAAAATCCGGAAGACATAATTGGTAAAGAAATAAGCATGATGAATGGTTTAATAAAATGTCCTGTTGTTGGTGTAGTGAAAGATTTTAATGACCGGTCTTTACACAGTGGCCTCACACCATTGCTTATGGCTACAAACAGCACCATGTACCGCCAGGCTTCAATAAAACTTTCAACTACAAACATTCCTTCTACCATGCAATCCATCAAAAAATTATGGGAGCAGACATTTCCAAATAATGTTTATGAATACAGGTTTTTAGATGATAAAATTGCAAGTTTCTACAAACGGGAAAACCAGTTAGCGGAGTTGTACAAAATTTTTGCAGCCATCGCTATATTCCTTAGTTGTCTTGGGTTGTATGGTTTAGCCTCATTCATGGCAGTGCAACGTATCAAAGAAGTAGGAATCAGGAAAGTTCTTGGGGCTACAGCCGCAAATATTATTTATCTTTTTTCAAAAGAATTTATTATACTTATCTCAATCGCATTTGTAATTGCCACGCCAATCGCATGGTATTTTATACACCAATGGTTGCAGGATTATGCATATCGTATTGAAATTAGCTGGTGGGTATTTCTCATTGGGGGAATAGCCGCGATAGTTATTGCGCTTGTAACAGTCAGCTTCAAGGCAATAAAAGCTGCATTGGCAAATCCAGTGGACTGTTTGAGGAGTGAATAAGTGAGTGACGAATAGTGAAATATAAATCAGACCTCAGAAGTTTGACTTTATCTTCAAAAACGATTTGAAAATCGTAGAAATTTCAGGCAAAACAAAATTTATAGTCTTATCATTACGATTGGGCTTGCGGAAAGCAAACGGCATTGTTCTGGCGTCGCTTCACATTGATTATGCACCGGCAGCTAAATTAAACAGTACACCCCATCCCGTGCAAGCATCCCATCCGGGGCCCGCAACATACCCGGTATTGGCCGTAGTCGTTTTATTATTTCCAATAGTGATGTCTCTGCACAAAGCCGGATTAGCATAGATTTGAGGATGTATAAAGCCGACAGGTTTGTTATATTTTTCATTGAAAAGGGCAATCAGTCCGGCCATCAAAGGCGCTACAGCACTGGTACCGCCAATCACCAGTTGTTGTCCATCCACCAACACATTATAACCTGTATTGGGGTCGGCGTCAGCAGCCACATCCGGTAGACCTCGGCCCTTAAAATTAGTATCGATTTCTAAGGGCACTTTCGCATTCGCCTGGTAATCTGCTAAGGGAAAATAAGTACTTACGCCGCCGCCGCCGGCAGAATCTGCGGCGTCATTCCATACAGTCTCGGACGAAACTTTATTATTACTTACTTTCAGAGAAGTGCCGCCACAGGCCAGCGCATAAGGACTGGACGATGGAAAATCAACATGCACTTTACCGTCCGTTTCTCCATCGGCCGATCCACTGTCGCCGGCAGCTACGCAAATAGTAACACCCAGTGCTGCCGCGGTTTTAAAAGCTTCATTGAAATTATCCAAAGCCTGAGTGGTCCAGTTTATTTCCGCTGCGCCCCAGCTGATGGAAATAACCGACGGATTATTGCTGGTATCATGAACAGCAGTAGTGATGGCATCTAAAAACCCTTTGTCGGTATTTGGGGCAAAATAAACGGCAAGAACAGCCTGGTTGGCAATGGCCCCCGCTACCTCTATATCAAGCATTACTTCCCCATCGGCGCTGTCCGCCGTAGAAGGACTATTTTTACCGCCATCAACGGATATAGCCTTTACAGTAGGCGCAGCTATTTTGAGACTTTTAAAATAATTGGTGATATCAGCCTGACGAAATCCACCGCCCAGTTCAATGATGCCTATGCATTCTCCTTTGCCGGTAAACTGGGTAGGAAAGCCGTAAATTTTAGCCAATTGGTTCGGATAAAATGATTGCGGCGACGCAGCATGAGAAACTATTTTACTTTTACTGTTTTTTTTTGCTACCTGGAACATAGGCCTGGCGGCCGGGCGGTTATCAAACCCAAAGACTCCCGTGATAACATTCGAAAGGCTCTTAGGTACCTGCACTTCAGACTCAAGAGCTCTGAAATTATTTACTTTCTGAACCGAAGTATTGAAGGCAGTTTCAAAATCACTAAGCGCACCTTTTAAAATAACACTCCTCCTGGGAAGACTCACTTCCACGGTTGAAAGTCCGTGTGCGTGCGCAAAAGCTTCTACCTGGTCAGCATCTTCTTTGGACGCAGCATAGTTGTCCCGGTAAATTTTACGCGACATTACTGCGCCTTTTTTTACACCCGTTGGTAGTTCCTTTTTTCGCCTGAGCCTTACGGTAACTTCTATTATTTCTCCGGGATCCGGAGTACCCTTTTTGTCATTTTTTTTTACAGTTAAAGGGATAAAACTTCCCTCTAATTTGTGGTTGGATTGTTCTGACATTTGGAGAAGATTTTGTTTTCTTTCCACAAAAATAATACTATTAAAATTCTAATTTGACTAAATTTTTATTGGCAATTATACTGTATGCCACATGAAAATACGATATGGCTTTATTGAACTTTCAGCTCAAATGTCTTTTGCCATGCCTGCGTGGCTGAGGCCCTGTCCGAACTGGTTCATCCCCGTCCGACCGAGTCATCCGGGCGGGCAGGCGGGGTATTTAGGCAAGGATTTCCACCGATTGAAATTTGTTGCACAAATTTATCCAGCGTAAAGTATAATATTTTGATGTGCTGTGGATTTTAAAACCTTAGTAGAAAAGATAGCTTATAATACATTCACCTTATTACCTTATTTTGATCTGGATTGTTCAAAAGGCTGTAACGTTTGTTGATAGAATTTAATAAAAGTTTCATACTCTTCTTTGAAACTCATTTTACGATGATGTTCTGGTTGATTTAGAATGTATTTGCAAACCCTGTCAACATCCGACTTTGACACTGAAAAAGCCGAGGCTGATTCCTGCCAGGCAAAATGATTGCTACATAATTTATTTTGGTTTATGAAGTTTTGCTAACTTTCTGCAACTATTGAGGCCAGATGTTCTTCAGATAATTTTGGGGACCGTGATACAAGAAAATGGGCGTGTTCAGGATTTGCATAAATGGCATACAGGTGGGAATCATTATTGTTCACTATTCCCGTTATATACTTCTCTATTCGTTCGCGGAATTTTTCAGAAATTAAGGTTACACGATGCAGGGTTGTAAAGATAAAATGAGTATATAAATTGTTGTATTCTATTTTCATTTTAGCAGGTTTAGAATAAGGTAATAAGGTTGAAAAGTAGAGCTGATTCTTTTTTCTACTAAGGTTTATCGAAGATAAATTAAAAACACAAAGATTATACCCCCGGCACATCAAAATATTAATTTGATAAATTTTACTGGTTAAAATGGGAAACAATTACTTAAAAAACGACATCCGGGTAGTGTATCAAATCCGAAACACCAACTGTATCAAAACCGTACAGTTATATCTTTTTATAAACCCTAACTAACTGAATATGAATATCAAAATATGTGGCTTGATTTTTTGAATAAATGAATCAGCTGGATTAGAAAAAAATAGAATTTCTGAATATTTGTTCATTTACTGTTACGAACACTTCCTAAGCAGCAAATTGAGTTTGGTTAGTTACCGGGAAAAAAAATTATTATGATAAAAAATTATTTCAAAATCGCATGGCGTAACCTGGTGAAATATAAATTCATCTCGTTCATTAACCTGTTTGGTTTAACGGTGGGGCTTACCTGCTGTTTGCTAATTACAACTTATGTTTTAAATGAGTTGAGCTACGACCGTTATAACAAAAATGCAGAGAACATTTATCGCCTTACAAGGAGTTTCAATAATGAAGCAGGCGTTGTTTCTTTAAAATTCAGCACCGTCTCTCCCCCATTCGGATATTATCTCCCAACAGATTTTCCGGAAATAAAAAAAATGACAAGATTGCTGAATGCAGGCACACTTCCTTTTAAATATGATGATAAACTTATCGCCGAAAGCGACGTGTATTTTGCTGATGAAAATTTATTTAGTGTCTTTACTTTAAAGACGTTGGAAGGTAACCCACAAACGGCATTAAAAGACCCTTTTAGCGTGATGCTTACAGAAGCTGTTGCCAAAAAATATTTTGGCAATGAAGATCCGATGAACAAGGTTATAAAAGTAAATAACCAGTTCAATGTAAAAGTAACCGGCATATATCAAGGCTTTCCTGAAAATTCTTTTATGCATCCTGACATATTAATTTCCTTCAACACTTTAAAGGATTCCGCGGTCTATGGCGAAAAAAACCTGGAAACGAATTGGGCCAATAATTCATTTTTTACTTTTTTACTGCTTCCCAATCATTATGATCCCAATAAAATGATAGCGCGCTTTCCAGCCTTTCTTGATAATAGAATGGCAGGCCAATATGGGGCAACCAAGCCTTCAAAAATGACAAAACTCGGACTGCAAAAACTTACCGATATCCATCTATATTCTCATACTGACTTTGAAGCCGAACCTAATGGCGACATTAGCAGGGTTTATATTTTTTCCGCCATTGCTTTATTTATTTTATTGATAGCCTGTATCAATTATATGAATCTTTCCACAGCCCGCTCTTCTTTACGGGCAAAAGAAATTGGAATTCGAAAAGTAATTGGTGCACGAAAAAAAGAATTAATATATCAATTTTTAAGCGAATCAGTGTTGATCGCCTGGAGCGCTATTTTAATTGCTTTCGCTCTTTTATATGTAACATTGCCATGGCTTAATCAAGTTTCAGGACAACAACTTTCCATAAACATCTTATTGAAATGGCAGGTTATCATTCCGCTTTTTTTAACGCCATTTATTGTAGGCATTTTATCTGGCTTGTATCCCGCTTTATTTATGTCTTCCTTTCAGCCGGTAAAAACTTTAAAAGGCTTATTTAAAGTCGGCGGCGGCAATATTTCCTTCCGCAAAGTATTGGTGGTGGCGCAATTCACGATTTCTATCGTACTTATTATTACTACCATTATCGTCTTTCAGCAGCTACGCTATATGCAGGATACTTCTTTGGGCTATAATAAAGAACACATCATTACGCTGCCTTATTATAATTCTGTTAATCCCAAATACGATGCCTTTAGAAATGACTTATTGCAAAGCCCGGGCATTAAAGATATAGCTCGTTCTTCGCGTATTCCAACAGGAAGATTACTCGATATGAACGGCGCCTCCGCAGTAGTTGGCAATTCCATGCAACCTGTTACCGCAGATATAAAAGATGTATCGGCTGATTACGATTTCATTCCTACTTACGGTATTCATATGGTTGCAGGAAGAAATTTTTCCCGCGATTACGGTATGGACACCTCCAATTTTATTTTGAATGAGTCTGCCGTAAAAGCTATCGGCTGGAAATCGCCACAGGACGCCATAGGCAAAGATTTTAAGTATGGAGATACAAAGGGACGTGTAATCGGGGTTATGGCCGATTTTCATTTTGAATCGTTGCAACATGCAATTGTTCCAATGGTTTTATTAAATCCTCCAACAACACCAACAAAGTCTGCATTTAACAGTCTTTCTATAAAACTAGGTGGCAATAATATTCCGGGCGAATTAGCTTCCGTTGAAAAAATATGGAAAACTTATCTGCCTGAATTACCTTATCAATACACTTTTCTTGATGAGAATTTTAATAAAATGTACCAGTCAGAACAAAGGCAGGAAACCATCTTTACAGTTTTCTCGTGCATCGCCATATTCATTGCCTGCCTCGGTTTATTTGGTTTATCAGCTTTTGAAATTACACAACGGATAAAAGAGATTGGAGTAAGAAAAGTATTGGGAGCCAACGTAAGCTCCATCGTTACCTTATTATCAAAAGACTTTTTAAAGCTTGTATTCGTTGCTACCATTATTGCTTTTCCAATAGCATGGTATGCCATGTCGCATTGGTTGCAGGGTTTTGCCTATCGGATAAATATTCATTGGTGGGTTTTTCTGCTGTCAGCAATTCTTGCGTTGATTGTGGCATTGGTTACCGTAAGCTTCCAGGCGATAAAAGCAGCGCTGGCAAATCCGGTGGAGAGTCTGAGAAGTGAGTAGAATTAATTAGCTAATGTGATAATTAGCTAATATGCTGATGAGGAAAATAAGAATTGCGAATATTTTTGGTTTATTAATTTGAAACATAGAAGTAAAGATTAAACGAAATAAATCATGATAAAAAACTATTTTAAAACAGCCTGGAGAAATCTTGTAAGAAGAAAAGTCTTTGGATTCATCAATATTTTTGGGCTTGCTGTAAGCATGTCTATATGCATGCTGATTATTCTCATTATTAGCGATCAAAACAGTTATGATAATTTTTTAAGCCATCACGATCGTGTGTATCGTATCCAAACACAGGGTAAAAATGGCAAAGGAAAACCTACTGCATCCTCTGCTTTTCCTTTAGCTGTTGCGCTTCGCAATTATCCAGGAGTAGAAGCCTCCGCTACTTTAGTAAGAGATCTTGCAGGAGATGTATTTTTCAATGACCAAAGCATTTCAGCCACCGGTTATTTTGCCGGTAACAACTTTTTCAGGGTTTTAGACTATAAACTGGAAGAAGGTAATGCAGCCACCGTATTGGCTCAACCCCGCTCACTGGTCATTTCAGATGAAATTGCGAAAAAATTATTCAATAACAAAAGCGCTGTTGGGAAAGTTATTACGCTAAACCATACGGGCGTTTTCGGGAACCAGTCAACATCAAAAACGTCAACATACGGCCAGTTTATTATTACCGGTGTATTAAAGCCTAATCCTGGTAAAACCAGTTTACCTTTTGATATGCTCGCTTCGCTTAGCACAGTCAATACCCTTTCTAATGATTCTTTAATACAATCTGTTCCCGATGACTGGGACAATGTATGGACGAATTATACGTATGTTTTATTGAAAAAAGGACAAACAAAAGCTAATCTGCAATCAATATTAAATGGGATCGCTTCGAAAGAATACCCGACAAGCCAGGGCAGCGACTTTGTATTTACTGCTACGCCCCTTAACGATATTCCCGGAGAACTGGTATCCAATGAAACAACTACTGCATTGCCCAACGTAATATTAATTTTCCTGTCCCTACTCTGTTTTGTAATCATGCTGAGTGCCTGTCTCAATTACACTAATCTTTCTGTAGCGCAATCATTAACAAGAATGAAAGAAGTGGGAGTGAGAAAGGTATCCGGAGCAACTCGTATACAAATATTTCTGCAATTCATCGTGGAATCGATAGTCACTTCATTTCTTGCATTGCTGCTTGCGTTTGTATTATTGTCATTTCTACAACCTTTCCTAAAAAATTTATGGCTGAACCACTTCTTTGATTTTTCTTTTCACTATACATTAAAAACGTACCTGGCTTTTTTAAGTTTTAGTTTTTTGGTTGGTTTTATTGCCGGCATATTACCAGCTATCTATACCAGTTTTTTCAATCCTATTGAAATATTCCGAAATTTTAAAACTATTAAAGGTTTCAGGGGATTAACCCTGCGCAAAATTTTATTGACTGTCCAGTTTGTGGTATCGCTCATCTTTGTTATTTCAGCTGCGCTAATCTATGAACAAACACGATATATCAGCGATTTTGATTATGGTTTTAATAAAGACAACGTTGTCAACATTAAATTGTATAAACCCGGAAACTATGATCGCTTTGCACAGGCAATTGCTTCGAATAAAAATATAAGAGCAGTTTCCGGTTGCTCCTATCCACCGTCATCAGGCACTGACAATTCCATGCAGGTTTTTTTGGCAGGTGAAAGGAAAGACAGTGTGCAGGCAGGATACCTGGATATTGATGGAAAATGTCTTGATGTTTGGGATATTCAATTAGTGGCGGGTAACAATCTTCCCCCAATTGCGGCCGATACAACAGATCATTATGTGTTGATCAACCAAAAAATGGTAGCTGCTTTTCATTTTCCATCAGCAGCGGCCGCAGTTGGCCAGCAAATAACCCTTGGTGATCATACTGCACAAGTTGCCGGCGTAGTAAAAGACTTTCAATACCTGGATGTATCGCGTAGCATAGGCCCATTAATTCTCCGCAATCGTAAATCTGAATTTAATTATGCAACCGTTCGCATCGCGGCCAAAGATGAACCAACTACCATCAGGTTTTTACAAGGCACCTGGAAGAAGGTTAATCCTGATACAAAGTTTGATTACGTATTTTTTGATGACCAGTTACATCAATCCCAGGCAATGTTAAGTGATGCCACAGCAATAATAGGTTACCTCGCTTTTCTTGCGGTAACTATTTCGTGCCTCGGTTTATTGGGCATGGCACTCTACACAGCAGAAAGCAGAAGAAAAGAAGTAGGAATACGTAAAGTGTTGGGTTCAGGAGTACTTCGGATCATTATCCTGTTATCAAAAAGCTATCTCATTTTATTAGGTATTGCCGTACTAATAGCAACCCCTATTGCCTACATGCTGAATAATGCGTGGCTGCAGTTTTTTGCATCAAGAATAAATATCAGCCCACTCACTTTGCTGGAAAGTGTTGGGGGTTTAACGGTGATATGTTTTTTTATTGTCGGCTTGCAGGCGTGGAATGTTTCAAGAATAAACCCGGTAAAGAGTTTGAGAAGTGAGTAGAATTAATTAGCTAATGTGATAGTTAGCTGATATGCTGATGACGAAAATAAGAATCGTGACTATTTGCCTGCATACCGGTAGGTGGGTTGGCTCATTATAAAAAATAAATTACATAACAGATACTATTAAACGAAATAAACCATGTTCAAAAATTATCTTAAAAGTGCTTTTAGAAGCCTTGCTAAAAGTAAGTTTTACACATCAATCAATATTGCCGGGCTCGCAGTGGGTATCGCTACCTGCCTGATGATTTTATTATTTGTGATGGATGAGTTGAGCTACGACAGGTATAATGTAAAAGCGGACAGAATTTACCGGGTAAATAACGAAATAAAGTTTAATGGCAATTACCTTGATCTTGCGCAGGTACCTGCACTAATGGGTTCGGCAATGGTGAACGAAATGCCGCAGGTAGAAAATTATACACGCCTTAGCTGGTATGGAAGCTTTCTTGTAAAAAAAGGAAATGAAGACATACCGGAAGGAAGGGTTGCTTATGCAGACTCAAGTTTGTTTGATGTATTTACGTTACCCGTTATTGCAGGCGATCCTAAAACGGCGTTGAAAGAATACCACTCTCTGGTGATTACAGAATCAATTGCCAAAAAATATTTTAACAGTACCGATGTTGTTGGAAAACCAATGTTAATAAACGATACAGGAAATTATAAGATCACAGCAGTAATCAAAGACATTCCCAAACAATCCCATTTCCATTTTGATTTTTTTGTGCCCATGATGGAAAACCGTGGCAGCAAAGAGGATAACTGGCTTTCCGAAAACTATACTACTTATATCCTCTTAAAGAAACATGCAGACGTAAAACAGGTGGAGGCACAACTGAACCCATTTATGGACAGGCATATCGGCCCGCAACTAAAAAGTATGGTCAATCTAAGCGTTGACGATTTCAAAAAGGGAGGAGGTTATATAAGAGCAACGCTTACGCCTTTGACAGCAATACATTTACATTCTAATAAAACTGCAGAATTGGAAGCCAATGGCAATGCCGAATATGTATATATTTTTTCAGCAATAGCCCTGATGATTTTGTTGATTGCGTGTGTCAACTTCATGAATCTATCAACGGCACGTTCCTCAAACCGCGCAAAAGAAGTTGGTGTAAGAAAAGTATTAGGGTCATTGAAAAAAAATCTTATTCAGCAATTTTTAATTGAGTCACTTTTAATAAGCTTCATTGCCGTTGTTTTGGCGCTTATTATCGCATGGTTACTACTCCCCTATTTTAATGAACTTTCCGGAAAAGAGATTCTCGCTTCCACACTATTTCAGCCGCAAATGTGGCTGTCACTTGTTGTGCTGATGATTGTTGTAGGATTACTTGCCGGCAGCTACCCTGCATTTTTTTTATCATCATTCCAGCCGGTAGATGTGTTGAAAGGTAAACTGGCCAGCGGTTTTAAAAGATCATGGCTGCGTAATTCTTTAGTAGTTTTTCAATTCGCCATTTCAATCATACTCATTTTCGGAACGGTAGTTATTTTTAACCAGCTAAATTACATTCATAATAAAGATGTCGGGTTTAACCGTAACCAGGTCATCACCATCAACCATACTAATGCATTAAAAGATCAGGCAATAACTTTTAGAAATGAGTTGCTGCAAATAAGTGGCGTTAAAGACGCCACCATGACGGGTTTTCTTCCGGTAAATTATAACAGGAATAGCAATACCTATTTTACATCTCCCGCTCTTGACCCAAGCACAGGAATCACCATGCAGGCCTGGACAGTTGATGAAAATTATATTCCGACGCTCGATCTGAAAATATTAAGCGGAAGAAACTTCTCTCCTCAATTTGCTACCGACTCAACCGGTGTGATCATAAATGAAGCCGCTGCTAAATTTCTCGCAACAAAAGACCTCCTGAATAAAAAGATCTATACCCCGGTAGGTATGAATTCAAAAGTCAATCTTGACTACCACATCATCGGCATTATAAAAAATTTCAACTTCAGCTCTTTGCGCGATGTAGTGACCCCACTCGCGCTTTTCCTTGGTAAAAGCAACGGGAGCATCTCTGTACGCGTCAACTCAAAGGACATTTCAAATATCATTGGACAGATAAAGAATAAATGGAAAACCATGGCGCCATCAAAACCTTTTGATTATACTTTCATGGATGAAGATTTTAATAAATTATATACAACTGAGCAGCACACAGGGCAGATTTTCATCACTTTCGCTTTGCTTGCCATTCTCATCGCCTGCCTGGGTTTATTTGGCCTGGTTACTTATGCAGCACAGCAACGAACAAAAGAAATCGGTATACGAAAAGTCCTGGGTGCAAACGTGGCTGGTATCGTACAAATGATTGCCCGCGATTTTTTAAAGCTGGTAATTATTGCTTCTCTTATCGCATTTCCCATTGCTTGGTGGGCTATGAATAAATGGCTCCAGGGCTTTGCCTATCGGATAAATATACAATGGTGGATTTTTGTTTTAGCCGGAGTTATTGCCATTTTGATTGCGCTGATAACGGTAAGTTTCCAGGCAATAAGAGCAGCGATGACCAACCCGGTGGAGAGTTTGAGAAGTGAGTAAATTTAATTAGCTAATGTGCTAATTAGCCAATTTGCTAATGAAGAAAATAAGAATTGTAAATATTTGTTGGTTGACTATATGTAACGGTTATCTATAAATGAAAATAAAATGATAAAGAATTTTTTCAAAACAACATTCCGGAGTCTTTGGAAAAACAAAGGCTATAGTTTTCTCAACATTTTTGGGCTGGCAATTGGCATCACCTGTGCCGGATTAATTTTCTTTTGGGTGGAAGATGAATTGAATTTCGATCAGTTTAATACAAAAAAAGATCAATTGTATTTCGTAAGAGAAAACCAGAAATACGATACTTATACGGCGACATTTGGTTCCACGCCTGGCGTGTTAGCACCGGCGATGCAGTCTGAAATTCCGGGTATTGCGAATACCTGCCGCATGAGTGAAGACAATGCGTCTAAGCTGATCACTATTGGCGACAGGTCAATGTATGCAGGCGGCCATTATGCAGAAACTTCCATCTTCAGCATGTTTACGCTTCCTTTTGTGCAAGGCAATGCTGCCAATGCTTTTAACCAACTGCATTCAATGGTTATCACCGAGGAAACGGCAAAGAAATTTTTTGGTAATGAAAAAGATGTGCTGGGCAAAACAGTTCGCGTAGATAACAAACAGGATTATGTGATCACAGGAGTTTTAAAGGATATTCCAAAAAATTCTTCCCTGCATTTTGAATGGCTTTCGCCTTTTAAAATTTGGTTTGATGCAAATACCTATGCGCATAGTTGGGGCAACAATTGCCTGAGCACTTATGTTGAATTAAAGCCCGGCGCTAACGCTGCTTCTGTAAATAAACTTCTTTATAATTTCATCCAGAAAAGAGAGCCCACTTCAATCGCGCGTCCCTTTTTATTCAGCATGAACGACTGGCATCTCCGCGGCCAATTTGAAAACGGGAAACAAACAGGCGGCGGGAGGATACAATATGTTCATTTGTTTTCCCTGATTGCGTGGATTATTTTATTGATTGCCTGTATCAACTTTATGAACCTTGCCACAGCAAGAAGTGAAAAACGGGCGAGGGAAGTTGGCGTAAAAAAAGTATTAGGCGCCCGCAAGCGGAACCTCATCTTTCAATTCATCAGCGAAGCTTTGTTTATGGCGATGCTTTCTGCTTTGTTGGCTATAATCATCATGTCGTTTGTGTTACCATTATTCAATACGCTTGTGCAAAAAAGCCTTTCATTAGGTTTAGGCAAGCCGCTTCATATAACAACTCTGGTACTAATAACATTAATATGCGGCCTGGTTGCCGGTAGCTACCCTTCCCTGTATTTATCCTCCTTCAAACCGGTAAAGGTTTTAAAAGGGCTGAAAATGAAAGACAGCAGTGCAGCCATTATCCGCAAAGGGCTTGTGGTATTGCAATTCAGCATTTCCATTATTCTCATAATAAGCACCGTGATTATTTACCAGCAAATACAACACGTAAAGAACCGAAACCTCGGGTTGAATAAAAATAACCTGATTGACATAGGAATGACCGGGGATATGGGAAAAAATTATACACCCATAAAACAGGAACTTTTAAATTTAGGTTCCATTGAAAGTGTAGCACTTTCTGATCATACCACTTTATATGGCGGTAATAATACCGGCGGGCTGACATGGGATGGAAAGATAACCACTGCGCAAATTTTAATTTCCCAACGCTCTGTATCTCCCGGATTTTTTCATACTTCAGGCATTAAAATTTTAGAAGGAAGAGATGTAACAGAAACCGACAGCGCAGTGGTAAATAAAACCATTAATATGGTTATCACCGAATCGCTGGAAAAGCTGATGGGGAAAGGAAGCGCTGTAGGAAAAACATTGCATTTTGAAGGCGATACCAGTGGCGTTAAAACGCAGGTAGTAGGCGTTGTAAATGATTATGTGTATGGAGATATGTACGGCAAGCCTGACCCGGTAATGTTTTTTTATTCCAAACCAGAAAATACCACACAGATGTATGTCCGTTTAAAATCACAGGCAGATGTTGAAAAATCTTTAACGCAAATCCAAAATGTTCTGAATAAAAATAATCCTGCCTATCCTTTTACTTACCAATTTGTAGACGACCAGTTTGCCCAAATGTTTTCTAACGAAGCACTCATCAGTAATTTATCCAAAGTGTTTGCCGCGTTGGCCATCATCATTTCATGTTTGGGTTTATTCGGTTTGGCTGCTTACACAGCAGAACGAAGAACCAAAGAAATTGGCATAAGAAAGGTGCTGGGGGCAAGCGTTTCGGGCATCGCTCGGTTGTTATCAAAAGATTTTCTGCAATTGGTCGCCATCTCATGTGTCGTAGCTTTTCCGGCGGCATGGCTGGCGATGCATAACTGGCTACAGAATTATAAATATAGAATTACTATTAGCTGGTGGATATTTTTAATTGCAGGTCTGGTTGCAATTCTTATCACTTTATTCACTGTGAGTTTCCAGGCGATAAAAGCAGCGGTGACTAACCCGGTGGATAGTTTGAGGAGTGAATAGATGAGTTGTGAATAAGTGAATAGTAACCGGGTAAAAGGAATAGGAAATATTTGTTGATTTACTGCCCGCACGTGCATTACCAAATTTTATTTCTTATAAATATCAGCAACATTCAATGAAATATTTAGTTAGCGCAGAGAAAACTTTTCAGGCTCTACACTATAAGTCTTATGTAATTCCAATGATTTCATCGCTTAGAAATATAACTTTAATACGAGCAGAAATACAAGAAAGAACCTATGATACTTTTTTTATCTTCTACCGCATAAAAATATCGGACTGTATCAAAACTAAACACAAGTTGTATCAAAACCGAACAATTTATTTTTTTCTTATTCTATAATTTATTGATTAATAAGTGTTACGAAAGTGGTTTAATTTTCTCTGCTATTATTATGAAAATTATTTCGGGTATAATCGTAT
>Ga0134126_10002574_pt1 | contig 22873 bp, 16 predicted proteins | sample KB31752_FD_96881 | JGI IMG/M metagenome (GOLD analysis project Ga0134126, IMG submission 96881) | Terrestrial soil microbial communities with excess Nitrogen fertilizer from Kellogg Biological Station, Michigan, USA - KB3-175-2 | ecosystem: Environmental > Terrestrial > Soil > Unclassified ... | reverse complement strand
GATCGGCTGGTATTACACCCCAATCAGCGCTGCTGGTATTCTTGGCAACATGAGGAATTTTTGGGTAACCTGTCCTTCTGAAATCTACCCATGATTCGAGCGTATTGGTGAAGTTATTAATCCATTTCTGAGTTATGATTTTTTCCAATTTCAACTCGTTGTTGTCGGCATCGTTCCATGCAACGGTAATTGTAGACAGAGATGTAAAATTATTGCGGGGATCAACCGGATCCACATAATTGAGCGGCTTGCTGGTATTGTCTGCCAGGTAAGCATCCACGCCACCTGCTCCCCAATCTGCAAAGGATAATCTTACTCCATTTTCATAATTGGTTTTTGGGTCGCCTGCTCCTGCCCAACCTCTAAGTCCTGCTTCGGCTTCGAGAAATGCCACTTCAGCGGCGGTAAAATCTCTCCTTGTGGTAGTATTTCCGCCATTAGGTGGGTCATTGAAATTGGAATTAACTTTTGAGAAGGGGATATGGTCGGCTTTTGTATTAATATAGGCTCCGTTGCGGATTCCTTTATAAGGGAAAGACGGATGATCGGCATATAAGGCCGGATCCGATACTGGTGCAAAGTAAGAGGAAACACGAGGATCTTTTAATCCTCCTAAAAAAGATTCCATCACTGCGCCCATACGGGTGTCGTCCCATTGAAAACAAATTTGTGCCAGTGGCAGGATGTTTCCCAATAAAGAATTTGCGAAATTATCTTTATTAGTAGTCATTAATCCTGCCGGGTCGTTCAATGCTTTTTCGCCCTGTGTCTTTGCTACGTCGGGGGCAACTTTTACCAGGCGCATGGCCAGTCTCAATCTAACAGAATTTACCAGTTTCATCCATTCCGGGATACTTCCATTATAGACGGCGTCAAACTTTTTAAAGCCAGGATATGTTGTGTTTGCAGAAAAATCTGATTGAATGGTATCCAATTGCTTAAAGAAGAGATCGTAAAGGTCAGACTCTTTATCATAAAGAATGGTAGATTCGCTGCTGCCATAATTGGAATAAATGATGGGACCATAAATGGCTGTCAATTTAGACATTCCCAGGATCTTAATAAACTTAGCCCAGGTGCCAAACAGGGGTAAGTTATATGTGTCGGCCAGTTGAATAACTTGCTTTGCCGGCGACATTACACTCCCATACTCCCTGCCCCAATAGCTATTCCAGGTAATATAATAAGTAGTATTGTTGGAATTTCCGACAAAATCGGTGCCTGTGTTCATGAATCCCATCCAGGAATCCTGGGATAAATCTTCCTCAATCTGTCCTCCGTTTAGATTATATAAGATGCCCGCGATAGGCCATCCTACCAGGTTGTTATCCTGTGTTTGCAACTTATCGGAAATTTGATTGGGGTTCTGGTTGATGGTTACAAAATCCTTGGTACAAGACCCAAAAATTATGATAGTGAATAATGCAAATATTATTTGTTTCATACTAATGATTTTAAAATTTTTAGAAAGTTAGCTTCACATTAAATCCAAATGATCTTGTCGATGGCATGGAAAATACGTCATTGGACTGCATGGAATTGCTGGTGCTCATTGCCTGCTCCGGATCGAATGGCGCTTTTTTATAGAAGAAGAATAAATTTCTTCCTATCAACGAAAGAGATGCATCCTTGAAAAAAGTATTTTCACTTTTTGGTCTGAGGGTATAACCAATTACCAATTGAGCCAATCTTACATTGGTCCGGGAAAATACATACGGTTCCATGATTCTGTTCCTGTCTCCAACAGCCTGGTAATAGGTATAAGGATCTATAGACGTTACGGCCGTTGTACCCATGATGGCATTGATGGGAATAGAGCCGGCATCCCTTTGTGCTGCAGTTTTTCCACTTACACCGTATGAGTCCAAAAATGCTTCTGTTTTGGAGAAGGCCACTCCTCCAAATTTTGAATCAACCAATACACTGGCAAAGAAATTTTTATAAGTAAAATCATTGTTCCATCCCAACAAAAAGTCAGGATTCACATTGCCCACTTTTGTTTCATTTTTTGCTTTGGTAGGGACTGCAGTGTTAGGATCTAATATAATTTGTCCTGATTCATTTCTGGCAAATTTATAAATCCATAAATCGTTAAAAGAACCGCCTGCCATAATCCGTGAATCAAAACCTTCGTCCTGGCCTCCAACTACATAGCCGGGGTTTGAAGCAATTAGTTCCACAATCTTGTTTTTATTGGTAGAACCATTGAACGCGGTTCTCCAGGACAAGTTACCATTTTTAACCACTTCAGCATCTACGGTAAACTCAATTCCATTGTTTACTATTTTCCCTGCATTTACATAGTAATTCACATATCCTGAACCGGATGGGGCGGGTAACTGAAGGAATTGATTGGTGCTTATATCTTTGTAAACAGTAAAATTAACACCGAACCTTCCATTGAGGAACCGTATGTCAGTTCCATATTCGCTGGCTACAATTTTTTCAGGCTTTAACGTGGTGAAAGGCGCAACTGTAGGCCTTACGATATTACCATTACTAATGGTACTCTGTGGCGCAACTGTATTGAAGGGTACTTCGTTAGCTGTTTGTGTAAGAGATCCCCTTACTTTAAAGTATGAAATCACTTCCGGTAGTTTCACCATTTGGCTAATGATAGCTGATAATCCAACCGATGGATATAAGTAAGATTGATTGCCTGTAAGCGCAAGGGTAGAAGCCCAGTCGTTACGGGCAGCTACATCTAAAAATAAAAAGTCTTTGAGCCCAACTGTCACATCTGCAAAAGCACCCTGTTTAATGGTCTGGCTAATGGTTTTGTTGAATGTTACGTTCGATGGCATATTTGAGAAACTAAAAAAATTGGGGAACCGTAAAGAAGTAGTTCCATTACCAACATTCATACCGTCATTAAAACTATTTTTCTGATAGCTGATACCAGCCAATGCATTTAAACTGATGTTTCCAAAAGTATTGTTGTACGTGAAGATACCATCCGCATATAGGGCTTTGTCAGTGTACCTTGTGTAAGACCACGTACCGTTAGGACTTACACTTACTGAATTTCCATCCGCTGCATAACGGTTATCCAGTATTACGTCATTGTAATCCACATTACCTCTTATCTGGAAATTAAAGTTCTTGGCGATTTCATAAGCAGCTTTTATATCAGCAATTGCACGATTGGATGTTTGCAGTTTAGAATCACTGTTGAGTTCCCAAAAAGGATTGTTTTGCTTTTCTTCGGTAGAATACCAGTTCATTTTAGGCATATTCCTTACACTGTCCCATATTGCATAATTGTCTTTATACTTGTTAAAATCACGATCCCTTGCAAACAAGTACACACCGGTAAGCGGGTTATTATAATAGCCGGCGCCCGGGCGATTATGTGATTTTTCTGACGAAAAAATAACGTTAGAAGTCAGCACTATCTTATCCTTTAGCAATTTGGTAGATTGGTTAAATGAAAACTGGTTCCTGCTATAGGAATTTGTCGGCAATACGCCTTTTGAAGAAGTATTTGCATAAGAAAAATAGGCTGTCGTTTTTTCACTACCACCTGAAACAGCTACTGAATTGGTAGCAGTTGTACCTAATCTAAAGAAATCGTTGATATAATTCTTTTGATAATTATTTGATTGAACATTAGCAATAGGTGATTTTGTATTAACAAGTTGAGCACCGGTTGTTCCTGTAGCAGGAGGTGTCCAACTGTAATCACCACCTACTGAGCCATATTTATACTGAAAATCAGGAAGTCCGGATACCTGGTCGAAAATGGTACTGGAATTAACATCAACTGATATTTTACCAACTCTACCTTTTTTTGTAGTAATTAAAATTACACCATTAGCGCCCTGGCTGCCATAAAGAATGGATGCACTGGCGCCTCTCAAGACACTGATACTGGCGATATCCGCAGGATTAATTGCTGAAAGTCCGTCACCCGCATCAGTTCCTCCATAAGATCCCGGTTGTCCCCCTTTATTATTGACCATGGGAACGCCGTCAATCACATAAAGAGCCTCGCTTAATCCGGTTAAAGATTTGTTTCCTCTTAATATCGCTTTCGTGGAACCTCCTGCCCCCGAATTACTTGTTGCGATATTAACACCCGCTACTTTACCACTAATGGCATTCATAAAGTTAGTGTTAGCTGCTTTTGTTATTTCATCGCCTCCTATTTGCTGGGTAGCATAGGTCAATTCTTTCTTTTCTCTTTTAATACCTAATGCAGTCACAACTACTTCTTGCAAAGCGCCCTTGGCTTCTTCCAGGGTAATAGTGATTTGAGACTCATTGGCATTTACTGCTAATTGTTTTGAAGTAAATCCCACGGAACTGATTGCCAGTGTAGTTTTCCCGTCAGGGACGTTTAACGAAAAGTTGCCCTCGGCATCGGTGGTTGTTCCTTTGGTTTGGCCACTTACCATTACGGAGGCGCCAATTACAGGTCCGTTCGCTGAAACGACCGTACCCTTTATTACTCTTGATTGTGCCTGAGACGCAATCGAGAGTAAAATGAATGGAATTAAGAATAGCTTTTGCAGTTTTCTCATAACAGTTTAATTTTTGGTTAAGGTGAAAAAAAATTTAATAAAGATTGAGTGCAAACTTTCAATCTTTAAGTTTAATTGTCAAAAAAATGTAAAAATTTAAAAAAGTGAAAATAATGATATATCCATATAAAAAAAAATTTTTTTATATAAAAACAAGGTTCATTGATATTTACCCTGAATTAATTTCAGGGGCTCAAGGATTGTTACATCTATTGATCTGTCATTTTTTTGTTTTTTGAAACTTTTTTGTTCCTACCGGATAAATATTTATAATTGAAAAATAACGCCATTAGTCTCATAAGAATTAATTCTTGCTTACAATTCAAACTCTAATACGTTATAAAGCACACGGCTACAAAAGATTTTGGGGTCTTTCTTTTTTTGAAAAAGATCGTAATTGTTATCCCTGCTAATTTCCGTTTATTGATTACTGTTACAATCTTTAGTACCCGTTTATTATAATTGAAAACCTGTTTTTAAAAATATTTTTTTAAACAGGAATTGCCTGGCAGTAAACTAACTTATAACTACTATTTCTATTTTCATTTCGTAATGAGCCGGCCATAAAAAAACAATTGTAGTGAAGTTTCCATGAATGGCTGTGATGATTTTTTTTATCTTTAATTTTATCAAAAGTTTCGGATAGCAAATTCTGCAATCCTTTTTTAAATAATTCTTATGAAAAAAAAATCACTGTCAGCCGCGCTAATCATTATTATTTTCTTTTGCGGTTTTTCATGCAGCCCTAAGTATGCTCCGATTGCGAACATTGGCGCTGAGGCTACTTCTTTCGCGCCTCCCGCGTGGAGCGAGCAGGGTAATATTTACGAAGTGAATGTCAGGCAATATTCGCCCGAAGGAACTTTTAAAGCTTTTGAAAAAAGCCTTCCCAGGCTGAAGAAAATGGGAGTACAAACGTTGTGGTTTATGCCCATCAATCCCATTGGAATAGAAGGAAGAAAAATGACTTCGTCAGATTTGGGAAGTTATTATGCAGTGATGAATTATAAAGAAGTGAATCCTGAATTCGGGACCATGGCCGACTGGAAAGAATTGGTTCAGCACGCGCACAGCATGGGTTTTAAAGTAATTATTGATTGGGTACCTAACCACACTTCTCCGGATAATCCGTGGATAAAGAATCATCCGGCGTTTTATAAACATGATGCCAACGGAAATACCGTTTATGATGCCGATTATACAGATACCCGCAATTTGGATTATACCAATAGAGAATTGCGGGATAGTATGATTGATGTGATGAAGTATTGGATAACTGACACGGGGATAGACGGGTTTCGGTGCGATCATGTGGATCCGATCCCGTTGGATTTTTGGAAAGAGTGTATTACCGATCTCAGAAAAGTAAAAGATGTTTTTATGCTGGCTGAAAGCGAAGATTCGAAGCTTCACGATGCTGGTTTTGACGCTACTTACGCGTGGAACATCATGTGGGCAACTGTTGACGTGGCACAGGGAAAACAGCCGTTAACGTTTTTGGATTCCGTTTTGAATAAAAATTTTTCAACATTTCCTAAAAATGCGGAACGCATGTATTTCACTTCCAACCATGACGAAAATAGCTGGAACGGGACCGAATTTGAAAAATATGGCGATGCATATAAAGCCTTTGCTGTGTTCACCCAAACCATGTATGAAAGTGTTCCGTTAATTTATAGCGGCCAGGAAGCGCCCAATAAAAAAAGATTACAATTTTTTGTGAGAGATCCTATCAACTGGGATGATTATGCGATGGCTCCTTTTTACGACACATTACTTCACCTTCGCCGGAAGGATGAGGCACTTGCTGCCAATGCTTCTTATAAAAAAATACCGACAGCTAATGATGACGCTATTTTTGCTTACATCCGCCAAAAGGGAAAACATAAGATTCTTGTTGTGCTCAACCTTTCTGCCCAACCTCAACATTTTACGATAAAAGAAAATGAAGTGTACGGGGATCCGCGTAATGTTTTTAACGAACAGAAAGAAAAGTTATTTAAAAACCATGTTTACGAAATGAAGCCCTGGGGATATTTGGTTTATGAATATTAAAATCAAAATGTCTGTTATTTGTTTCCCTGCTGGAAAAGCAAACCTGTTTGCCGGTTGAGAGAACCGCCTGCTACATTTACGAAACTCAACTATTTCAAAAGGATTAAAATTTTTGAATCAGATATCAAACTTTGTCACATTAAGTTCAAAATGCTGATAAATTCTTCTTTTTTCCTACGTGCAACGTCAATAAGATCGCCATTTTCCATTAATACTTGTCCACTAACGCCACGAAGATATTTTTTAATGTGTTCTAAATTGATGAGATGACTATTGTGCACCCGAAAGAAGTGGTAGGGAACCAACAGATCTTCAAAATCTTTCAACAGTTTCGTGATCAACACCGACTGTCCGTTTTCCAGGAACAGGCGTGAATAACTTCCGCTGGACTCAATTCTTATAATATCTTTTATAATGATAAATTCAAAACCATCGCTAACTGGTATAGCTATTTTGTAATCCTGGCTTTTTTCGAGGGTGAAGGATTGTCTGAGAACCCGGAGGCGTTCCTGTGTTTGCCTTGATTTTTTTTCCAAAAGTCTTTTCACAGAATTTTCAAGGTCTTCAATTGCTACCGGCTTTACCAGGTAATCAAAAGCGCTAATGCGCATCGCATCAATCGCATAATGATTATAAGCAGTTGTAAAAATAATTTCAGCGTCATAATCGCCCAATTCTTCGAGCATTCTGAAGCCACTCATTTTAGGCATTTCTATATCGAGAAACAAAACGTCAGGGTTTAGTTGCCTGATGAGAGAAATGCCTTCTTCGGGCTTTTGAGTGGCAGCAATCACTGAAACAGACTTGCAAAATTCCTCCAATTTTTGCTTCAGGTTTTGCAAACTGGTCAACTCGTCATCAATCAATATAGCACGTACGTTTTTAGGCGTCATTTTAAATTGTTTTAATTTTTAGTGTAACCCTTGTGCCACAGGGTTTTGCGGTCTCATCAAACAAATCTTCAATATTTACGGAACTATTTCCTTTGTGTCGTTCATTGAAAATGCTGATCCGCTGCTGGGTTATCCGAACCCCCAGGCTGTTGTGATTTGGTTTATTCAACGCATTGGATGCTGCGGCCGCCTTTCGGCCTACACCATTGTCTTCAATAGTATAAATTATATATTCAGCTCTTAGTAACGCAGATACTTTTAATTGAAGATCTTTCCTGTCACTATGAGCAAAGCCGTGGATAATAGCATTTTCAACAAATGGTTGAATCAGTAAAGGCGGCACTGGGTAATCGGAATTCACCAGCGCGGGATCAATGTCGGTAATGTAGGAAAAGTTGTGATTAAATCTTAGTAGCTCCAAATCAAGATAAAGCCTGATCGTTTGCATATCATCTGTAAAGGCAACCACGTCTTTTCTGCTGTTGGACAGAATGATTCTTATGAGGCTTGCGAATTTATTGAGGTAAATGCTTGCATTTCGTTTTTGATTTTGTAAAATAAAATATTCAATCCCGTTGAGACTATTGAAAATAAAATGAGGATTCATTTGGGAGCGAAAGATCTGCATCTGCAATTCTGCATTTGTTTTTTGGGCCTGCATTTTCAGACGCCTGTTTCGTTGATAAAAAAAGACGCCTGTAACAACAAGCAAAAACATAGATCCAATCAGATAAAATACATTTGTTTGCCTGCTGTTTTTCAACTCAAGGTCTTTGATGTCATTATTCTTCTGCAACAATGTTATGGATTCTTCTTTCTGCCGGGTTTTATAGAGTGCCTCAAAATCGGCCAGTCGTGATTTGGTTTCGGTATTGCTCATTGAATCTTTATCCTGCATATATTGCTGCTGATAACGATATGCCTCGCGGAAATTGTTCAGTTTTGCGCTTATCATTGAAAGTGCCTGCAATGCTATAGCAACGTAAACCTCCTGGCTGCTTTTTCGGGCCTCAGAAAGTGCGAGCAGTAGGGTATCCCGAGCGCTGGCCCAGCGATGCATACCTGTGTCTATACCGGCGACTAAAGTCAAATATTTTAGAAGATCACTTTTGTCATTATTTTTATCTATCCAGGGTTTTACAAGTTTAAGCGCTTTTTTAGCTTCATCGTATTTTTTTTCGCTGCATAAAATATCAATGTAATTAAACGGCCCCCGTAAATGTATCTGTCCATCATTATGAATCAATGTCCCGACAGAGTCGGCGAGCCTGTTAAAGAAACGTGCTGAATCATTGAGATTCAGATTGGTATAGTACGACGCCAGATTTGCCGCTGTACCCATAAATTCCATGTTGTTGGAAAGATATCCTAAAGCTTCGCGTGCATATTTTATAGCGCTGGTATCGTCATCGGATTCATCGTAGAGTTCTGCAAGATTCGCTAATGGCAGGCCAACCTCTCTTGGATGACCTGCCTTACGTATCCCGTAAATGGAATTTTCGTACAATGCAATAGCGGTTCGGAACATCCCGTAGTACTCATAGACCGTCGCCATCACCGATGAAATGTCGTAGCGGCGTGGATCACTGATAGCCATCGTATCTATTCTCTCATGTAATGAATCGAGATAAGCGAATGCTGAATCCTTTTTCTCTTCTTTCACAAAATCAACCGCAATTTCCCTCATAGCTATTAGGTTATAGTATCCTAATTTGTACGGAAAAAATAGCAGCACTCTTTTGTAATAAAAAATAGCGCTATCTGGTTTGGGGAAGTGATACGTGAATGCCTTACCCATATCAAAATAAAAAATCCCTTTCATAGTATCCACGTGATTTTTTTCCGCAAGTGCTAAACCTTCCTTAGCCATATCGTGAACCAAAGTGAGTTTTCCACTACTAAGTGAATCACTGATTGCCTTCATTAAAAATCGCATGCGGTCAGTATCTTTAGTAAGGCTATAGTAAGCGGATGGGAATTGCGCAGAAGGCTCAATTGCCTGTGAATTTCCCATGATAGGAATTAACCCAATCAGGATGATATATAGAAAGCCATATCGTTTGAAGGCAGTTGTCATAAAAATAAAAGATCACTAATAGCTGAGCTCTTTTAATGGATCTTAAACAACTCAATTTTCAATTCAATACATTGTTTTATAAAATTAAAACTATTCCGAGATATCCATTCAAAAGACTAATAATATAGAATCATTTATTGCATAGGCTATTCTGCCGCCCTTATTTTAGTTTTTTTTACACGAGAAATTAAACATGCTAATTGCAAAAGCGAGTCATAGAATTATAAAAATGTTGTTTTTCATTTTGAAGGATTTCAAATTACTTTTAAATTTTGATGACGCCTGAGCAGGTCTTCTTGTTAAAATAAGAAATTGCATTATTTATTGCCTTACTGGCAAGCTTCATCTAAAGCACATTTAACGAACGATACCTTTCGCCGGCAATTAATTTGATGGCACATCAAAATCTTTTGCCGGGAAACTCATGGCAGGGTTGGCCTCTGTAAGATCGATACTCCCAACCGTCCGCCCGTGACTTGTTGAGGTCATGCGGACCAAGCCACCCCATTGAAATATATTTCCATCAACAAACAATTGTTGGTATCCTGGTCCAATGCTATTCAATATTTTAAGTAGCAGCGAATAACCTGGAACCTGGGTACTCACCCAGTAATCCGTAGCATTACGTTCATTGTTGTTGACATTCTGAACATGTGTGCAGCTGTAGTTATCTATCACACCTGTTCCTGCCGCCTTTACGTTAGACCCGCTGCTGGCCGACTCGCAACAGTTGTGGGTCACAGATTGGTGACTAAGGTAATTATAAAAGATAGTTTGGTTTGGAGCGGAAAATTTGTAAAACACAGCTATGTGCGATAATACATTGTCGCCATTTTGAAAGACAACATCATACCGCGCACCTACAGTAGAATCTATTTCAACGGCAATGTCGACACCCATGGCTCCCATTTCCCCGATATATACCAGCAATACGCCGTTATTATCTGTTGCGTTAAGGTTTACGTGAGCTGGAGATGTCCACCCGGGGCAAAAAGCTACAAGCAACAACAAAAGGAATGTTTTTAATCTTTTCATAATTTTGAGATTTAAGTGAAAAAAATATTTTAGGAATGCAATGAATTATGCGTTATCAATAGTGAGTTGAAAGTTTTACCCATTTTACATTTGCCGTTAATGATTCATATTTTCACAAATTCCACTCTTCTGTTTTGCGCTTTACCTTCGGGAGTCGTATTGGGCGCCGCAGGATCAGATGCACCTTTACCATCTGTTTCCAGATCCGAAGGATTTATTTTAAATTCATTTATTAAAATTGTTTTTACCGCCTCTGCTCTTTTTTTGGAGAGTGCGAGATTCATTGCCGCATCTCCATCGCTATCGGTATGGCCAATTATTTTTACATGAACATTTACATTGTCTTGTAATACATCTGCAATATCTTTTAGCGAGCCATAAGATTCCGGTTTGATGTTAGCAGAATTTACATCAAACAAAATACCGGTTGTGGAAAATTTACCTTCATTAATTAGTTTATTACGTGTGTCCGGGTCGCCCGCTGCCATTTTAATGTTGCTTATAAGAAAATTACTTTGATTATCGGCATCACTCCATAATTCAAACATCGATGTATTATAGACTTTACCAGTTGGAAATGCGCGGGGGAGGTCAAATACTTTTTCCTGGTTAATGTAAAGTCTCATACGTTGATTTTGTCTCCAGATTGATACTTTTATTTTGTTGGCTCCATTATTTTGAAACTGAACCTGGTTATCGATTGTGTTCTGCCCATCGTTATAAGAGTAAACGCGTGCGATTCCTCCTTTATCAAACGGGATAGGTTGAATGCCCAAATCCACTCCGGATCTTTTACCAATGTCGTAGCTTAATTTACCTTTATCATCTTCGCCACTTACTAATAGCAGCTCGAGAAAAGGCGGGTTACCGGAATAAAGAAGATCAAATTCATAGGTGAAATTATCCGGAAGATTGTTTACATCATCCTGCCTGTAAACGCCCTTTTTATTAAGCATCAGCCATTGACCTGTTTGCCCGGAAACGGTTACTGTTTCTCCGCTTGCATTGGTATTCCAATTCCCGGGAAAATCTCCAATAGCATCCTTTGAAAAATCTTCATAAACCAAAATTTTTTCACCCGGAACGAAATCATATTTACTATAAGTTTGTAAAGAGGCATCTGGCGTATTATTTATCGCGGCGCTATTTGACGCCAGACCGTTTGTAGTCGCATTATAGTTATTATTGCTAGCTACATCCGGTGGTTGGGTCGTTTTGACACTCTTTTTTTTCTTGCTGAAAATTGAATTTAATACCTTATCGGTTACTTTATTCGCTACATTTTCAGTAGCAATCGTGGCGCCTTCTTTCACACCTTGTCCAGCCTGTTGTTTCAGTATTTCACTTGTTGACTGTGCTGTTGCCTTGTTAATAAATGCTGTGACGGCAATTATTAAAATAAATTTTTTCATGAAAAAATATTTTAGTTTAATTATTTGCGTTACGCTAAACCCTTTCCTGGATAATAGCGCGCTCATTAAAAATCAAAAACTAAAGTAGGCCATTATTTTACCGGGCAAATTACCATTCCATATCTGGTCGCTTTGACTTTATAGGTGGATTTGAAAAGCGAACAACCGGTGGTATCGTATGGGCAGAGAAGTAGAGTGAAGCAACCGACTTGCCTGGAGACAATAGCTGGATTTGTATTTTTGGTTTATAACAATTTTTAAAATGCCATCGCCCGGATAGCCGTAGCAACAACAGTTTGTGGTGAAGACTCAAATCAATCACTAAATATTTCTATCCGGTGGCCAGTATAGCTAACAGGATAACTTTGTGTTCTCAAAATAAAAATCATCGTTAATTGTCCCTATTACTGTTCTTTAAGATATGGTACTGCTTAATTGGGTGACTGGTGATTTTGCAGTTAAGGGAAAATAGGTTTATGAAAAAAGCAAATTGGCATTAAGTTGGATGGATGAACCGGTCTCAACGTGTACGGGATTGCCTCTTATCGATACGTCGTTGCATTTCAGCTATTAAGTCGTCCATAGTCTGATTCCATATATTGCAGATTTCGTCTTTCTGGTCTTGCCGCAACAAACTGTCATCTACAAATGTTTTGAATTCGCATATATCAGATCCCGCATGATAGTTGCCTAACCCCACGCCTCCTGCCAACGGAGTAAAAAGCTGCTGAGTGCCATCTTCCCTGGAAAAGTAGCAAGGTAAAAGAATGACGTTCTTTCTGAAAAATTTTTTTACAAGATCTTCCGGCTTTTCCATAGTAATTCTTCCCCGTTCTCTGTAACGTTTAAAAAAATGAGTGTTGAAATGCATCAGCGGCATAGAATCATCATCGAAAGGAATGTGCGAAGCCGTCATCCCTTTTTTGTTGTACGAAATAAGATAAGGAATGGTATTTACACCGTCCTTATCACAGGCAACGGTTATGCGCCAATTATTTCTGCTTTTTACAGGAAAGAGAATTGTCTCTACAAAATCCTTTCTTCCGCTTCTTATCCATTTACTATGATGAATAACTTTAATGGATTGCACCTTATTTTTTATTTCGCATACAAAATCATTGAATACTGATTTTCTGATTTCGGGTAATGACATATTAGGAACTATCATAGTTGTCAGTTTTTTTTAGAACGTAGTAAACGCCAAAAAATTGTGGTCGTTTTGCCTCGCTAAAAAAATCCATTTTGCTACGCGCAGAAAGCTGTACTATGATTTAGTCTGGAAGGCAAAAACCGTCGTTGCTCATTAAGGGATGGCTTGTGGCTGTTCATATTTGTTTATCTTAGCGAACCATATCTATAACTATGCTTTTACTACAGCAAATATTATTCATCATTCTTGTGGCATTTTCAATTTATCTTTTTTCAAGGAAAGTAAAAGAGATATCCGGCAACATTAAGTTAGGCCACGACGAAGACTTTTCTGATAATAAACAGGAAAGATGGAAAAATGTCCTTTTACTGGCGTTGGGGCAAAAGAAGATGTTCAGGTATCCGTTAGTAGGCGTTATGCACTTTGTTATTTACGCGGGTTTTGTTATTATCAACATTGAAATATTAGAAATCATACTGGACGGTATTTTCGGTACGCACCGGATGTTTGCAGATACATTAGGAGGCTTTTATACTTTTGTAATAGATTTTTTTGAATTGCTTGCCCTTGGTGTTTTATTAGCCTGCGTGATTTTTTTAATCAGGAGAAATATTTTAAAATTAAAACGATTTGTCAATCACGATTTGGATGGATGGCCACACACCGATGCTAATTTAATTCTGATTACCGAAATTATTTTGATGGGATTATTTCTTACCATGAACTCGGCTGACAGGGCTTTGCAATTGCAGGGTAATCCGCATTACGCAGATCATGGAAATTTTATTCTCTCAGGTTTCCTGGCAAATTCCATGCAGCATTTGAGCTCGAACACATTAGTCGGAATCGAGCGTACGTGCTGGTGGCTTCACATTACCGGCATTTTTGCGTTCCTTAATTATTTGCCATACAGTAAACATTTTCATATTTTACTGGCCTTCCCCAACACATATTATAAACCTCTTACTCCCAAAGGGGAAATGAAAAATATGAAGAATGTAGAACAGGAGGTATCCTATATTTTCAAACCAGAACTGGCGCCGGCTAACGGTGAAGCTCAAACGCAAAACGCAACGATTAAAAGTTTTGGCGCAAAAGATATTTTTGACCTTAGCTGGAAAAATTTGTTAGATGCTTACACGTGTACCGAATGTGGAAGATGCACTGCGGCTTGCCCCGCAAACATTACCGGCAAACTATTAAGTCCCAGGAAAATTATGATGGATACGCGTGACAGGATGGAAGATGTAAGAAAAAATATTAAAGAAAACGGAAGCTTTAAAGATGATGGAAAAACTTTAATTCATAATTATATTACCGTAGAAGAATTAAGAGCCTGCACCTCATGCAATGCATGCGTTGAAGAATGTCCCGTGAGTATTAGCCCTCTTAGCATCATTTTTGAACTTCGCCGTTCATTGGTAATGGAAGAGAGCAATGCCCCTGCGGAATGGAATGCAATGTTTAGTAATATCGAAAATAACTTTGCTCCCTGGAAATTCAGTCCGGACGAAAGAGATAAGTGGGCGAAGGAAATGGAGTGAGGTGCAGGGTATCAGTTATGAGGTATCAGGTATGAGTGGCTTTCTTATTGCACATTACTTTTACTCATTACTCATAACTTTTCACTCATAACTTATTATGTTTTTCCAAAAATTCAATTTGATTTTCAAATGGGTCGAGGAAAGAAAAACGATTTTGTCCGGGGATTTGAATTTCTTCTTTAATGGATATATCATGCATTTCTAAAACCATCCTTGCCGACTTCAGATCGTTAACTTCAAATGCCGGATGCCTTTTAGATTTATTGATTTCATTTTCTGTTCCAATATGCAATTGAATATCTGCTAGCTGATCCCAAAGACCGCCATTCTTTATTAATTCTTTTGGCTTCGGAATTTCGACAAGTCCAATTATATCTGTGTAAAATTTTCTTGCTTCGTTTTCCTTTCCAACAGGAATACACAATTGTATGTGATCTAATCTTTCAAAATCTATCATCAAATTTTATTCTAAAGGTAGTCATTAAGAGATGTCTCCATAAAAAAAGCGGCTTAGAGATAAGCCGCTGAATGTACAAACCCCAATATATTTTTAAATTTAAAATGGTAAATCATCTGCCGGTTCTTCTACTGTGGATTGAGCGTGTTGCGGCGCATTAGAAGCGGGTGTTGAACCTCGTTGATAAGAACTTTGCTGTGAACCTCCTTCCGGGCTTTCATTCTTGCTTCCTAATAGTTGAATTCTGAAGACATTCATTTTTAAACTGGCGGCGGCTTGATTTTCTTTATTCATAAAGGCGTCGGCTTCGGGAGAACCTTCCGCATAAACTAATTGACCTTTTTTTAGGTACTGTGCAATCGCGGTTCTGTTGGGGTCCGTCCAATAGGCACACTTTACCCAAGTCGTTTTATCCACTAAATTTCCCTGCGCATCCTTAAATTTTTCCGAATGTGCTACGTTGAAATTTATTACTGCTCTTCCGTTTACTTCATTCGTGGTGCAATCGCCACCAAGATGTCCAATAATCTGTAATTTAATCATAACTGAGTTTTTTAATGTTAATTGATGTATCAGCATAGCCACATTCTATTCGTAAGAATGAAGCAAAAATCTTTGAGTAAATACAAACTTAACCATTTTCTAATTCATTTTCTTTTTCAAACTACTTACCTGGTCTTGCAAATTGCTAACTAAATTTACAAGAGAATCCACATCCCATCTTTGCTGTTGCGTTACCTTGTTGATAACCGCCTGCGCCTGCCACATTTCCAACACATCAGCCGTTTGAACCTGGTACGGCTGAAATGAAGGATTGTCGCTTACAAGGGTTAATTTATTTTTATTCTTATTATTTTTAACGACGCGCTTATAAACAATGCCTTCACTTTTACTTACTACAATATAAGCGGAGTTATTTTTTACATCATCAATTTTTTCAATTTTTTCACCTACAATTACACTTCCACTTGGTGTAGGCATCATACTGTCACCGATTATTTCAAAGGCGCGGTAACTTCCGCCTGTAAGCATTGGTAGCGTAAAGGTATTAAGCTCATCAATAAATTCGCTATCGGCATAACCTGCAAGATAGCCAGCCGCCGCCTTTACTGGTACAAAATGAATGAGATTTCTATCGGCGCTCATCATTTTCATTTGCCTTCTTTTAGCCAGGTAATTACCGCCTTTTTCTTCGCCGAGATCGTGTAACAAGAGCTCATCGAGGCTCACTTTAAATATTTCACTCAAAGTTTCCAGCACATCCAACCTCGGATCTGCCCTTTCTTCTTCGTAAGCTCCGATAAGGGAACGTTTAATTCCTAATTTGTTAGCAAACTCCTCCTGGGTCCATCCCCGCAGCTTGCGTAGATATTTAAGATTTTGACCGGCTAATGACATGGTTGACTAATTTATTTAGAACAAAAATACTAATTAAATTAGTTCTGCCAAATTTATTTTTATTTTTTTAGAGCATTTGTTATTTGTATGTATTTTAAGAAATAATGCAATTAAAGATATTAGCAATATCAGCTTAATGACTAATTTAGCTTCTTTATATTTAAATAAGGCCAATCTGTATAGGGCAGGTATGAGTCTTTTTTTGGCGTCGCTCAATAAATGCATTAATTTTTACGTGGCATATTGCCATAATATTAAATGGGTACGGTGCCTTAAATGGTTCGGTGGCAATTGCCAAAGACCATTATTCTCAGGGTGTCACATGGTAACGACAGATTAAATGAGAAAACTACTATTAATACTATTTGTTTGTCTACTGCAAACTTCCTTTGCGCGGAATATATATATGAGTCCATCTGGATCTGATGCGGGCGCAGGAACTATTGTAAGTCCCTATCTGACATTTTCAAAAGCATTTTCCGTAGCAAGTAGCGGCGATATAGTACAGTTACTTCCAGGAAATTACACAGTTTCATCTACATTGAACGTATCGGTTGGAGTGAGCATTAATGGAACTGATAGTAGCAAAACGACAATCACAAGTAATGTGGTCGGTGGTAATGCAATGCTGCTACGTTCAGTAGAGGGAACTAATGGAAATCAAAAACTGTCAAACTTTAAATTAACGACAACTTCATTTGCAACGCTAACCGGAATAGATATTATTGGCCGGAGTAATGTTACGGTCGACCATGTTACAATTAGAGATTTTCATGGAAATGGAGTATTTTTTAGTGGCACGTCTTCGATAGGTTATCAACCAATAAATTATGCAAGTGGCAACAGGCTTCAATTTTGTCAAATAATAAATAACAGTGACAGAAGCGTTGCCGGCGCTTCTGGAAATATTGTAGTAAGTGGATTTAAACCATTGTCCGGAGGAGACACAGGCATGGTGGTTAGGGATAATGTTATTGTACAAACACAAAGAGTATTGGGGCATAACGGAGATAATTTTGTAATTCCCGCAGGCCCAATGAGTAGCGTTGAAGGACTAAAATATTTTAATAACAAAAGTTATCGGGTTCAAGACGATATCGGTGGTGATTGGAGCTTTCACATGGAGCTTTGGGATTGCCAGGGAGGGGTAGAGATATTCAATAGCGAATTTTATGGTGGCAATCAAATGATCGATATTGCTGGTGTAGATAGCATGTCAACGAGAAGCTTTGCACTTCATTCCCCATATAGATATAACTTCTCCATACATGATTGCTTGTTTCAAATTGACACAGCTTTCACAAGTGCAAATGCCCTACTTGTTGTTGGCGTTGATATTGAGGCAGATAAATCCAACATACATATCTTCAATAACCGGTTTAAGAATTTACCTTATGCAATAATGATGTCATTGAACCATGCAGGCGAAATGGGGCAGAGAGATATTTACATAAATCATAACCTAATTGAAAGCGGGGGCTTTGCAAATGGTGATTACGCTTTTGATTTTAGTATAATTGGGGGAGGAAGAAGTGCGCTAATAAGAGACCTACATTTTGATAATAATACCATTGTGAACACTAATACCAGAGCAGGTATATTCATATCCTTAACAGATAGAGATAGTTTAATTAATAGTTCGTTCAGCAACAACATAATTACAGGAGTACCAAGCACCGGCTATGGAGCGATCACATTTAGCGACAACCGCGGTTTCAAAGATTCTGTTTACATGCAAAACAATCTTTTATTTGGTAACACAAATTCAAATAATATTTACTACCGATATTCAGCAACTGCTCCGACACACTTTTTTAACACAGGTACAATAATAGCTCGTCCATTATTTAAAAGTGACTACACGCTGCAACCAACCTCTCCGGCAATAGGAGCAGCCATAGGGGGGGCTGATATTGGTGCAATTCCATATTCAATATCCGTATCACCATCGTCTACTTTAAAAGAAGCGTGGAAGAGTAAAAATTTATAAATAAATTCCGAATCCCTTCGTGTCTATACGTCTATCAAATTCATACATTTGGTTTTAAAAAAGTATACATTTGTTGTTGATTTATAAAGACGAGATAAAGGGAGCTTAAACGCTAAAACAGAAATCCTATCTGATTTACTAAAATAAAGGCAAAATCTAAGTATTGTATAAAAATAATTTGGAACAAATAATTTAAAATACGATTTAGTCGTAAATGGTATTTTGTAAATTTTAGTCTTTTAATTATGTTGATTATTCCACTAATAATTGTTAGAAAATTATTTAGTTGCTTTTTTAGTTTTTACTGTGGCATTACTTTGTTTTCTTGCGGTACTTATTACACCTTCATAAGTTTTTTTTAGCGCCAATATAAAGAGCCGGAACTATCCCAATGACTGCAATAAGAAAAAAAATTATTCCCGTAATCCACGCCCAAGTGGGATGCGAATCTATTGGATTGTTTGGTACGATTATCAGCCTGAACATTTAACTATTCTTAACCCGGAATGAGTAGAGGATTTTAAAGCAGGTATTTTTTCGATATATCTTACATAAATAATAATTACATTCGATAAAATATTTCAACAAGTTGAAAATTAAGTTTTACGGCGTTAGAGGTTCCTTACCGGTCTGCGGAAGAGAATTTGAAAAGTACGGCGGCAACACCACGTGCATAAAAATACTTCGTGAAAAAGTAAACAGGATCGCTATTCTTGATGCCGGAACCGGTATCCGAAACCTGGGAAAAGAGTTAATGGCAGAAGGCGTTTCACAAAATATTATCAATATATTTTTTTCTCATTTCCATTGGGACCACATTCAGGGGTTTCCTTTCTTTGCACCGGCTTATAATGCCGCCCAAAAAATTGGAATACACACTATGGGAGGGAAAGGTAAAGTTCACAACTTGAAGGAAATTTTTACTATGCAAATGCAGAAGGAATATTTTCCGGTGGAACTTGGAAAAATGGGCGCTCAATTTAAGTTTTTTAGTCATGGAGATGAAGAGACCATCCAGGGAGCAAACGTAAGTTCCATAGCCCAGTACCACAAGTATCGTGGAGGATCTTATGGTTTCAGAGTTGATGACGAGGACGTTTCACTGGTTGTTTGTACAGATATAGAACATAAAAAGGGCATCGATAAAAGTATTGTAAAGTTTGCCAAAGGAGCCGATTTGCTCGTTCACGATGGACAATATACTCCGGAAGAATACAAAAAATTCAAGGGGTGGGGCCATAGTACCTGGGAGCAGGCGATAGAAGTGGCTATCCAGGCAAAAGTGAAAAGATTAATTATAACCCATCACGACCCGGACCACAATGATGATTTCCTTGATGAGGTAGAAAAAAAATGCAAAAAGATGTTTCCGAATTGCATGCTGGCGCGGGAGGGCATGGAAGTGTTCGTTTAGTATTTAAAAATTTCAGTTCTTACTTAATTTACAAATAAAAATAGCCCACAGTGAAAATGATTTTTGAGGACACATAAGACGACGAGATGATTTCATCAGAAAGTTTGATCTACTTTGTTAGCTAAAATTGAAAAACAGAATTTATGATTATTTGTCCGTCTGCCGATCCAGCCAGGATTTTTTGCTGCAAAATAAACAACTTACGCACCCAAATTTAGCCATGAATTACCTTTCGAAAATTACCTCAATACAATTCAAGATTAGACGACAATTGGGCATTATTGCCCTACTGCTTATCCCGGTTTTTTCAATAGCTCAATCCACTAAAAATGTTCTGCCCGGTTGGGCTTTTGGCGGATTTGTGCGGTCTGAAAACAATCCAATCATTTCTCCTGATAGTACCGTCTTGTTTAATGATCCTATGAGCGGCAAACCAAATGCCTGGGAATCAGATAATACTTTCAATCCGGCAGCCACTATCAAAGATGGCAAAATAATAGTGCTGTACAGGGCGGAAGACAATTCTGGAATGGGGATAGGGTTTCACACTTCAAGAATAGGCTACGCCGAAAGTAATGACGGAATTAATTTTAAAAGAAGAAACACCCCGGTTCTGTATCCGGGCAATGATTCTCAAAAAGAATTTGAATGGCCTGGCGGTTGCGAAGACCCACGCGTCGCAGTTACTAAAAATGGTTTGTATGTACTTTTCTATACTCAATGGAATCGTAAAGTGCCCCGCCTTGGAGTAGCTACATCAAAGGATTTAATTCACTGGAAGAAATACGGGCCAATATTTGAAAAAGCATACCATGGCCGGTTTTTTAATATGGCTACTAAATCGGCTTCTATCCTTACAGAAATGTCAGGAGATAAACAGGTTATTACTAAAATAAATGGTAAATACTGGATGTATTGGGGAGAGCATCATGTATATGCCGCGACTTCATCAAATTTAGTTGACTGGGAACCTGTGCTAAATAAAAACGGAAAATTGAAAGAGTTGATATCTCCCAGGAAAGGATTTTTTGACAGCGATCTTACCGAGTGTGGCCCTCCGGCCTTGCTTACTAAAAATGGAATTTTACTTTTCTACAATGGAAAAAATAAACCAGGAGAAGGTGGCGACATGCGCTACAGCCCTGATTCTTATTGCGCAGGACAGGTTCTTTTCGATTCCAAAGATCCCTCTAAACCCATAGCCCGGTTAAATGTTCCGTTCTTACGGCCTATGGAACCTTTTGAAAAAAGTGGCCAATACGTCAATGGAACTGTTTTTATAGAAGGGATGGCTTTTTTTAAAAAGAAATGGTATTTATATTATGGATGCGCCGATTCGAGGGTTGGCGTTGCCATTTATGATCCTTCTGTACATGCGCCGCCGGACCCCATAATTTTAAATACTACGCCATAAAGGATTGAAAGAAGGAGGAATTTATTTTATGCGCGGTATTTATTAAAAAGAAAAGGTATTTTTATGCTTTTTTCATCTATGTTTCCATAAAATCTGATTATTAAATTTTTAAACCATTTTGTTTTGAGTAAAAGTAAAATAGATACTGCCGAATTCCCTGTAGAATACGCAATAGGAATTGACGTAGGTGGTACGGGTACTAAGTTTGGTATCGTAAATCACCGGGGCGAAATCTCGAACCGGGGCGAAATTATATCAACTGGCTATAAAGACATCAACCAGTTCATTGATGAACTACACAAACAATTGCAACCGGCAATAAAAGCCGTCGGCGGCCTGCAATTTATCAAAGGAATCGGTGTCGGCGCACCCAACGGAAACTATTACAATGGTACGATAGAATATGCACCTAATCTTCAGTGGAAAGGCATTTTGCCTATTGCAAAACTGATTGCGGATAAATTTAAAAAAACCTGCACTTTAACTAATGACGCTAATGCCGCAGCCATAGGTGAAATGATGTATGGCGCAGGGCGGGGCATGCGCGATTTTATTATGATCACTTTAGGTACAGGCGTGGGCAGTGGTATTATTGCTAATGGACATTTGATTTATGGCCATGATGGATTTGCCGGAGAACTGGGGCATACCATTATTCGCCCGGGAGGTCGCCTTCACTGGGGCACAGGCGCCAGGGGAAGTCTTGAAACTTACGCATCTGCAACAGGGATTGCTATTACAGCAAAAGAAATAATTGATGAAAGAGTGGGCGAGCAAACTCTATTGAGAGATATTCCACATGAAAATATTACCTCTAAAAGAGTCTATGAAGCTGCCGTTAAGGGCGATAAAATCGCGAACGAAGTTTTTCAATTTACCGGCAAAATACTCGGCGAGGCCCTGGCCAATTTTGTGATGTTTTCTTCTCCGGAAGCAATCATTTTATTCGGAGGCGTTATCAAAGCAGGTAATCTTTTATTGGATCCTGTAAAAGAACACATGGAAAAAAACCTGCTTCCGATTTTTCAAAATAAAGTAAAATTAATCTTCAGCGAATTAAAAGAATCTGATGCCGCGATACTGGGCGCAAGTGCTTTGGTATGGGAAACCAAAACGGAATTACAAAAAACGGATGAAAAAACTAAACAAATGAGAAAATGATTAGTGCTGTTGATTACCGGTAACTTTTGACATTTTTGTTTTTTGACAGAAGCATAAATCAGGGCCATCGCTGGACCTACTATAGGCTGGATCATTTATTGGTTGTTTTAAAACTTAAGAAGTTAAGTTTCATCAAGGGAAAACTTAACTACCCTTCATTCCTTAATGTTTATCCTAAAATTTAAACATTAAGATGTTAAGTTTCATTAAGAGAAAACTTAACTACCCTTCATTCCTTAATGTTTATCCTAAAATTTAAACATTAAGATGTTAAGTTTCATTAAGAGAAAACTTCACTACCCTTCACCCCTTAATGGTTATCCTAAAATTTAAACATTAAGAAGTTGAGT
>Ga0134126_10002573_pt1 | contig 22878 bp, 18 predicted proteins | sample KB31752_FD_96881 | JGI IMG/M metagenome (GOLD analysis project Ga0134126, IMG submission 96881) | Terrestrial soil microbial communities with excess Nitrogen fertilizer from Kellogg Biological Station, Michigan, USA - KB3-175-2 | ecosystem: Environmental > Terrestrial > Soil > Unclassified ... | reverse complement strand
CTATCTCCAGCGCGCCTCGGCAGGGTCAGCGAAGCGGTAGCGCACCAGTAATGGCATGGCACGGCAGTTCCGCGCCCGGATTTTTTCCCCGGGGCGGAATAGATAGCTCCTGGGCCCGGCGAAAACTGTAACGGAGGGCAGAACGATGGAACCATTGACGCGAGTTGCGGCGCCCCAAAAGCTGCGCCCCTCGAGAACCGCCGCTGCTGCGAAGTTGTCCTTGCCCTCCTCAGGTACGATCACCACCCTCTCGATTGTCATTCCCGTGTACAACGAGCGTGCCACCGTCGAGGAGATTCTCAGGCGCGTTTCGTCCGCAACGATACCCCTCGAGAAGGAAATCATCGTTGTAGATGATGGTTCATCCGACGGCACCCGAGAAGTCCTTCAGGAACTCGAGCCCGTCATCAATTGCTCGCCCGGCTCTCATCTCAAGCTGATCTTCCAGCAGGAGAACCGTGGAAAAGGTGCGGCCGTTCGATCCGGCATTCAATGCGCCTCGGGCGATCTGGTCCTGGTTCAGGACGCCGACTTGGAGTACGACCCGCAAGACTATCCCCAGTTGATTCAGCCCATCTTGGACGGAGTGGCCGACGCCGTATTCGGGAATCGCTTCCATGGAGGTTCCCACCGGGTCCTCTATTTTTGGCATGCGCAAGCGAATCGCGCCCTCACGCTGCTCTCGAATCTCCTCACCAATCTGAATCTCTGCGATATGGAGGTAGGCTACAAAGTCTTCCGCCGCGAGATTTTCGAACGCATTTCCCTCCGCTCCAATCGTTTCGGATTTGAGCCGGAGGTTACCGTAAAGACGGCGCGCTTGAACTGCCGCATTTACGAGGTGCCGATTTCCTATCATGGAAGAACCTACGAAGAAGGAAAGAAAATCGGCTGGAAAGACGGTGTAGCCGTCGTGTATCACCTGCTAAGGGCGCGCTTTTTCGATTCGCTGAACTAGTTCGGCAAAGCGATGATTGCCATCCCCACCCTGGCTTTTGTCGGATGCTGGCTTGCTCTGTACCTGCGGAGCCGGTCTGGCCGGGAATCGTTTCTCATCGCCTTCACCTTGTGCTCCCTCTGGCTCTTTGCCTCTACGGAACTTCTAAGCCTTGCGAACATGCTCGGTCGCATGGGCCTCTTGGCGGCCTGGATGCTCGCTTCGGTCGCGGCTTGGGCGTGGGTCTGCCTCGGTCGGAGAAGGGAAGAGGGCGCACGGACTCTTTCCTCGTGGAAGCGCCCCTTCGCCGATCTCACGCCAATCGAGCGCTTCTGCCTTCTCTCCGTCGCGGGCATTCTCGCCATCACGGCGCTGGTGGCGCTCGTTTCCCCTCCCAACACCTGGGACGCCATGCAGTACAACATGCCTCGCGTCGTCATGTGGCTCCAGCACGGCAACGTCCGCCTCTACCCGACAGACGATTACCAACAGCTCACCATGGCCCCTTGGGCCGATTACGCGATGACGCTCGTCATGGCGCTCCATGGCAGCGATCGTTTCGTGAACACGGTCGAGTGGTTCTGCTTCCTGGGCAGCATTGTCGGCGCGAGCCTGATTGTGCGGGAATTGGGCGGCGGCCGTTTGGCTCAGATTCTGGCCGCTCTGCTCTGTGCCACCATACCGCACGCGATCCTGGCCGCTTCCAGTGCGAAGCCGGACGAAGCGGTGGCCTTCTGGATTGTGCTTTCCCTGTTTTTCCTTTTCCGTTTTAGATCATCTCCCTCCGCCGCAACCGCATTGCTCGCAGCGAGTGCGATTGGCCTCGCTATTCTCACCAAGGGCACGGCATATCTCCTCTTGCCCGCTCTGCTCGCGGCTGTTTTTCTCATGTGGCCCTGGTCCGTCGAGCGCAAGTTCCTGCGATATCTACCGGCCGTCGCGCTCGTCGTTCTCGCACTGAATGCCCCTGTGTTCTACCGCAATATTAGCCTCAGCGGTTCGCCCTTGGGCTTCGCCTCCCCCGATGGCGAGGCAGACGTCCAGGGGGTGCGCCGCTTCGCCAATGCAGAGCACGATCCCCGCGATGTTGCCGCCAATGTGCTGCGCAATCTGGCCTTGCACCTCGAAACCCCCGTTGCGCGCATCAATTCCTTCACCGAACGCTCCTCTAGAGATGTCATCTCCGCCATCGGCGCGAACCCCGACGATCAGGCGATGATCGAAGGAGCCAATTCCGGCGGCAGGATCATGTTCACTGTTCCCGGCGCTTCGCGATCAGAGGTCATGGCCGGAAATTTCATCCATTTGATTCTCTTCCTATCGGCGCTGCCCCTGCTCTGGTGGCTGGCCCCTCGCGTCAGGCGCGATGCGCTGTTTCTCGTAGCTGGGATTGCCGTGACATTCGTCATTTTTTGCGCGGGACTTCGCTGGCAGCCCTGGAACGCGCGGTTCCATTTGCCGCTCTTTATCGCCGCTTGCGCCATCATCGCTGTTGTTGCCGCAAGCCGCCTCTCCAAACCCGGAATTGCGATTCTCGTTTCCATCCTAGTCCTGGGCGCCATGCCCTATGCCCTGGCCAACGACATCCGCCCTATCATCAATACCAGCGCGTTTCGCCATCCCCATTCCGCGGCGGCCGCCAATATATTTACCCTCGACCGCCACCACCTCTATTTATTCGATCAGCGGCTCTATCTCGCGGATCCTTACCTTTCCGCGGCGCAGGCCACCGTCAGCTCCGGCTGCCGCAACGTTGCCGTGGACGCATCCTTATTGCACTACGACTATCCTTTGCTCGCCTTCCTCCGAACCGGCATCGGCGGCCCGAAGACCGCCTACGCCGATATTCAAAATCGCTCCGCCAGATTCGCCCTGCCTGGGCCGGCGCCCTGCGCCGTTATCTGCCTCGGCTGCAACATGGTTTACCAGAAGCAGCTTGAGTACGGGACTCGCCTCTCGCGCATGCTCACCTTTGATCGCATTGTCGTTTTTCTGGATCCGTCTTTGCCGTTCTCCCCCACAGCAAGCCCCTTCGCAAAGCCGCTCGATGCGAGTGCTGCCGCGTCCTCCGATCCCTGCGCCTGGCTGCCCGGTCCACTCGTCCGCGACGCCCTTTCCGGCGCCGCCACGAAGACCTATAGCGACGGAGAATGCGTTTACCAAAGCCCCGCAGGAAGGCTCTCGGTGAAGGAGCTTCCTTCCGCGGGGATTCCCTATTATCAAATCGCAATGGAGGGCGTTGGCTCCCTCCAACTCCGCCAGCCTGGCCTGAGCGCCACCGTGGTTTTCGACAATGGAACGCCCTTTTTGGAATATGCGGAGAAGGCTGGCGAATTGTTCGAACTGAATTTGTATTGCCGCGCGCGGAGCGTTACTTCATACGAGCTTCTGCGCTTCGCCCACGCGCTCGACGCCTCGCCGCGCGACCCAGCGCTCCCCGGCCACCAGATTCCATTGCGATTCGGACGCCGAGGCGCCGCGGGAAGGAAATCGGTTGGCCGCTTGCCCGGTTAATGGCACTATGCGATATGCCCTCGACCAAATCGTGCGCGGTTTCCCATTGAGCGGCGCGAGCCGGCTGGACCCGGCCGCGCCCTCAAGGCGCCCCTGATGCCGAAGGTTCCAGCCTCGAAAAAACGCCTTCTGCTGCTCGCCGTGCTTTTCGTTGTCCTCGCCCTGCTCCTGCTGCGCGAAATGGACCACTGGCAAGCCCTGCAGTGGGGAATCTTTTGGAGGCAGCTGGCACATCTGAATTGGACCAGCGTCGCGGTCGGCCTCCTGCTTTTTTACGTCTCTTTTTTTCTGCGCGCGTGGCGCTGGAAGATTTTCCTCAGGGGATCGCGCCGCACCACCATCGCCCGCATCCTCGGCCCCACGTTCATCGGTTTCACGGCGCTGGCGCTCCTTGGCGGCCCCGCCGAGCTGAGCCGCCCGTACCTGATCGCGAAAAAGGAGCAGCTTACCGTCACTTCGCAGCTCGGTGTTTGGACCCTCGAGCGCCTCTTCGATATCGCCAGCTTCGCGCTGCTGCTCTTGATCGCCATTTTTTTCGTGAATCTCAGGCCGAGCCCTTATCTCGATCAGTTTCGCCGCATCGGCCTGATCATCGTCGCCGGCGTGGGCCTCGCGGGCGTCACGCTCCTCGCCACGCAACGTCATGGCGCTCGCCTCGAAAGCCTCGTGCACCGCTCGCTCTCGCGCGCGATTCCCAGGTTTGGCGGCCGCATCGCTGAAAAGCTTGTAGCGTTCGGCTCCGGAATCGCCACCCTTCGCGACGGCGAAATGCTCGTGCGAGCATCCGCCATCTCGCTTCTGATGTGGGGACTGATCGTGATCGCCTATTTCGCCGTGATTCGCGCGTTTCCGCTGCCGCTTCGTTCCATGCCCTTGGCGGACGCGCCGCTCCTCATCGCTTTCGCCGTTCTCGGCAGCTTCGTGCAGTTGCCCGGCGGAGCCACCTCCGAATTAATGATGATTGGCGCGCTGCTGAAGGTGTTCCACGTCCCGGCCGCGCTGGCAGTCAGTTGCGGCATCGCGCTGTGGCTCGGCGCGTACATGGCGCCCGTGCCGATTGGCCTGCTCTATCTTCGCCACGAGCATCTTTCGTTGCGCGCCATTTCTCGCGCCACCCCGGGCCGCGCCGAAGCAGCCGTGGCGAATTTGAAAGCGCCGGATACAATGGAATCCTAGCCGCCCGGCCGGTGTCGCCGCCGCTCCGCTGCGCCAAAGGAACGCTAAAGGAAGTGTTCGCGCAATCATGAAGCCGTTCGAACTCGCTTTCATCTTCGCCGACTTGCTGGTCCTCGCCGCCTCGCTCCTCTCCGCGCGCGCATGGCGCCGCTGGATGAGCGCGGCGTCCGTTGCGGCCCTGCTCTTCGCCGCGGCGCAATTCCACGCCGTGCATTGGCAGATGTATCCCGCGTACGCGGCCGCCGCGGCGCTCTGCGCGTGGACGTGCTTCCGTTTCTCGCCGCGGCGACGGCTGCCGCTGGCCGCTAATCTCGTTTCGATCTTTCTGCTGCTCGCCTCGCTCGGCCTCGGCTTTTTATTTCCCGTTTTTTCGCTTCCGCGGCCCACCGGCCCCTTCGCCATCGGCACCATCACGCGCCAATGGGTCCGCATCGCACCCCCCGCGGAGGTCGCTGCTGGTTCGTCGCGCGACCGCCGGCTAACGGTACAGTTCTGGTATCCCGCCGCCCCGGGCGCCAAGGGAAAGCTCGCCCCGTATCGCACCGGCGACGGCTTCGCCTTTCACGCGCGCTATTTGTCTCTGGTCGCCACCCACGCGCGCATCGGCGCGCCGGTTTCCGCCTCGCAGCCGCTGTATCCCGTCGTCCTGTTTTCCCCGATGTGGAATTCCGGACGCTCGCAGAACACCGTGCAATTCGAAATGCTCGCCAGCAACGGATTCGTCGTCGCTGCCATCGAACATCCCCTCGATAGCAACGATCCCCATTTCGACTATTCGAGCGACGAAAAACTGCGCGAAAAAGACCGCCAGCTCGACCGCCGTGCCGCCGACGCCCGCTTCGTCCTCGGCCAACTCGAACACATTGCCGATAAACTCACCCTCGGCCCGCTTGCCGGCCGCCTCGATCTCTCGCGCATCGGCTTCTTCGGCCATTCCTTCGGCGGCGCCACCGCTGAGGAAACCTGCTGGCTCGATTCTCGCTGCAAGGCCGGCGTCAATATGGACGGCACTCAATTCGGCGGCGTCGCTGCCGCTGGCATCGCGCAGCCGTTCATGTTCATGTTCAGCGATAGCCCCCTGCCTTCGGCGGCCGAGCTCGATTCCGCCAACCCCAGCGTGCGTTACACCGCGGAGGTGGATCAGCGCGACTATAAGCGCATCGCGGAATCCCTCGCGCGTCGCGGCGGCTACCGCCTCACCCTTCATGGCAGCTCGCATTTGAATTACACCGACCGCCCGCTCTTCTCCCCCTGGCGCCGCCTCACGGACTCCGGTCCTCTCGACGCGCGCCTCGCCGAACGCGAAATCAACGCCTACCTCCTCGCGTTTTTCGAAAAGTATCTCAATGGCAAGCCCGAGCCTTTGCTGCAAGGGAGCAGCAGCCCCTACACCGCCGTTTCCTTCCGATCCTTCTCTCCGCCTGTTCGCGCCGCCCGAGTTGCGGATCCTCCCGCATCCCCCGCCGCCCGCGCATCCACCAGGGCGCCCGCCCAGCGCTCCCTCCCGCGAATCCACCGCCGCCAGACCCTGAGCTACCCCGTCCCAAGCTGATCTCGTTACATATTTTGCTGCCGCCGAATACAGTGTCCCGGCGATAGCGGCGTACTCTCGATCTCTCTATCCTCGAATCAAGACAAGTCACGGACCATCAAGCCCGAATATTCAGCAGATATCGAAATAATCGAAATATAAGGAGAGCACGCATGACAAGCTCAGCGCAGCACCCCGACGAATTCGAACGCGATCCGCAAATCCCGCGGCCTGCCGCCGCTGAAAATACCCTTCCGGAAGATAGCGTTTCGGAAGCCGAGCACGATGTTCGCGGCATCAAGCGCAAGGCTGTCTCTGCCGCCGCCACGGCACGCGACGGCGTCGTCACCGCCGCGCAGCGCGCCGTTCAGACGGCCGATGCGAGCCGAGGCCCCGTGGCCGCCGGCCTCGAGTCCGCTGCTTCCGTGCTCCACAAGCAGGCGGACAACGTGTATCGTCTCGCCCATCGCGCCGCGGACCAGCTTGATCGCGGCGCGGATTACACTCGCCACCACGACGCGCGCAGCATGCTGCACGACGTGCAGTCCGCCTTGAAGCAGCATCCCGCCGCGTGCCTTGCCGCCGCCGTGGCCGCGGGCTTCTGGTGTGGCCGCGCCATTCGCCGCCGCTGATCGCAAGGAATATTTGCGCGGGAGGATTCGTCATGCAGGAACAGCAGCCATGGTCCGTTATTTTCGAGCGGATCGCGTCCAACGTGCAGGAAATCGTTCGCTCGGAGGTCCGCCTTGCCGCCACCGAATTGAAGCAGGAAGCGCAAGTGGCCGCGCGTGCAGGCGCCTCGCTCGGCGCCGGTGCGGTGTTGGCGCTCTATGGCGGCGGCTTCATTCTGGCGTGCATTGCCTGCGTGCTCACGTTCGTGATTCCGCTCTGGCTTTCTTTGCTCATCGTCGGCGTAGTGCTTTTGCTCGCGGCCCTCGCCTTCGTGAAGAGCGGCGCCGGCAGGTTGAAGAACCTTCCCAAGCCGGTGCGAACCATGCAATCCGTCCGAGAGACCGTGCAGTGGGCGCGCAACGGCCCCATGTAGAGCCATGCAGCCCCATGCAGCGCCGTGTAGATTCACCCCCATGGACATGCAGCCCTATGCGCCCTATGTAAGTGTCTCCGCGTAAATTCAATGTCGTCGCAATATCATCCCGCCCTGAATTGTCCGGACCGCGCGCACCGCATCATCGTCGCGCGAAGCCCGCGAAATACCAGGCCACTGAAAAATGGGCTCTCGTCAGGCCGCTTTAGCCGCGCCGCAAGTCCCGCAAAATCACTGGCGCCTTAACGGCTCAAGGGAATGGCTTTCAGTTTTGTTTTAGCAATCGCTTAGGAAATCGAATCGAGGCTACCATGGACAATCAATCAGGCCAGTTGACGCAGCAGGAAGAATCCGCGCAATTGAAGCAGCATATTGACAGCACCCGCCGCGACCTCGGCCGCAATCTCGGCGACCTGCAGGCCAAGGTCCGCCGCACTGCGGATTGGCGCGCCCAATTTCACGACCGCCCCGCCCGCACGACGGCCATAGCCTTCGCCGCAGGCCTCATCCTAGCCAAGCTACTCTCCCTCTAATCCCTGCCGCTCCCGGCGCCACGGCCTCGGGTGGACAGGCGGCCTCGCCCCACCGTAGCCTCCGGCGGGCCTACCTCGACCAAAAGTTGCTGCGGTCCCTTGGCGTTGAGATCGACGTACACGGAAAGATGCCGGATGTCACTGTCTACGCCGAGCGCAAGAGCTGGCTTGTCCTGATTGAGGCCGTTACGAGTCACGGCCCCGTAAATCCGAAACGGCGCGGTGACCTGAAAGCCCTTTTCAAAGACTGCAAGGCCGGGCTTGTGTTCGTGACCGCTTTCCTCGGGCCCGCCCCGCCCGCGCCTGGTAACGCCGAGCCGCCCTCCGCTTTACCCTGGGACAGGTTTTTCGCCGGCCGCGACGACTCCATCGGTATCGAATGGGAGCTTCGCGTCCGCGACCTGAATAAAAAAGCCGAATGGGACCGCTGGAAAATCCTCGAGGCAGCCCCCGGCCCAGCCCGCTCCTAATCTACGGTACGGGGATTAGAAATGCTCGTAAGTTATTGAAAATAAAGGAGAGAATTCGTTCTAATCTACGGTAAACCCGCTGGACGGGGAAAGCTGCGGTTCCGCATCAAAAGTCCCCGCAGCCCGAGCAAAATCAGTTTCGGCTGCCGCGCGCACACCCGCCACAAAAGTTTCCAAGCTTCGTCCCGCGACGACATCGCCAGCGACTCCTTCGCCGAATCGTTCAGCAAATCCACCAGCAGGCTGTAGTGCTCCTGCTTGAAATCGTGCAGCGACCGCCGCAGCCACAGATGCGCATCCAGCTCGCGGCGCAGCGCCCGCAGCTCCGCGCTCCTTCCGCCATTGAGGATTGCGTCGGCAACCCCCATCGCTCCCCGAAGCCCAGTGACGATCCCACCCACAGTCGTCACCTTCACCTGCGCCGCCGCATCACCCACCAGGTAGACCGACCCACCCTCCATCTTCCGCCGCACAGGCACCCAGCCCGTGTACACCGGAATCCTTGCCCCCTGGAATTCGAGTGGCTCGAACCCACGCTTTTCAAGGAAGCTCTCGAAGTGACGACGCGTCTCCGCCCCGTTTTCCCCAATCACCCCCAAAGCACCACGCTCGGAGGACTCCGGGATCAGCCAATAGAAATAGGGAGTGTCCTGGGGGACAAACCAGACCCGTGTCGTATCCTTCGGCATGCCTTTTGGGAGGCGCACAATGCCCTGCACCAGCGGCACCGTCGCCAGAGAGGGCCATCCCGCGGAGCGCGCTACACGGCTGAGGGCGCCGTCGGCCCCAACGACCGTCTCCGCCTGAACCTCTTCCCGTTCGCCACCATGCGTACGGTCCATCTCGAGCGCCAGACCGCCATTTGTCGAGCGGAGCGCACGAAAGCGGCTGCCCATTTCGAGCGATGCTCCTGCCCGTCGCGCTTGCTGGGCCAACGACTGGATGAGCGCGCGGCGTTCAATGATGAGGTCAGGATCGCGCAATTCAACTGTGGCCGCCCGGCCATCGGTAAAGAGCTCGAAGCGTCGAATCTCGTTGAGGACGCAAGATTCCGCAGAGGGCCCCAGCAGCGCACGCATGCGGCTGGTAACGATCAAAGTGCGCTCGGGCGGGTCGAGCGATTGGGCGCACTCGAACACGCGCACGGCGGCGCCTCGCCGCGCCAGCAAGGCAGCGGTGAACAGGCCGGCCGCCGATCCGCCGACCACGGCAATGCCGCGCCAGTTCGGCGGAATGTGGCTGGATTGGTCTGTTGCTGCACGGGTTCCTGGCATTCGTACGGCTCTCCTATGTTGAATCCGCGAACGGCTCCGTCCGAACCAGGGCAGAATGCGCCACGGAGACGTCGCGTTCAGACGCTAACCGAACGCTCGCAGTGGTGCGTCTGCTGCTCGGAATGAATGGTCGAAGGCTCGGTGGCAAAGTATAGCCTAACGTTCCGGGCACCCCAAACGAGGAGGGTGCCCGGTAAGTACAAAACGAGGAAATGAGGCGGAATTAGGCCGGCCCTGCGGGCTTCTGAACATTGCCCTGACGTTCGTACGGGGCGCTTTCCAAAAGACATATGGCGATCACGCCACAGAGGACGACCGCCCCCGCAAATCCATACGCGAGGGGCAGCGGCAAGCGAGAGACGAGCAGGGCCGAGCATCCGAAAAGAGCGCCCAAAAGATAGAGGGCCAGAACGGCGCCACGATGTCCGAGGCCGAGATTCGACAGCCGATGCGCCGTGTGATCCTTCCCAGGCGACGCGAAGGGAAGCAGGCCGCGACGGGCGCGAGAGATGGAGACCATCGTGGTGTCAAAGATCGGCACACCCAAAATGAGGATCGGAACGACCCAGTTCATGAGGAAGGATGCGCCTAGCGGCCGAATCTTCAAGCCGAGAACCGCCATGAGGAAGCCGAGAAACATCGCCCCGCCATCACCCATGAAGATTTTCGCGGGATTGAAGTTCCACCACAAAAAACCGAGGGCCGCGCCAAACGCTGCCGCGGCAAGGGTGCAGACCATCACCTGGCCGTTCCACGCCGCGGAAATCGCAAAGAAGGCGGCGGCTACGGCGGCAACACCGGCGCACAGGCCGTCCAGGTGATCAAGGATGCTGAACGCCGCCGTGATTCCGACAACCCAGAAGAGCGTGAAGCAGCAATCCAGCACGTTTCCCGCAAGGCCAGGCACAAATCCCGAAAAAATCTGCGCGCGAATGCCCGAAGCGAGCAGAAACGCGCCTGCGATGGGCATGCCCACAAAAAGCTTGAGCTGATGGTGCAGCAGCTTGCCGTCGTCGAGGAAACCCACGGCAGCAACGAGCGTTGCCCCGGCGAGAATCCCGGATATCTGGCGCTGCGATTGGCCGCGAAGGGTGAGGACGGTGGCGAGAACGAAGCCCAGATAAATCGCCAGTCCGCCCAGGAGGGGAATCGGCCTGAGATGCACCTTGCGTGGGCCTGGCTGATCTACTAAGCCGAGGCGCAGGGCAAGGCGGCGAACCGGAAGCGTCAGGAAGAGCGATCCGAGCAAAGCGATGCCAAACGCAATTGCATGGTCGCGAATTCCCATCACGGCGATGAACATCAGTTTGCTTGAGGCCCTGGCGCGCTCGACGGGGGTGGCGGGCGCGTGCTCCCATCTTGCACCACCTCTTCCAGAATGGCAGCGAAGAGGTTCAGCTCATTGACTCTAGCATATTTCGCGGCAGCCTCCCGGGCGCGACGGCCCATTTCGGCCAGTCTCTCGGGATTCGCGCTGAGGTTGTGAATCGCCTCCGCAACGTCGCGCGGATCATCCGGATCGGCGACCACGCCGCAATCCGAACTCCTGGTGATACGCGCCACGTCGGTTGCAGGGGGTACAACGGCGAGAATGGGCCGGCCCGCTGCAAGGATCGAATAGAGTTTGCTGGGAACGACCACGCCCTCGAGCCCGCGCCGCAGGGTGATGATTTGTACGTCGCCGGCAGCCATCACGTGCCGTAGCTGAGCCGCGGGACGGAACGGAAGAAAGCGGACGTTCGGTAGCCCCGCGGCGGACGATTCGAGATTGGCGCGATTCGCGCCATCACCCACGAATACGATTCCATTATCCGTGTTGCCCAGAATCTCCGCCGCCTTCAGCAAGGTCTGCCAAGCCCCATAAAATCCGAGATTCCCGGCATGGAGCGCGACAAACGGGAATCCGCATCGGATCTCCTGGACAGCGGGATCAGAGGCGCCCGGTAGTGGAGGAACGGGCACCGCACCGTCGCGTACGACGCATACGCGATCCACGGCGATCCCTTTCGAGAGGATTCGATCGCGCATATCGTCACCGAGGACGATAACGCGAGCGGCGTGTCGCAGTGCACGACGGTGCATTTTCTCCCATCGCTCGACCCACTTTGCGGGCTGGACGATATCGCCACCCACGGCCATATCCGGATAGAGGTCCCGAATGTTGTAGACGAAAGGGCGGCCTGAAATCCGCGAAATCCAGGCGCCGGCGATTCCCGCGACCGGCGGATCCGTCATAGCCAGGATGAGGTCACAGCGCAGCAGGAGGGCACGCGGAACGGCGAGCGCGAGATAGGAAAGATAGTTCGACAGTCGGCGAGACATCCTACGCCGGGAATAGGCCGTCGAGCCGACGCGCTCGACCAGCACGTTGTTGCGAATCTCCCGTCGCAAAAGAGCGAATGGATAAGACCGCTCGGGATCATACGACGGCCGGCCGGCAAGCACGGTGACCTTATGATGCTGGGCGAGAACTTCTGCCACCTGGGCCGCGATATTGGCGGTGGCCGACGTATCAGGCGGATAGTATTCGTTGAGCAGAAGGATGTGCATCAGGACTTATCGCGCGGGCAATGGCTGACGTTCGATACGGGGCGGCTCATGCGTCACATCCCGGCGAGCCGATAGCTGCTCGTGACTCGACGGGCGCGGCCTTCCTCTCGAGCAGAAACGTTCCGAGCGCGAGAACGTCCATGCTGGTTCGCGAAAAACAATCGAGTGCTTCCTCGGGGCGGCAGACGATCGGCTCGTTATCATTGAACGAAGTATTCAGGAGCACCGGCACGCCCGTCAAGTTTCCAAAGGCGCGCAATAAATTCCAGTAAAGCGGGTTGGCGGATCGGCTCACCGTTTGCAGGCGAGCGGTGCCATCCACGTGAGTCGGCGCAGGAATCATGGCACGCTTTTCCGACCGGACGGGAAAGGCGAACGTCATGAACGGTGAAGGATGGCACCCGTCGAAAAAGTCGCTGGCCGCTTCCTCAAGGATCGAGGGAGCAAACGGGCGAAAGATTTCGCGGTGCTTGATCCTGCGATTCAGGATTTCCTTCATCTCGGGACGGCGCGGATCGGCGAGGATGCTGCGATTCCCCAATGCGCGCGGTCCCCATTCCATCGCGCCCTGATACCAGCCCACGATTTTTCCGGCGGCAATGTGGCGCGCTACGGCTTCGATGAGCGCTGCTTCATCCAATTGGGCGACGCGGACGTCCTCCAAGCCGTTGCGGGCCGCATCCACGGAATTGCTGAATTGCCGCGGAGAGTAGGACGGGCCCCAGTAGGCGTGGTCCATAGCGAATTCGCGCGGTCGGCCGAGGACCTGGTGATGAACGGCGAAAGCCGCGCCGACAGACAGGCCAGCATCACCCGCCGCGGGCTGAACGTACACCCGCTCAAAGGGCGAGCGGCTGAAAATTTTGCCATTCGCGAGGCAATTGAAGGCTACGCCGCCCGCAAGGCAGAGGGCCGATTGCCCGGTTTTTCGCGCCAGGGCGATCCAATGAGATTCAAGGACTTTCTCGAGCGCAGCTTGCATGCTGGCGGCCAGATTGCGATGCCGTTGCGTGAGCGGTTCTTCGGTTTTTCGAGCGGGCCCGAGGCGCTTTTCGAGGTAGGGCGAAAAAAGGCGACCGAGTACGGGAGTTCGACCGGAATCGCGCCACGACATTTCCGGCCCTTCGCTTTGATGACGGAAATATTGGAGACCGAGGCGGAAGGAAAGAGGCGCGTCCGCCCGGACGATTTTCCGGAATTCGCCGAGAAATTCCGGCTCGCCATAGGCCGCGAGGCCCATGACTTTGTATTCGTCGCCGAACTTCCAAAATCCAAGGTACTGCGTGAGGGCGGTGTAGTACATGCCGAGAGAATGCGGGAACGCGATTTCGCCAAGGATGTTCATCTGCGGGCCTTCGCCCGTGGCCCACATGGCGCTGGCGAAATCACCCAGACCATCCATCGAAAGAACGGCTGCGCGTTCATGCGGGGAAACAAAAAAGGCGCTCGCAAGGTGCGCGGCGTGGTGCTCGATGCGCTGAATGCGCGCACGAATCGTGAGCGGGTCGGCATCGAACGCGGCAGCCAGGTCTTCTCGTATTCCGGCGAAACGCTTCAGCACGCGAACGCGCTCGATTGCAAAGCGCGGCATGCGCATGGCGTAGCGCAGCTTCACGCCCAGCCGAGCGCGCGGATCGCGAGGAACCGCGATGTAGTCCACGTCGGCGAGTTTGGCTCCGGCGCTGGCGAGGCAGTGCTGGATCGCACGGGCGGGAAATCCCGCCGCGTATTTCACGCGGTTCAGGCGCTCCTCTTCGACGGCGGCGATGAGGCGCCCGTCCACGAGAATGGCGGCTGAAGAGTTCGCGTGATATGCGTTGATGCCAAGAATAATCATCGCGCTATGCCCGGACGCCCGTCGCCGCGCTGATTTGGTTCGGTGCGCTTTCAATGGAGCTGCTCAGATTCCGCTTCGCCCATTCGTTCAGCACGTAGAGGCTCCAGGGCCGCGACCAGGATGTGCGGCGCTCGAGGAAGTCGCGCCACGTCTGCAGCGCAAACTCGCGGCTGACGTGAGCTTCCAGCGCTGGGGACCAGTCGCGCATCTGCCGTTCGACGCTGCCACCCAGTGGCCCGCGCAGCCAATTCTGCCATGGAAGCGTGAAGGTTCGCTTCGGCCCCGTCCCTGCAAGGGGCGGCATATCGCCCTGCATCGCTGCGAGCAGAAGGCCCTTGGGCTGCCGCTTAAAATATTTCGCGGATGGCGGCAGCGCGAGGACGTACTCGACAAGCGCGGTATCGAGGAAGGGGACTCGCACCTCGAGCGAATTCCACATACTCATCGAATCGGTATCGCGAAGCAGCGTATTCACCAGGTAGGAGCGCAGTTCCAGCCAGGAAACGGACGTAAACGGGTCCATGCCGCGCACCTCCGCGGCGGCGCGTTCGAGCCATTGCGCCCACGGGCTTGCCGGTAGGAACTCCTTGCCGTTTGCCGACGAAGGCAGAACTTGTGGCGAAAAAAGTGTGCGGGTGAAGAAATATGGATGCGGCAGCGAGGCGGGATCCAGCCATGCGCTCAATGCCTTGCGCGAAGCGTCGGGACTCGCGGCGAGCGCCGAAAGAGAACGTAAAGCCGGGGATGCAGCTTCCCGAAATGCGCGCGGGATCGCGCGAGCGAAGCGGGCGAGGCGGGCGAGAAGGACTGCCGTACGGAATGTGTTGTAACCGCCGAAAAGCTCGTCGCTTCCAAGGCCGGACAACGCGACCTTCAGGCCTGCTTGACGGGCGGCCCAGGAGACGAAGTAGGTGTTGATGCCATCCATGCTGGGCTGATCGAATGCGGCAACCGATTCTTCCATGCACGCCAGCATTTCGGCAGCGGAGAGCATGAACTCGACGTGGCTCGTGCCGAGGCGATCTGCCGTGCGCCGAGCCTCCTCTGCTTCGCTGAACCCCGCATCCGGAAAACCGACCGTGAAGGTGCGAACGGCGGACTTTTCGCGGGCCGCGAGCGCGGTAATCGCCGTGGAATCCATGCCGCCGCTCAAAAAGACGCCAACAGGAACGTCTGCGATCAGATGACTGCGCACCGAGTTCTCGATCAGGGCGCGAACTTGACCAGCCGGTTCGTTCGCAGCGCCAACTCCGGAATTGCTGGTGTGAAAACTAGAGAGAGACCAAAAGGGCGCAGGGGTTTGCGCAGATATTGGCGCTTCGGCCCCGAGCTTCAGGAAATGCCCGGGCGGGAGGGACGAGATCCCTTCGACGAGCGTAGAGGGTTCGCCCACCGAGCCGAAGAGCAGATAACAGGCGATTGCTTCGGGTGCGACCTGAGCGGGGATTCTGCCGCTGGCGAGCAGCGCGCGCACCTCCGAAGCGAACAGGACGACCCCGCCGGCGAGCGCGTAATATAGCGGCTTGATTCCCAGCCGGTCTCGCGCCAGCAGTACGTCGGCGACCCGGCCGGCCCTCCCATGCGGCATGTGAACGATCGCAAATGAAAACATACCGCGGAGTCGTTGGAGGCAGCCTTCGCCCCACTGTTCGTAGGAATGTACGATGGCCTCTGTGTCGGAGTGCGTGCGAAATGTGTGTCCGGAGCGCTCGAGTTCCGTGCGCAGCTCGCGGTAGTTGTAAATTTCGCCGTTGAAGACCACGGCGAGAGTGCCCGATTCGTTCCAGATAGGCTGGCTGCCGCCGGGAACGTCAATGATGCTGAGCCGGCGGACCCCTGCGGCGGCATTGGGAGCGAGGAGGAGTCCTTCTTCATCTGGTCCGCGATGAACAATCGCGGGCATCATCCGCTGGACGAGAATGCCGGCTGCTTCTTCCGATTGTGTGCCGATGGCGCCGCAGATGCCGCACACGATGCGCTAACCCCTGGGCGCCACGAAGGCGCGCCACCCCTGTGCTAGCCGGAGTCGGAATCGCACGGGCCGGAAGCTGAGGCGACGCACGGCGTACATTCGCAAGGCGATTTGGATAGAGAACAGCGCCAGGGTCAAAAATATGGAGAGAAACAACAGGACCAGGGATTTGCGCTCCATCAGCAGGCTGAGGGCCGGGGAGTCCTCCCAATTGGGCCAAATCCGGCCGAGCGCCGATCGCAGCAGCGAACCAGCGGCACTCAATCGCGCGAGACGAACGTGCACCGTGCGTTCATAGGTGTAGCTGCTATCGTAGCCGCGCAGATTGCGAGTGGCTGCGGTTAAGACGGTGGAATTGTGCAATTGGCGGCGCGTGAGCGGCTGTCCATCCGGGCCGCGCAAGATCGCGCGAAACCCGGGATCAACGACAATCCAGCGGCGGCCGAGCCGAACTTCAGCGACAACGTGCTTCGCCGATCCGCGAGAATCGAGCAGCAGAAGGCGGCGGGCAAGCAGGTCCGACGCATCCGCCAAATTGATGAACGCGTTTGTGGCTGTGCCGCACACCTGCAAGAGCGATTTGTAATTCAGCGTTTCCACCGGATCGCGGTTGGACATCAACTCGGAGGGTTCGCCGGGGTAGCGCGCGGGTCCGGAACCCATCCACTTGAGGATCGCTTCGATGCGCGCTTCCGGCGCGGCATCCGACGGGACCACGGCGTCCGAAAAGCCCGCGAGGTAGGTTTCGGTGGAATACTCCCAGAAAGAGGCGTAAACGGTTGCCAGAATCGCGATCACCAGCAGAGCATTGACGGCGATCCATAGCGCCCTGAAAGCAGGAGGCGTAGCTTCCCGCGATGGGGCGGCCGAAATTTCCGGACCTGGTTCCACTCTTTGCGCCGGCTGAGCGCCGCGTGCGGTTCCCGCGAGGGTGGTTCCAGACTCGGGCATCCGATGGGCCGTGAGACGCGCTCTGCCGCATCTCCTTTCTATTGATTGGTCGAGCCGTGCATCAAGAGGTTTGCGTAACAGTCTTCCATCTGACCGACTAAACGATCCCAATTAAGCTCACTTGCCACTTCCCGACATCCTGCTTTCAGACGAATGCGGAGAGATTCATTACCCAAAAGTGTGCGCAGGGCGGAAGAGAGCGGCGCCATCTCAGGCGAAACGACTAGACCGGCGCGGCCCTCAATCAAAGGGGCAATGCCGCAGGACGTAGAGACAAGTACGGGAACGCCGCACGCGATGGCTTCGGCAGGTGCGTTGGCGAAATTTTCGTATTGCGATGGAAGCGCGAAGATATCCGCGTCCAAAAACGCGGATTTCTTGTCGTCGTCATAGAGAGGTCCAGTGAAGAGGACCCGATCCGCGACTCCCGAATCGCGGGCGCATTTTTCAAGCAGGGAACGATAACCGACTTCGCCTTCGGGGCCTGCAATGACGAGCATTCCGCAGCCGGGGGAGGCGTCCGCGAATGCTCGGATCAGCAGGTCCGCTCGCTTGCGCGGAATCAGGCGGCCCAGAAACAGAATCATCGGGTCGCCCAGCGGAATCCGCCACTTTGCGCGGAATGCGCCGCGAGGCGGCAGCGCCTCAAGTATGTCTCGGTCTATGCCATTGTAGCGGAGCAGGATTTTCCGCGGTGCGATTCCCCCGGCGATTAGCTCCTGCTGCTCGAGATCGGAGGTGGCGACGATCTTTGCCGCCTTGCGGAGAAAAGATCGGCCTACGGTGAGGTGCCAAGCGCGCTTGGCCCGAAAACTCCGGTCTATGGGGCGAAACATTCCCATGGGCTCGACGACGACGGGCAAGCCCTCTCGTCTGCAGAAATATGCAACGGATGGCCCAAGCACGTCGTATAGACCGTAACAATGAACCAAATCGAACCGCGCGAGGGACGCCCTGCAAAATCGTACCACACGAGGATTGAAGGTCAGAGCCCGATATCGCGCGATCGTGGGCAGGTAAAGGGCCTCGACGTTCTCTTCGAAGGTTCGCCTGCCAGTTGAGGTTTTCTCCACAGAAGCGTTGGCCGGCCACTGGCGCTCACCTAGATTTGCCGTCAACACGGTAACGCGATGTCCATGCCGTGCCAGAACGCGCGAAATTGCGCGCACTTTCACCGGCATGCCTCCGCCTTCCTGGTATGGATAGTACGTCTGCGTCACATTCAATATTTTCATGGCCGGGCGGAACTCGGGCGCGGCATATGCGTTGCGAATAGGGCGATGCGCTTCATTCGAGCCCGCACTCTTGCAAAAGTCCCTCGAGCCGGTCCTGGAAGGACTTGAAGTCGTATCTGGCCCGCACAATTTCAGCGCCGCGGCTGCCCAGGCGCGCGCGCAGGGCATCGTCGCGGACGAGAGCCTCGATTGCTTGCGCTAGCCCCGCCGTATCGTGTGGGGCGATCAGCAGTCCGTTCACGTCGTGCTCCACGAGGTCCTTCGCGCCGCCGAAGGCCGCGGCGACAATCGGCTTCGCAAAGGCCATCGCTTCGAGAAATACGATCCCGAAGCCTTCGCCTGTACTGGGAAGCACGAAAATCTGCGCATGAGCGTAGCACGCGGCAATCTCGTCGCGGGAAAGCCGCTCGACAAAATGCACGCAATCGCGTAAGCCTAATTCGTTCGCCATGCGGCGAAGGCGAGCAAGATCGTCGCCGCTGCCGATCGCGACCAACGATAGATTCTGAAGCGCAGGACGGAGAATGGCGAGGGCGCGAATTAATTCGTCGAGGCCTTTGTAGCGTTCCGAGGCGGCCCAGCGGCCCACGGTGAGCAGAACGCAACCTGCGGGGAAACCCGGCGGGAGCGGAAGAGTGCGTTGCGCGGCCATTGCGAGGAAAGTGGGGTTGAGCGGCCACGGGAGCAGGCGAAGCTTTTCTAGCGGCGCACATTGAACCGCCGACAGCTTTTCGAGGGTGAAGCGGCTTGGCGCGAGCACCAAATCAGAGCCAGCGAGTGCACGCCGCCTACGGCGAGAAATCGGATTCCAGACTTCGACGCCGTGGCAAATTGTGACGACCCGCAGACGCGGCGCGATTCGCCTGATCCACGTCGCGGGAACGGCAAGGTTGGGATGAGCGGCCAGTATGATCCCGCCGGTCTTTCGAGCGGCGGTCAAAGCGGCGAGCAGGAAGCATATCTTCGCCCGGCCGAAACCGCGAAAGGGAATTGCGCCGCCGCAAGGCAAAGGCAGATTGTGCCTACCGCGCGGATCGTTCAGGCTGAACACAGCCAGGTCCCAGCCGTAGCAGGAGGCGAGCGCCGCGGCGGCCTGAGCCGTCAAGCGGCTGGCCTCCTGAATTCCGCCGACCCCGAGCAACTCGGGAACGAGAACGACAATTCGTTTCACGAAGCACCTGACCTGAGTCCCTTGGGCGGCGTGTTTACGCCTCTAAACTAGCGCACGCCACGCGGCATGCCTAGGCGGTGGTGTGTGCTGCCTTTTGCCGAAGAACGTCGTAAAAAACTTCGGCCAACTGCTGCCCATTGCGCTGCCACGTATACCGCGATGCGGTTTGCGAGGCGTTTTCACCCAGGCGCATGCGGAACCCCGCATCGTCGTGGAGCCGTCGAATCATCGCCGCGAGCGTCGCCGCATCGGTGGGATCCTGCAAAATGAGGCCGTCCACACCGTCGGTAATGATTTCGGACGTTCCGTTTGATGCGGAGACGATCACCGGCAGCCCGCAAGCCATCGCTTCCTGAGGAGGCAGCCCGAATGTGTCCTCCAGCGACGGTGCGGCGTAGGCATCCGCCGCCGCATAGTAGAATTCCACATCGGCGCGCGGCGGCGCTATCGAAACGCGCCCTTCAATTTGATGGCGCCTCGCGAGCTCTCGATAGCCTTCCGAATCCTCACCGGTGACAATGAGGGCGTGAATTGGCAAATCTCCCAGGCGGGCCACAGCATCGAGAAGGCATGGCACCCCTTTATTCCTCCAGTCATTGCCAATCAATAAAACAACGAAGCGGTTTGAGGAGGGGAGCAAATACCCGCGCGCCTCGGAACGTAACTTTTCCCGGCGCGCCGGATTGAAGGTGCTGTGATCCACGCCGATATAGATTACGGGGAACTGATCCTTCCTTCCGTACAGTCTGCGAATTTGATCTCCGGTTTTGCGTGCGTAGAGCACCAGGGTGGTTTCGCTGTTTCTATAGGCGCGGCGTTCCATCCAGCGCGCGACGCTATAGTAGAGCTTGCGATGAAGGATCCGCGGCCACGAGCGCACGTTGGCGCCGCGCCACTGCATGGCCGGCCGAACGCGCTCCATATAATCACCGAAAACGATATGAATCGAGATCGCATCCGCGTCCAGACAGTTTGCGCCGGGGGTGTACACGAGATCAAATGGTCGGCCTTGCGCCCACGCGCTCCAGAGTCGGCACAGGCGATTGGCGATCGTCCACCAAAGAAAGTTGAAAAGATGCGGGCCCGGGAGCTTGAACACGCGGTGCCATGTGAAGAGGCGCTCCATCTGTTCGACACGCTGGCTAAAAATGTGAAGTTCGAAATCTGCCGGCAGGTGATTGAGCCATTCGGTGACGATGCGCTCCGTGCCATGCCGCTTGTCGAGAAATGGCGAGACGACCGCAAGCCGTATCTTCTTTTGTTGCTGGGTGCGTTCGTCCGGAAGAGCGACGGTGATTTCAGCCTCGTCCATGGAAGGTTTCCGGCCGCTTTGTTGCGCTGTTCGCTGGATCGGTGGCAATCGCCTGGGATCCCGCAAGCTCCGGCAGCCTGAAGAGCACCCCGACCAGGAGCCATAGGAAGGCATTATTGACGTAGTTCTGGTACATCGAAAAGCCGCCGAACGTCTCCGGATAAAGAAGGAGGAATGCATACCAAGAGATCGCAAAAGCTATGGGGAATAAGCGAGTTTGTCGCAGCCGCCGGACATTTATCCAGCAGTAGTAGAGCATCGAGGCGCTCCAAAGTATCCATAGAAACGGCGCAAGAATTCCCATCTCGACGATCAGAACGCCGTAGCCTTCCTCGACCCACACCCCCGGTGGGCGTTCCCTGAGCAGCTTGGAAACGTATTGCGTGCCGAGCGACGCGGTACCCAATCCTGTGCCTACAATCCAATGTTGACCACCTAGGAAGGCATCCCTGAGGTTTTGCAGCGGATAGGTCCATGTTCTCGTGTGCAACTCATAGGCGGTGCTTCCCGGATTCAACGTCTCGGTGTAGAAAGCGAGCCGCGACGCCGATTCCTTTGGGAAAATCAGGAGGACGGCGGCCATGCCGATCGCCGCAATGATGAACGATCGGCGAATCGCTTTCACCATGCGATGCGCTTGGCCCCAGCGCCAGGGCGCTCCCCACAGGAATCCGGCAGCGAGCACGAGAGCGTTGGCTATAGAGATCAGAACAGCCCCGCGGGAGCCGCTAAAGAACGTCGCTGCCACGACGATGCCGACCGAGGCAAATACGATCAGCCGGTTTCTTTTCGTATTTAGGAGGAGGTACCCCGCCGTGCCGATAACGAGAATCACGGCAAGCATCATGTAAAATCCGAAACGGCCCGAACTGACAAACACCGAGGTTGGGAGGGAAAAGACTTGACCCGTAATCGGCGTTACCTTATAGAGATTCCCCAGTTCTTGCAGGTCCGGTGCGAGATGAGCGGGATTCAGAAAGGTATTTCCCAAAATGGCTTGCGCGATGCCCACCGCGGAGATCACGGAGGCGAGTACGACATTTACCAGCAAGAATTTCCTGAGATCCTCATCGGAACGAATGAGGGCGTAACCGACGAAAAGCAGCGGAATGTAGTAGAAGTCGAGTTTAAAACCGAGCAAGCCATACAACACGCTGGGGGAGTTCGGATTAAATATCTGGATAGCCCCGAGCCAGATGAACAGCAGCAAAGGCAGGAGAAACGGCAGGCGAAAGGTCTTTTCCCTGCCGCGCCGGATAGCGATGAAAAGCGAAATGTAGGTGAGCCCGACCAGAATGTCTTTGCCGAAGAATAGCGCGATACCATTCCCCAAATACTTGCGGGCGAGATCCTCGAACATCAGCCACACGAGAAACAAATAAAATCCTGAGCGCCAGTTCCGGAAAATTGCCACAGCTATGGCGCAGCCCGCAACGCCCAGAGTGGCGAATGCGAGGGAGTTTAGGTCGCCATCCACGATGATCCCGCCCGCTTTCCAGGCCATCCAGACGGCTGCCGCGAATATGGCAATCGTCACCCACGCCTGGTTGCGCAAGGCAGGGATGCGCACGTTCAGCATGGCTTATAACTGCCTGCGCTATTCGTTTTCATCGTGGTTGGTGAGGACGGACTTTGAATTATGGGCCGACAGGATGACGCGAACGGCACAACATCCTTGTAAGTCCCGACGTGTGCTTCCAGCATCGTTTCTTCGCTGAATAGCGACGAAGCGCGCGCATGCGCCCGCACTCCCGCATCGAATGCGAGCTCGGGGTGTTCCAAGACTTCGCGCATACAGGACGCCAAAGCATGGGCATCCCCGGCCGGGAATTTCAAGCCGCACTCACCAACTGTCTCGCCTAGGCCGCCGATGTCTGCGGCAATCACGAGCCGCGACTGCATCATTTGCTCAATGGCCACTAAACCCACTACGTCCTCGCAGATGGACGGCATTACGACTGCTACCGCGCCCTCCATGATGCGCGGAATATCGTCATTGGAAATAGTGCCGAGGAATTCGACGACGGCGGCAAGCCCGAAAGCTTCGGTCATTTGCGCTAGAGCTTTTCGTTCGGGCCCATCTCCGATAATTTTTAGCTGAAACGAATAGCCGTTGCTCAATAGCTGTCGCGCAGCCTCAAGCAATACTGGGATACCTTTTTCGGTTACCAGGCGACCCACATAGGCGAAACATGAGGGGCCCTTCCGACCGCTGATCGCGGAACGCGTGATCGTTTTCGCCGGCCTCCGCACACCATGATGTATGACCTGTGTTCTCGGAATTTCGATGCGTTTTGAAATGTGATGGCTTGGCGCAATATTCCGAGCCACGCGGCGGCATAACCAACGGCGTGGAAAGGTGAATAATGT
>Ga0134126_10002572_pt1 | contig 22882 bp, 15 predicted proteins | sample KB31752_FD_96881 | JGI IMG/M metagenome (GOLD analysis project Ga0134126, IMG submission 96881) | Terrestrial soil microbial communities with excess Nitrogen fertilizer from Kellogg Biological Station, Michigan, USA - KB3-175-2 | ecosystem: Environmental > Terrestrial > Soil > Unclassified ... | reverse complement strand
TCCTTGTATCTCCCGCCGTGCTGATCCCGCGACCGGAAACTGAGCATGTGGTGGAAACCGTGCTTGAACTAGTAAAGGAATATTGCTTCGATGGACCAGGCCGTCTTAAACTTCTCGATGTCGGCACCGGTTCAGGCTGCATCGCCCTGGCACTCGCCAGCGAGCTGACGCACGCGGAAATCCATGCATGTGATATCTCCGATGACGCGCTGGAAATGGCACGGACCAACGCTGCTCGCCTTGCTTTGGGCGGAAACGTACTCTTCCGGAAATCTGATCTGCTTGCTGTTTACCCCGGCGAAAAGTTCGACTTCATCATCTCCAACCCGCCTTATGTAGGTGAAGCCGAAGCCGACAAGGTGCAGAAGCAGGTACGAGAGTACGAGCCAAAGATCGCAGTCTTCTCCGGCAATGAAGGCATGGACGTTTACCGCCGCCTGATTCCGCAGGCGCGTGAACATCTGCGCACCGGCGGGTGGTTCGTAGCCGAAATCGGCTACTCTGAAGAAGCAAAGGTCAGAGATCTGCTGGCGGGCTGGGAAGATATCGATGTCACTGCGGACTTGCAGGGAATTCCGCGCGTGATTGCAGCAAGAAAGACTCAAGAGATCGGGTGAATCTTTTCTGCAATCCCGAGCGGAGCGAGGGAACCCTATAGCCGCGAGGATCTTCAGCGTGCAAAATGTTTTGCCGGTCCCGGCGTCGCTACTCCTTAAGCTTTATGGGTCGTCAACTTCTATTCTTCGTCAGAATAGGGTTCCCTCGCTCCGCTCGGGATGTTAGAACAAGCTCAGTTTGCTACACTAATCAGTTTTCAATTCCCCATGGAGGTGAAGCTTGGCTGAAAGAAGCTCTCCTGTGCCCTTAAGGCTGGGCCGCACGTTGCGCCGTGATGCCTGGTGGATGGAGGCCATTCCCGTCATCATCCTGCTGGGAGGTTTTGGCGTTTATGCCACCTTTCGGGCTTTTGAAGGAAAGTTTTTTTGGGTGGACCCCTATCTTTCGCCCTTTTACTCGCCGCTGCTCAACTTTTCATGGTGGCACTTTTCCCCGGCGCTGCTGATTTTGGCGTTTCCTCTCGGTTTTCGCGTTACTTGCTATTACTACCGTAAAGCGTATTACCGCGCATTCTTCATGGATCCGCCGGCCTGCGCGGTGAGTGAGCGCCCGCACCGCAATTACCGCGGCGAGACCAAATTCCCTTTTATCCTGCAAAACCTGCATCGCTATTTTCTTTATGCTGCCATCGTCTTTCTGGGCTTTCTCTGGTATGACGCGATTCGGGCCTTCTGGTTCCCGGGTCCCGATCAAAAGCTCCATTTTGGCGTCGGCATCGGAACCCTGGTGTTGCTGGTGAACATCATCCTGCTCACGCTTTATCTGCTCTCCTGCCATTCCCTGCGGCACCTGATCGGCGGCAAGCTGGATTGTTTCTCTTGCACCGTCACCAATCGCGGACGCCATGGCGCATGGAAGAAAGCCAGCTTCCTCAATGAACGCCATATGCTTTATGCCTGGTGCAGTTTGATTTCGGTGGGATTTGCCGACTTCTATGTCCGCATGGTGGCCAGCGGCATGATCAAGGACTTTAGAATATTGTGACGAACCAGACGAAATATGAAACCCATGAACATGATGTCCTGATCATTGGCGCGGGCGGCGCAGGGCTCCGTGCAGCGATTGAGTGCCTAGCCGCGGGCGCGCGCGTGGCCGTGGTCTCCAAGTCTCTGCTGGGCAAGGCGCATACCGTTATGGCAGAAGGCGGCATCGCCGCCGCTATGGCTAACGTGGATAAGGCCGACAGCTGGCGCACACACTTTCGCGACACCATGCGCGGCGGCAAGCTGATGAACAACTGGCGCATGGGCCAGCTTCACGCCCAGGAAGCGCCCGAGCGCGTACGCGAACTGGAACAGTGGGGCGCGCTCTTTGACCGCACTTCAGACGGCGACATTCTGCAACGCGCTTTTGGTGGCCATACCTTCAAGCGTCTCTGCCATGTTGGTGATCGTACCGGCCTGGAGATGATCCGCACGCTGCAAGATCGCGGCGTGCAAATGGGATTTGACGTGTTCATGGAATGCACCATCATCCGCCTGCTGACTGACGGCAAGCGGGTTGTCGGCGCATTTGGGTATTGGCGTGAGCAGGGGCGCTTCGTCGTGCTGAAAGCCAAAGCCGTCGTAATGGCGACTGGCGGCATCGGCAAGGCGTATCGCATTACTTCGAACTCATGGGAGTATACAGGCGACGGTATGGCGCTCGCCTATGATGCTGGGGCTGAGCTGCTCGACATGGAGTTCGTCCAGTTTCATCCCACCGGCATGGTGTGGCCTCCCGGTGTGCAGGGCATTCTTGTGACTGAAGCCGTACGCGGCGAAGGCGGTATTCTTCGCAACAAAGATGGCCAGCGCTTCATGGAAAAATACGATCCCAAACGCATGGAACTTTCCACCCGCGATGTGGTCGCGCGCTCCATCTATACAGAAGTCCGCGAGGGGCGAGGCAGCGAGCACGGCGGGGCTTACCTGGACATTTCTCATAAACCCGCCGAATACGTAAAGCAAAAGCTTCCCAGCATGTATCACCAGTTCAAGGAACTGGCTGACGTGGATATCACCAAGGGGCCGATGGAAGTGGGCCCAACCTGCCATTACATGATGGGAGGAATCCGCGTTGAAGCTGAAACGGCAGCATCATCATTACCCGGACTTTTTGCAGCGGGTGAATGCGCAGCAGGACTCCATGGCGCAAATCGTCTGGGCGGAAACTCTCTGTCAGACCTTCTCGTCTTCGGCCGTCGTGCCGGCCTAAGCGCTGCCGCATACGCCAGCAAAGCCTCTGCTGCTTCCGTTGACAATCAGCAGATCGCTGAAGCTGAGCGCGACATGCTCGCGCCATTTGATCGCGGCGAGGGCGAGAACCCTTACACAGTGCATCGCGACCTTCAGGAAGTCATGCAGAACCTGGTGGGAATCTTCCGCGTGGAAGAAGACATGACAAAGGCGATGAGCGAACTGGAAAAATTGAAGGACCGCGCCGCGCGGGTCCGCGTGGAAGGCTCGCGGCTGTTCAACCCTGGCTGGCATCTCTCAAAGGATTTGAAATCGATGCTGACCGTTTCTGAGGCCGTGACCCGCAGTGCCATGGCTCGCAAGGAAAGCCGCGGCGCGCATAGCCGCATCGACTATCCCAAACTCGATGAGCAGATATGGGGCAAGCAGCACAACCTTATTACGCGTGAAGGCGATGCAATGAAATTGCAGCAGATCCCAGTGGATGTGATTCCCGGTGAGTTGAACGAATTGCTGGTGGAAGAGAAATAAAAGGTAAGCAGCGCAAAGCAGATGGATTTTCTAACGTAGAGACGTAGGATGCTACTTCTCTGCTTGACGTTTAAGGATTAGCAGCGAGCCCGGCTTGCGCGGCGAGCTGCTTGCATCAAGAGCAGAAGAAATCCTTGGCGGGCATGGCGCGCCGGCGGTTTGAAGCGAAGCGACAGAAATAAAAGCTAGGAGCTATCACATGGCAGATGCGATTCTCGAAGTTTTTCGCGGCAATCAGGAAGCCGGTGCGGCAAAGCAATACACAGTGCCAATCGCGCCGGGGATGGTTGTTCTTGATGCGCTCCATTATATCCAGGCGCATCTGGAACCCGATCTGGCCGTGCGCTGGAACTGCAAAGCCGGCAAGTGCGGCTCCTGTTCGGCGGAAGTCAATGGCAAGCCTCGCCTCACCTGCAAGACCCGCATGGATGCCCTGCCAACGGACAAACCCATCACCGTCTATCCCATGAAGTCTTTTCCCGTAATCAAAGACCTCGTCACTGACGTCTCATGGAACTACCGCGTCAACAAAAAAATCCCGCCGTTCTCGCCCAAGCCAAAGACCGACTGGAAGATGTATCAGGAAGATATGGACCGGGTTCAGGAGTTCCGCAAGTGCATTGAATGCTTCCTGTGCCAGAACGTCTGCCACGTGGTACGCGACCACCACAAAAAAGAAGAATTCGGCGGCCCGCGCTTTTTTGTGCGCGTGGCGGCATTGGAAATGCATCCGCTGGACAATGTCTCACGAGCCAAGCTGCTAAAGGACGAACTGGGCATCGGCTATTGCAACATCACGAAATGCTGCACTGAGGTCTGCCCGGAAGAAATCAAGATCACCGATAACGCTATCATTCCGCTCAAAGAGCGCGTGGTGGATGAGTATTACGATCCCATCATGAAATTGGTACGCAAGATACGCGGCAGTGGGTCAGCTTAATGCTGACTCACCACCTGCATCAGCGTCCGCCAAAGCCATGGCGTGGGCCTTTAGGCAGACAGACGTTATCGCCCAAATCGGATTAGAATTGATTACGAGTTAAATCATATGGAGCGCGAGTTTAAAACCATCTCCAAGAGCGGCATCGCGGAGGCGCTTGCGAAAGTACAGCACTATCGTTACCTGAACCAGGCGGAAGAAGCAGAATCAATCTGCCGCGACATTCTGGCCGTCGATCCTGAGAATCAAATGGCCCTGCGGCAACTTGGATTGGCAATCACTGACCAGTTCACGGGCGGGACCACAGACCGCTTTAACGAGGCGCATTCCTGCTTTGAGAAGCTCACGAATGCTTACGAGCGTTCCTACTATCTGGGGATCGTAAATGAGCGCCGGGCCAAGGCGCAGCTTCGCGCCGGCCATCACTCTCACGCGCTGCACACAAGTTTTGAAAGCGCGCTGCGCTACTTTGAGGAAGCGGAGAAGGTCCGGCCGCAGGGAAATGACGACGCGTTGCTTCGCTGGAACCGCTGCCTGCGCTTGATGCAGGGTGTTCCGGCTTCAACCAACGAATCGGATTCCTTTGAGGCCAGCGATGCCCCGCCGCTTTTTTGATTGATTGTCGCTGCGCTCTTCACCGCTTTTAGATTATCTCGGTGCAGCATCGTCCAGCCCTGCGGTAAGCCGCTCGGGACGATATGGCCTCGCGATTCAAGCGGGAGCGCCAATGCCACACGATCCACGTGGCTGCCCAAAACAATCAAAAACGGCCTTAAATAAACTTTTTCCGTGTGTCTCTGTGGGTAGGTTTGCTCCTACTGCGCTGCACTCTCCAGCACGCGCACTTTCCAGCGGTCTTCAGCACCGGTCATCACGGCATAATACTGGATTTGTGCCTGGTCTGAATGGATCACCGTGCCCCCATCCAGTACCTGCGTTTCAATGCTTGCGGTATCTTTTAGCTCAATAGCAGCGCCATCGGGTGAATAAAAAATCGCGTCAACCTTGTGGCCATGATCAATAATGCGGGTAGTCAGGCCGTTCTGTTTCTGTTCCTTTACTCGCTGTGTGAATTTATCCAGGGCAAAGCCGGCAAAGTTGTCATTCAGGGGTTGGAGCGTATTGTTGGCCAGAGCTGTGCTGATGGCCTGCCACGCCAGCGTGTAGTCGCGCACGATTGCGCTTTGCGTCACGTCTTCAACCTCGCGCGGCTTGGCATTTTTCACATTGAGCTGCACCGCAGGTTTGCTGTCGGCGAAAATCCGCTGGAGCAAAGGCACGGCGCCAGAAATCACGAGCGATGCGCCGGCAGCGAGAATCAGTATGCGTACAAGCTTCATTGTCTGCCTCCCACGTGCAGCTCATTTCCCAGCACCACGCCAGCAGCCACGGTGATTGTGGCATTATCGGATGCAGGGAGTTCGGCGCGTGCAATGTCTTTCTTAATGCGCGCGTCCACGGTGCTTTTGCCGGTCTTGTCAGTCTGGATAAAAGTAACAATCGTGCCGTCAGGCACGGGATTGCCGCTGCAATCGCGGATAGGATCTGTTTCCACTATAGTGTTTTGGGCTGTGTGGCCGGCCACGTGCATGCGGAAACTGCGCTCACAGGGATCAGCCGCAACCTGTTGGACAACGCGCGTTACTGAGGTGTCGCCGACGGAAGCGACAAACTGTGCCGCGCCCGCTTTAGGCGCCGACGCGCTGCTGATCCACGCAACACCTTCACGGCTGGTAACGGTTTTAGTGGAACCTGCCCCGCCCACGGACAGATTAAAGTTCACCGGCGTGGGATCAAGAATTAAGTTTTGGTACTGATCAAAAATGAATGCGACGCCGCTTATCACGTTTGGATGGGCCACCGGCACGCGCGAAGGACGAGCAAGAAAGTTGAGCTTTCTCGGCTTGCCCGGTTTTACCCAGAAAACCTGGGACTGATTGGCATCGCCGCGTATCGCGGCAATCCATCGGCCGGCGCTACGCAGCTCTTCACCTTTAATTTCGACGCTGCCGCCGGATTTGAATTCCTTCTTGATCACCTGTCCCGGCCCGACCAGGTACAGCGTTCCGCTTCCGCTGATGCCGATGCTGAGAGGCTGACCCGCCACGGCATTCTGTGGTACGCGCAGTTCGGCTGCGCGGGCGCAATCCTCGGCAAACCAGCAAAGCACAATCACCAGGCCGATGTAAATTACTTTACGCATAGTTAGTTCTCTCGGCTGTTCAAGCTGTAGTGATTTACCGTTACGCGATAGGTATGCACGTTCGCCGCCAGATCATCGCGCAACGCCACGGAAAACGGTTGTGGGGTCTGTGGCAGCAAAGCGTGGTCAGAATAAGCGTCTGAAACCCAGATCACCTGCCCGCCATTGTCATAGAACGTCGCGAGGACGTGCGGGATGTTAACGATCTGTCCGCTTTCATTCAACAACTCGCCTTTCAGTACGGTGCGGCCGGTCAGGTCTTTTTCAATCCGCTGATGTAGAACGGCGATGACCGGATCGGCTGATGCCGGCACCAGCATCCAGTTGTGCGTCATGCGGACGGATTTCACGTCAGCTTTTTTAATACCCGGAAAATCGATGCGGTATGGCGAGACTTCCTTGGGCAACAAAACGTGTGAGAGCTTATCAAAGCTGCTCTCTTCGGCAATATCTTTGCCGTTATTGTCAGTAAGCACCGCGCCCACAGTGATGAAAGCGGGCACCGTGTCTTCATTCACCACTTCTCCCATGATGATCAAGGCGCCGTCGCGCTCCACGGCATGCATGGAGAGAATGCGGCAATTCGGGTTCTCAACGTTCTGCGCGCCCCAGTCGTCGCCTGCGCCGCGCCACACGATGTCCCAACGCAGATAATTAACTGGAATCACCTGCGGCGGCACATTGACTTCTTTTTCTGCGGGCCACTGGACTTTCCATGTGCCATCGTCCTTCACAACTTTCAGGTCGCGCGTTTCAAAAGAAGCGCCCACGGCGGTTGCGTACTTAATCTCAGTGCGGACGGTGGCTTCATTTTCAGATTCGTGCAGCACCCGGGTGTTGACCGAGTCAAGCTGCGAGTAGGTGCGCAGGCTGCCGTTGCGTCCAGCCAGATCGCGAACAAAGCCACCCTCGTCAACGTTGCTGGAAGGGGCGACAAAGGCGTATGCACCGTGCCAGTCATGCCCTTTAGCGTCGTCAAACATAGCTTGCACAGCGCCGTCCGGCGTGGAGGCATGCGTGGTCTTGCTGCCATGCACCGTGCCTACGGCGATCAATCCAACCGTGAGCACTGCAAAGATAATTGCTAGTAAGCGGCCCATTACCGTGCCTCCCGGAGTACAGGTTCTTCACTTGAAGTCAGCGGAAACTCAATTGTTTCAAGCTTGCGGCGCTTGTCTGGAAAGGCCAGGACCAGAAGCAGCGCAAGAATGCTGCTGCCAATGGGAAGCGTGCCCCAGAGTATTCCTTCCATTTTAGTGGGCGGAGTTCCGTATGGCGTCTTGTGCGCCGGAGGAATTCCATCTTTCACCCACAGGCTGACGTTGCCGCGATCGTATACTTCTGTCTTGCGCCAACCGGCAAAGGCGATTAATGGTTCGTAATACGGGTCGCGCACAAAGATGTACTTCAATCCGTACTGGTCGGCGTGCTTCAACACCGCCCGTAGCGACTCGATTCCATTGGTCCCGTAATACTTGGAGTTGGTGAGCTGCGCTGATCCATACTGCGTCATCTCAGGGAGCAGGCGGGCGGAGTTGTATTCGCCGTCCACGCTGCTGGCGTTGGCGTAAATTCCAACTTCAGACATTTTGCTGCCGAAGCCAAGCGTGAGATACCGGAACTTGTCATGGCCATCACGGTTTAGGAATGAAATCACTTCAGCCGTGCTGAAAGGCGCATCGTGAATCGGATGATAGACCGGCCAGGAAACTGCCATGGCCACGCTGAACGCTCCTAAAGCGCCCAGAACGAAAGCTGCCTTACGTCCGTAGCGGTCAATCAAGACCACAGCGCCCAAAGCCACGATTGGCAACGCCATAAGGTTGGCCCAGAAGCTGAAACGCTCAAACGTAAGAATGTCAAATGGATTGTGGACGTTCGCGCCCGTAACTGCATTGACCACGCCGGCAAGCATGCCCAGCAGAATGCGTGGCAACGGCGTGGTTCCGCCCAGGCCGAAAATCATGGTGAGCCAAAAGCCGATGAACAGAGGACGAAGCCTGGATTCCTTGAGGCCTTTGAGAAAGATGAATGGGAGCGCCAGCAGCATTGCGCCCCACGGGACAATGATGTAGTTCACCGCCAGCCAGCCTTGTGAGAAGAAGTTCTCGCGGCTGCCATGCGGGATGGGCATCTGTTTGATGGGGTTTGCCTTTAAAGCCAGCCAATACGGCAGCAGCACTATGATGACTCCGACAATCGAGAGCGCGGCAAAAATGGCCGATCGTATGACCACCCCTGCTGCCGTAGCGTCATTACCCTCGCGTTTGCGGTCCATGATGGCCGTAACCACCACAGGAATGGTGAAGATCACGCTGGCAAACAACAACGTCACGTGGTGCGCAGAGGCGGCGGCCATGGTTAGCGCCAGTGCTTTGCACAAGGCCATCACCTTGCTTTCACGCGCCCATTCGTAGAAGTACCAAAGCGCCATCAGGTAAAGCGGCGCGGCCCAAGTAGTGGATAACTGTCCGTCAACGTACACCAGGGAAGTCAACGAGCCCAGCAGCACACTGCCGGCGGCAGCGTAACTAGCTGCTCGCTCGCCTACCCATATTCGGGCATATTTATAGACGCCGATGGGAAGCAAAAGAATCGCAATCAGCTGGACAAAAATGTAGGCCATGTTCAGGCCCATCACGTGCGAGAACAGCGCCATCCACTGCTGTTCCATGGGTGGATACGTGGTCTGGGAAAAACCGGTAAACCACTTCTCATTCCACGGATTGAACCAGTGTGCTGCGTAGTGCGCCGCGAAAAATTTGTGAAAGTCCGCGTCGTATGAATCGTTGGTAATCTGCATCAGCAGGAGCGGACCGTGCACCAGCAGCGCCAGCAACAGCACCCAACTCAAGGGAATCGCCCGAGTGGGCAAAGTAACCTGCCTGCTCGGAGCGATGGATGGGGAACTCATGAAAACCTCCGTGAATGCGAGTGCAATGATCGCGAAATCTCTAATCAGTAAGACGGCATAAAAGGACGCCGCGAATCAGCAGCAGTTTTGCTTCAGCAGCTTCGATTCAAAAAGAGGTGTTTGGGTTTTCCTAGTGGCATTCGGATTCTCATTTTTGGAGCATTTTTGGTAGTTTCTGCCTCTTGGCAATCCCTGAGACCAAAAATGGCATCTGGATTCAAGAAGAACAGAGCTGCTGCCACTGTTGGGGCATGCCGCTTTCGCTAAATCCTTGGTAGCGTGCGTGGAACCTGGTGGCCGCGTGTTCTTTTTGCGACTCTGACAACGGTGGTCCCGTGAAGAAGAACTTTTTGCGTCTCGCGCTTTCCTGCTCCCTATTTCTGGTCAACATTGGCTGGGCGCAGACTTTTGATCTGAACAGTAAGCCGCAAGACCAGAACCAGAAATCCCAGACCAAGCAGAACAATGCCAAGCGGCAATCCGCGGGCCGCACCAGCAGCGGTGGCGGCGGCTCTACTGCTTGTGGAACCACCGGCAGCGGATGGGGTGGCAGTATTGAAGCTGGCCGTTATGCGCGCGCGGCTGAGAAAGCGCTGGCAAGTGGCAATCCTTCCGCGGCAATGGGTTATGCCGAGCACCTCACGCAGGCCGCGCCTAGCGACGCATGCAACTGGTTCCTGCTGGGTTACACCAGCCGTCTGGCGGGAAATTCCAAGGTTTCGCTCGATGCTTACCAGAAGGGCCTGGCTCGCCAGCCCAACTCCGTGGAAGGACTTTCTGGCATGGCCCAGACGTACATTCGCATGGGCAAAGCCGACGAAGCCAAGAAACTGCTGCTGCAGGTGATTGCCGCCAATCCACGCCGCGCTACTGATCTGGCAATTGCGGGCGAACTCTTCATGCAGTCAGGCGATCTTCCCCGCGCCCAGAATCTGCTGGAACGCGCTGAAGGTGTTCAGCCTTCATCCCACGCCGAGCTGTTGCTGGCCATCACCTACATGAAGGAGAAGCAGACGGATAAGGCCAAGCAGCTTCTGGATCGGGCAATGAAGCGCAGCCCGAAGAACACTGAAATCTTCCGCGCGGTGGCACAGTATTACCGCGAAGCCCATGATTACAAGTCCGCCATTGCCATCCTGCAGAAAGCGCCGGTCAAAAATGCCGATGTGCTATCCGAGTTGGGCTATACATATGAATTAGCGGGCATGAAGAAAGAATCCGCGGACACATATGAGAAAGCTGCCGGCCTGGCGCCCAAATCCGTCAATGTTCAACTGGCGGCCGCGCAGGCTGAGTTGCGCGTCGGCAATCTGGATAAAACCCGCACCTATCTCTCGCGCGGCGAACAGCTTGACGCTAATTACTACCGCCTGCACGCGATCCGCGGCGACCTGGCTAAAATCGAACGCCGTGATAGTGACGCTGTACGCGAGTACCTGGCGGCCCTGGCTGCCATGCCGGAAGGCCCTGCCGAGGGTGTGCTTTATCCCACGCAGTTGCGGCTTAACCTGATCGATACCTACCGCAACCTGGATGATGACGAGGCCATTACCCAGCAGCTCAGAATCGCGCAACAGGAATTGGCCAAAATCCAGGTGGAAGGCCCCGAGCAGGTGGAGTATCTGCGCCTTCGAGCGGCCATCAAAGCGCTCGCCAATGATGCGCCGGGTGCTGAGGCTGACCTGAAGCAGGCTCTGCAGCTTGATCCTGGGAATGACAATGTGACTTTGCAGTATGGCAGCCTGCTTTGGAAGATTGGCCGCAAAGCTGAAGCCCGGCAGATGTACACCATGCTGCTGAAGCGCGATGAGAAAAACCGTTACGCGCTGGAAGCGCTGGGCTATCTCTCTCGCGATGAAGGCGACAATAAAGCAGCTGAAGTTTTCTTTAGCCGAATGGCCGCCGCCTATCCTAACGACTACGTGCCTTACATGGCGTTGGGCGATCTGTACACCGCGATGAAGGAGTATCCCAAGGCGCAATCGAGTTACGAGAAGGCCCACAAGCTGGCGCCCACAAATTCGCAGATCATAGCCAGCGGCTCCAACGCGGCCATTGAAGCAGGTAAAGTTGACTTGGCCGGAGAGTGGATCGCACGCGCTACCGGTACCATGAAGAACGATCCGCGCGTAATGCGGGAAACGGAGCGCTACCTTTTCTTAAAAGGCCGTTACGCTGAATCGGCCAGGCTGGGCGAGCAGGCGATCGTGAAGTTACCGCATGACCGTGATGCCGCCGTTTACCTGGGCTATGACTATTACAACCTGGGTCGTTACGACGAAGTTCTGGCGCTGGTAAGCCGATATGAAGGCGTCATGCCCAAGGAAGCGAACTTCCCATTGCTGGCCGGGCATGTACACAAACAGAACGAGCTCTTACAGCAGGCGATCGACGATTTCTCCCGCGCTCTGGAGAAAGATCCAAAGATGTTTGAAGCCCTGGTGAACCGCGGTTATGTCCGCAATGACATGCAGGACGCGCAGGCAGCGATCCGCGATTTTGAGCCCGCGCTCAAGATGAATCCCAACAGCGGCATTGCCCATCTTGGCCTAGCCTTCTCTTACCTGCAGCTGCATCGCTCGCGCGAAGCTCTGGAAGAGACCAACAAGGCTGAAAAGCTTCTTGGCCAACTGGGCGCTACGCACATGGCCCGCGCTTCCGCCTACCGGCAAATGCGGGTCCTCGATAAGGCAATATCGGAATATCGGGTGGCGCTCAAGTACTCTCCTGACGACCTGAAACTTCATCTGGCGTTGGCGGATGCTCTATTCCACGCGCGGCACTACGCTCAGTCCATCAATGAACTGGATGCTTCGCTGAAGCTTTCTCCCGATGATCCTCTGATTTACGCCAACATGGCTTCAGCATACGCGCAACTAGGCCGTCGCGCTGAGACGTTCAAGTACATCCAATTGGCGGAGCAGGAAGCAGTGGATCAATCGGCGATCCTGCTGGCAACAGGCGATGCGCTGCTGACGCTGGGTGATCGACCGGCTGCGTTGGACCGTTTTACGCGCGCGCTGGACGCGCCGGATGCCAATCGCGTTGACGTGCGCATTGAGTTCGCAAAGCTGTTTGTCCGCGAGGGCAAGTTCAACGATGCGAAACAGGAAGTAGCACTGGCCTTTGCTGAATCGCGCATTGGCGAAGCCTCTCCCGTAACCGCCGATAATCTGGTGGAAGCGGCGAACATTTTCCTGGCCGCCCATGACTTTGATCTGGCGGAACGTTATTTCGCCAAGGCCAAAGACCTGGGCGCTTCTGATGACACAGTAGCCATTGGCCTAGCCAATACCTACATCGCGCAAGGCAATGATCGCAAAGCCGAACAGGAGTTGGCTGCGCTGGGAAGCTCCGCCGACAACCAGCAGAACTATGATTACCAGCTTGCCTGGGCCAACATTTATGCACAGCGGCATGACACTTCGCACGCTGTTACAGCATTTGCGCGGGCCAACCAGCTTGCGGCAGATGACCCCATAGCCGAACGCGGGCTGTTGCAGGTTTCCGGCGAGGAAGGCGCGCCGCTGCCGTTTCGCCCGAATCTCACCATCCAAAGCCAGGTAACGACCGGAGCCATTTTTGATGACGCAACGCTTTACGAAATGGACAATAAATTAATAGGCGCTCCGGTGCCGCCGCACGCTTCCCAGGAAACCGATATGGATACTGCCTTTCGCTACTCTGGCTGGAAGCTTCCTATCAATGGCCTCTTCGGCGTAAACAACTACACAGGAACAACTCTGTTTCCCAATCAGCTTACTCCCCTTCGGCGGAACACCTTTGACACGATATTCAATGTCGGCACTACATGGGCTCAACGCGTGGGAAGCGCCCACGTTGTTTTAACTCCGGGCATTCAATTTACCATTCGCCGCGATACGGAATCCCCCGTCCAACTCAACCAGCAGCTCTTCCGGCAGTATCTATATCTTAGTACTTCGCCGTTTTTCAATTGGCTCACCGTACGTGGAAGCGCCATCCATGAATCGGGCCCGTTCACTCAGCAGAACCTTAGCTCGCGCGATCTGGGTGCAAGCCTGGAATTCGAGGTAGGACGTCCGTGGGGAAACAACGCACTGGTGACGGGATACTCTGTGCGCGACCTTTTGTTTCATCCTGAGGTCCACGAATTTTTCACCACGGGCACATGGGTAGGCATGAAACACAAGTTCGGCGACAATTTGGCGTTGACGGTACTGGGAAAATATATTCGCTCGTGGCGCGTGCAGGACCTGACTTTTGCCACCGCGCAGGTGCTTATACCCGGCGCGCGCATTGAATACAAACGCAATGAGCGCTGGTCATTCGCTGGCTCCATGGACTTTACCCGCGGTGAGGGCTTCCACCTCTATGACAACGTGCAGAGCGGATTCCTCGTCTCGTATATCAAGCCGCTTCGCCGTAGCGTGAGCGATGTCAACGGACCGATGAATGTCGATTACCCGCTGCGCTTTTCGGCAGGCGTGCAGCAGCAAACGTTTTATGGCTATACCGGTACCGGAAGCACGTCGTCATTCCGCCCGGTGTTTAGAATTTCAATCTTTTAGGTTCACAAGGCCCAGATGAAGATATGTTTTGTAAGCGGTTTTCCACCAAGTAAAGCGGTGCTCAATGAATACGGGTTTCACGTAGCCAGAGAGCTCCAGGCCGATCCTCTGATCAGCTTGACCATTCTGGCGGACGAGTATTCAGGAACCGAACCTGAGCTGCCGGAATTCGACGTACACCGCTGTTGGAAGGAAAACCGCTTCAGCAATCATGCAAGATTGCTGAAGGCCATCCGCGACTGTAAGCCCGACGTTGTATGGTTTAATCTGGTTTTCTCCAGCTTTGGCAACAAAGAAAATCCTCTGGCTGCTTTTTCCGGTCTCACGCTTCCAGCCATGACGCGCATGGCCGGTTTTTACACCCACGTAACGCTGCACCATCTAATGGACCACATCGACCTCAATGACGCCGGCGTGCGCAACAAAGCTCTTTTCCGGGCTGCGGGAAACATTGCCACGCGCATGCTCCTGATGGCCAATTCAGTTTCCGTCCTGCTGCCCGCATACCGCCGCACGTTGACCGAGAAATATCGGGGCGAGCACATTCACTATCGCGCGCACGGAATCCTTTCCGCGCGACCGGAATTTCCCGACTTTTCCCGGCGCGGCAATCCCGAGCACCGCATTCTGGCTTTCGGAAAGTGGGGCACCTACAAACGTTGCGAAATGCTCATCGAAGCTTTCGAGAAGCAAGTGTCGCCTGCGTTCCCGCATGCAAAACTGGTGATTGCAGGAACCAACAACACTAATTCGCCGGGCTATATTGAAGGGTTGAGCGCCAAATACTCCAGCCATCCTGGAATCGAGTTCAAAGGTTACGTGGAAGAACACGACATCCCGGAGATGTTCGGGACTTCGTCATTCATGGTGATGCCATATACGTCAGCCACTGGCGCCAGCGGTGTTGCCAATCTGGCTGCGGCTTACGGCGTTCCGATTATCTGCTCGGATATTCCCGATTTCCGCGAGATGGGCGACAGCGGCGGACTGGCCATCAAGTTTTATCCAGTGGGAAACAAAGACGCGCTGGCAAACAATATGCTCGATCTTCTGCAAAATGAGCACGAGCAGCATGAGATGGCCGAGCAGAATTTTTCTGCGGCGCTCCGCATGACCATGCCTCAGATTATCCGCCAATACGTTCGCGCCTTTGACCGGCACCAAAGAGCCCGAGCGTTGGAAGCTGTATCCCGTTTCCGCCGCATCCCCGCCTGGGTGCCTTCACGCTCGGCAATCTTCAGGGCTTCGCGCTGGGGAAGCTGGAGTTAAGTGAGCCGGTTTACGCCCGTTTTCGCTTTGGCTTCTGCAAAGATTCAAGCAGCTCTTTTGCCGCGCGCAATCCTGTAGCTATCGCGCCGTGAACCGTGCCGTTGTATCCGCCACTGTTTGTAGCTTCTCCCGCAAAGTACAGCGTGTTTGCAACCGGCTCTGCCAGATTGGCTGCAGCGCCCATGCCTCCCACAGCCGCATAGCTATACGCCCCACGTGAGAAGGGATCGGATTGCCAGTCGTACGTGAAAGATTCATTCATCCGGCTTTCAAGATCAGACTCGGAAGTTTTCATGATCCGCGCCAGCGACTGCACTGCGCTTGAGACAATTTGATCTTTGCTACGGCCACTGTGTGCTTTAGCGTTTGGTCCCGCTGCCCAGCCTGTAAGGATGGAGGAAGGAAGCGGATTGCTCGTCCACCAGGTTGGGAACTGTGGATCGTCAGTAAACAGGAAACCGAGGTCTTCCATTTTGGGATCGTGCTCCCAGAATTTTTCCTGAAAGCACAGGCTCACCCGGATTGCCGGGCCGCTTTCCAGAAAGCTCATGGCATTCTGCTTCTCCGGCAGCGCGGGCGAGAAAGCCACGCTCCCTGATTTCAGCACACCCAATGGAAGCGTAACAATGGCACGGGGAGCCAGATACTCCTCTGTGGAGGCTCGGGCGATGACTTGTCCCTGCCGCCAGACAATTTCATGGACGACAGTGTTCATCATGATGTCGCATCGTTCGCGGTCGATCCGATCTGCCACAGTGCGCACCAGACTTTCATAGCCGCTGGCAATCCGATATTGATGGTCGCCTTGGATCGCTTCTTCAGCCTCACTATCCCGGCGCAGCGAACGCGCACTGATGAGCGATGGATCGGCGGCATGGAAGCCTTCCACATATCTGAGCGCATGTTGTTTTACCTCGTCATCTTCTCCGCTGCGATCAAGATAGTACTGGAAGGATTCATCGGGCTCTCCGGCTGGCAGGTTGGCAAAAAGCTTGTCGATTTTCTCTAGAAGATGACCGGCATCCGCCCATTCCCCATTGATCTTCCGGCGAAACTTGCCTTGCACAGGCACGATCGGCGTAGCGCCTTCCGCGGCAAGTGCAAGAATCTCGTCAGGGCGTCCGTGAACGAACTCCGCTCCCAACTCCACCGGAAATTCGTCGGTCGACTCCGTGTAAATGCGGCCACCGAGGCGGTCCCGCGCTTCCAGCAGCATGACGTGCAATCCAGCTCCTGTAAGATGGCGGGCCGCAGTCAGCCCCGCTATTCCACCGCCAATGATTAGTGCGTCCATAATTGTGCAGCCGTTACTTCTTCTTTTGTTCCGCCGGATACCGGCATAGGATAAACGCCCAGCGCCCTGGCAGCGCCAATATCCACGGTAAGGACCTCGTTCTCGGGAGTTTTCTTCAGCCATGCGTGAGCACGGGCAATTGCCTGCGCAAATGTCCCGCGCGGCAAGACAGTCAGATCAAGATAAAGGAAGTCCTGCGAGTTAGGCCCAAGTCGAACTCCCGTAAACGCGTGGCCCGGCACGATCACGATAACAGGTTTCATACCAAGATTCTCCACGGCGGAGGCATAAGCGACACTCACGTCAATGCAGTTGGCATTGCTGAGCTCCAGCGTCTCTCGCGGCAGGCGGATGCGTTCCGTTTCGTCAGGATAATTTCCGAAGGTATAAATGCTGCTTACATAGCTGATGCCGGAACGGCGCATGGCCGCAAAAATCGCCGCAGCCTGGGCGCGCACCTGCTTGGTTAAATCGACGCCCGGCACAAGGTTATAACCACGCATGCGTCCGCCGGGAATCAGGCGTTCCGCGCGCGCTACCAACTGCAGGACTTTCTCATCGTGCGGCGTCACCCAGCGGGCCAGCAGTTGTGCATTGGCAAATTTCCTACCCCAGAAAAAATCAGAAGCACTATGGATAAACACGGGACGCTGTTGCGCAAACGTATGTCCCGTCAATGGGTCTTGAACTTCCACAACCAGCGTGGCGGGATGGATCTCGTCATTTTGATATGCATTGGACAGCAATTCAGGATCGAGGCTGAAAGTCCTGACCTCATGCGGGCCGATCACCGCAGTCTGGCGCAGCTCCGCGCTCCAGCCCCGAACTTGCGTTGAAATGATCTGCAAAACGGCTTTATTGGATGTGTTGGCAATGCTTAGGACTGCGAGAGGCCAATAGTCCGCGGCATGCGCGGAAGCAAGCGCGGGAAATATCTCGCCGCGTCCGGGCATATTGAGTTGATATTGCATCTGCAATGGCGAGGCTGGGCCGGAGCTCACCTGCATCTTTGCCGGCAGAGGAGGATCGGGCAGAGGCTTGAGCGCCAACTTAGTGACAAAGATCCACGTCCAGGCTAGCGCGCCTCCCAAGCCTAGCGTGGTACACAGAAAAATCCATGCCAGCACGCGCGCAACTCTCCCTTTTTTTCTGGAGTCCGCCATCCTAATAATTTGGTGACGAAGAGAGCTGATGGGTTGCAACAAGTTTCGCATTGCATCAGGCAACCGTTTGGACTTTTCATTCAGCGGGTTGACACTGCAACATCGTTATCAACAAAGGCCACCGCTTCTTCAAGTATTTCCTGCACCAGCTCCGGCGACGACGCTTCCACGTAGATACGCATCAGCGGCTCCGTCCCGGAAGACCGCAGCAGCACCCATGCATCGGCGCCCTTATCTCTGATAGGCGCATCAAGAAAGAACTTGATCCCGTCCAGATTCTCCTTACGAAGAACCTTGTAGCGCCCCAGGGATGTTGTTTCACCTCTGCCGGCACGCGAGATCGCAGCTTCTTTCACATCATTCGGTATCCGCAAATCCCGCCGGGCATAATAATGCGGGCCGTACTCGGATTGCAGCGCGGCCACCAACTGGCCCAGGCTCTTTCCTTCATCGGCCATCACATTGGCCAGCAGCAGAGCGTTGAGCAGCCCGTCGCGTTCCGGCAGGTGCCGCTGGAAACCAATGCCGCCGGACTCTTCACCGCCAATCACAATCTGCCGTTCCAGCATGAGGTCGCAGATATATTTAAAACCGATGCCGCATTCCAGCAGCGTGCGTCCATGCCTGGCCGCAATGCGGTCAAGCATGCGCGTGGTGTTAAAGGCGCGGGCCACATCGCCAGGCCAGTCTTTGTGCCGCGTCACCACCCATTGCAGCAGGATGGAAAATATCTTGTGTGAATCCACAAAGCTTCCATCTTCCGCCGCTGCGCCGATGCGGTCAGCATCGCCATCGGTAATAAAGGCCGCGTGGCATTTTTCTTTGACCACAATCTCCTGCGCTGCGCGTACATGCGGCTCAATTGGCTCAGGATTGATTCCCGGGAACAGCGGATTGACTTCACTGCGAATCTGCACATGCTGGATTCCACGCTTCTGGAAGATTTCCGCCAGCACATTGCGTCCGGCGCCATACATGCAGTCAATGGCAAACTTGAAATTAGCTTTCGCGATCTTGTCCAGATCGGCAAACTTGCAGATGGCCTCCACGTAAGGTGTCTTGAAGTCGGCTTCTTCAACCTTGGCTGCCTTGCCTTTCGGCATGGCTCCGGCGCGAACGTATCCTTCAATCTGCTTGATGATCGCAGGCGTAGCAGACCCGCCATACGTGGCCTTGAACTTTACTCCGTTCCAGTCCCAGGGATTATGGCTGGAGGTGATCATCACGCCGCCAGCGGTTTTCAAGCTCCGCACCGCGTATGATAGCGCCGGCGTGGGCGTGTAATCATTGGAGAGCTTGATGGGAATTCCCGCTGTCGCCAGCACTTCCGCGGTGGCCTGCGCAAAACGGCGCGAACCAAAGCGCGTGTCATAGCCGATAACCAGCCCGCGGCTGGGATCTTCATTCTTTAATACGTAGGCGGCAATGGCCCCGGCAACGCGACGAACATTTTCAAAGGTGTAGTCTTCGGCAATAACGCCGCGCCAGCCATCGGTGCCAAACCTTATTTCATTCATTTCTGTCGCTTCGCTCCAAAACCGCTTTGAAAGTAAATTCTGCTGAAATGTAATCAGCCCTGAAACAAGCCGTTCGGCAGCACTGCCTCGCAGCTTTTTGATCGGGAGTCTCTCTAGATCAGCTCAGTCAATTTTTTCTCACTCAAGTATTTCACAATTTTTCCTACGTCCTGGGAATGCTCCCGCGTGGTCACCAGAATGGCATCTTCGGTTTCAACCACAACAAGGTTATGAACGCCAAGCGCGGCAACAAATTTATCAGGCGCATAAACATAATTGCCCGCAGCATTCAGGGCAAAGGAATTCTTGCCGTGCAGCACGTTTGTGCCGTCTTGCTTTTGCAAAGCCGCGTGATGTTCATATAAAGCGGCCCATGATCCCAGATCGTTCCAGCCAAAGTCCGCGCGCAGACAGAAAAGCCTGGACGAGTGCTCTCCCTTGGCTGAACGCGGCTCCAAAACAGCATAATCAATGCTGATGTTTTCGCACTTGGGATAAAGCTGGGCGAAGGTTTTATCAAAGTCTTTGGTCCCCCAGGTCGCGGCAATCTGTTCAAGATAGGGCGCTGTTTCCGATAAATGCTCTCGCAAAGCACGGGTGAGCGTTCGCGCGCTCCACACGAAGATGCCGCTATTCCAGTAATAATTTCCGGCGGCCATAAACTCTTCCGCGCGCTGCTGATTCGGCTTTTCCGTAAACCGTTTTACCCGAAACAGCTCTGACTCAAGCTTTTCTCCGGTCTCAATATATCCATAACCGGTTTCGGCGCGGGCGGGTTGTACTCCCATGACCACAATATGGTCCTCACGCGCGGCAAGTTCGATGGCGCGTTGAAGGACCTTGCGAAACTTTTTTTCGTCACCGATGACGTGATCTGCCGGAAACATGCCGATAATGGCGTCGGGAGCAATTCTTTCCAGCAGAAACGCTCCCAAGCCAATGGCGGGCGCGGTATTGCGGGCCTCAGGCTCTGTCATGACCTGGCGCGCGGGTATTGCCGGCAGCTGGCGCTGAATTTCTTGCGCCAGGAATTCATTGGTGATGACCCAAAAGTCTTTCTCACTCCCCAGCGGAAGCAGGCGTTCCATGGTTTTCTGGATCATGGTCTGTTTGCCGTCGAGCGCCAGCACCTGCTTGGCCTGCTTGCGACGGCTTCGCGGCCAGAAGCGTGTCCCGCTGCCGCCGGCAAGAATCACTGGATAGAATGGCTGTTTCGTCACAAGCACCCACAGGGCAGAAGCCCGACTTTTCAACGCGCCGCGAAATAGAGCTGCTCGACTCAGCGCTGAAGCGTTGAGAAGCTCTTTTCTAATAATACAGTCGCCGGTTGTTCGACTTTCTCTACTGGAAGTGACGCGCAGAGAAATTCGAGCTCCCACTGTGGCTTTAGCAAAAATCTTTCCACGGCAGCCGGGACCACGACTGTTTCTCCGCCGGCAAAAGTTACTGGGGCCGCGCCAACGGTTTCAATCACGCCGCATCCGCGCGTCCCAACCAGGCACCAAACGCTGCTTCTGGCGTGCGGCGGCCGCCGGAACTCCCACGGTAGCTTCATCTTGAAATGGTCAACGATGAAACATGGCGAGGTCACCAGGTTGACCTGCTCTTTCCCCGGCTCGATTTGGGGCCGGCCGGCAACGGCCTTTCCAGCATGCGTCCGTTCTTTGGTAGCCCGCAAACCGTCCTCAATATGCAGCTCGCGCGGACGGCCATAATCATACAGCCGATAGGTGGTATCAGAATTTTGCTGAGTTTCAACAATGACCGCGCCGCCGCCAATGGCATGAACTGTGCCTGCATCCACATAAATCATGTCGCCTTCGTGGACGTCAATCCAGTTCAGTAAATGCTCCATGCGCTTTTCGCGGATCGCGGCTTCGACCTCGCCTTTGCTGGTTCCAGCCTTCAATCCCAGCCCTACCTGGGCCCCATGGTCGGCCCGCAGCACATACCAGCATTCCGTCTTGCCGCAAGGCTGGCCCACTTTTGCAGCCCCGTCATCATCAGGGTGAACCTGCACGGAAAGCTTATCCTGAGGAAACAGAAATTTGATCAGGAGTGGAAAGCGGGTTGCATCCGTGGACGCATCGCCCAAAAAGCTTTTGCCGAATTGTTGCGCCAGACTGGCAAGAGTCCGGCCAGCAAGCGGGCCATTGGCGATGGTACAGTTGTCGCCCGTGAGCCATGCCTCGCCGATTGGCCCTCCCGTAATTTCACGGGCGTAAAAGGGTTTAAGGTCGCGAGTACCCCAGACGCGCTCGTGAAACTGCGGTTGCAACAATAATGGATAAAGATCGGGCATGCGCGTTATTGGCGGCCGTGGTGCGATGAGACCTAGAAAATTTTAGACTCGTAAAACAGGCTGGGCGTTGTCCAGCAGCTTGGGTCAGGGCACCCAAGCTGCTGAGTATCAGCGTCTAGCGCTTCGCTTGCGAATCGCGGGCCTTTAGGCAGACGTTCATTGCGCTAGCAATGAAGGCATCTATCAGACGACCGGTTATCCAACACTGAACTTATCCCCAGCTTTAGAGCTTCCCGAACCACTCCTGCATGCGCTCCAGGCCGCGCTCAATCTCGGATGGTGAAGTCGCATACGAGAGGCGAATATGCTCGCGAGTGCCAAACGCCTCGCCCGGAACGGTAACAACGTGCGTCTCATGCAGCAGGCGTTTGGCCACGTCTGCTGCCGATGCAATCCCGGACTTGCCGAAATAGGCGGAGACGTTGGGATAGACGTAAAACGCCCCTTCCGGCTTTACGCAGGTCACGTCCGGGATCAGGCTGAGATGGCCCAGGGTGAGATCGCGTAGCTGGATGTAATCCTTCTTCATCTTTTCCACGCAGTCCTGCGGCCCGGTAACGGCAGCCAAGCCGGCCATCTGGACCATGTGCGCCGTGCTGGAAGTGCTCTGGCTCTGGAGCTTGGTCATAGCGTTGATGATCGGGCCAGGAGCCATTGCGTATCCCAGCCGCCATCCGGTCATGGCGTATGTCTTGGAAAGCGAGCCAACGATTACCAAATGCTGCTTCACATCTGTGACTGAACCGGCAGAGAACCGCCGCGACGTGAAATTCAGGTAGACGTAGCACTCGTCGGCAATGACATAAATACCGCGCTGGTGCGCCAGCCGCAGGATCGCCGCGAAATCGGCGGGGGCCAGCACCGCTCCGCTGGGATTATTCGGCGTATTGATGATAATCGCGCGCGTCCGTGGCGTAATTTGGCGCTCAATCATCTCTGGCGTCAGCCGGAAGTCCTCAGTTTCGTCGGTTTCGACAAAAACACACTTGCCGCCCGCGTATTCAATGATGTCTTTGAATGAAACCCAGTAAGGAACCGGGACAATCACTTCATCCCCGTGGTCCACCAGCACTTGCAGCGCGTTAAACAGCGCAAGCTTTCCGCCGGTGGAAACCATGCATTCACTGGGCTGATACATGGAGCCCAAATCGGCTGCGTGGCGCCGGACAATTGCGGTGCGCAAGTCCTGTATCCCTGCCACAGCGGTGTAACGCGTGCAATTGTTATTAATGGCGGCGATGGCCGCATCCTTGATGTGCTGCGGCGTGGGAAAATGTGGCTCACCCGCGCCAAACTCTACCAGATCCGCCCCGTTGGCTTTGAGCTGTGCCGCCTCGGCGACTACCGCCATGGTGGCGGAAATTTCAATACGATTAATACGGTCACTAAACTGTTTTACTGCCG
>Ga0134126_10002569_pt1 | contig 22891 bp, 23 predicted proteins | sample KB31752_FD_96881 | JGI IMG/M metagenome (GOLD analysis project Ga0134126, IMG submission 96881) | Terrestrial soil microbial communities with excess Nitrogen fertilizer from Kellogg Biological Station, Michigan, USA - KB3-175-2 | ecosystem: Environmental > Terrestrial > Soil > Unclassified ... | reverse complement strand
GTGGCGAAGATGCGGCCGAGATAATGGCGAAGCGCCCGGCGTCGTACGTCGCGGCCCAGAAGCTTCACCCGCGAGCCAAACACCATCTCAATACCTGCGCGAGCGTCGAAAACCTGCATAAACCGCGGAATGGCATCGAGAGGCGTAGCAAGATCCGCATCCCAGAACCCAACGATGCTCGGATGAAATTGATCCAGCGCGAGGAGAACACCCAGCCGGACCGCTTCTGCCTTTCCGTGATTCGGCTTGCTCGGTAGAATCGTCATCCGATCTTCATAACCACGCTGCAGTTGATGGAGAACCTCCAGAGTGTTATCGCTGCTGCCGTCATCCACAAAAACTATGCGGATCCAAGGATTGCCTATGGCAAATCCGCGGAATGCCTCAATATCCAACCGAGCGCCTTCGTTAAAGCAGGGTACGACCAGGCACACTGAGCGTCTAATGGCTCCGCTTTCCGCCGCAGGGCGGTTAATCATTAAGCGGCAACCGAATGGTCCTGCCTTCCTTGGCGGAGCGCCGCGCCGCATCCAGAATCTCTGTTACCAGCACATTTGTATCAAGCGATGAGAGGGTATGGTCGTCTTTGATTTGACCGCCTATGAGAGCGGCGAAGTAATGCAACGAATCATCATATGGGGGAGGAAGCGGATCAGGCGAGCTCACCCGCGATTGCGTTTCATGCTCCCGCCGTACATCAATCTTGTCGCGCCGGATTGTTTTCGCGTATCCAGTCCTGCCGTAGACCTCCATATCCTTCCGATCGAATGGCCAGTTCCACGAAGCCTGCAGAATGGCAACCGCCTTTGGATAGGTAAGAATCACCGTCGCTTCATCATCCACGCGGGGATAAATCTCTGGCTTGATCTGCTGGGTAACAGCCGTTACGGTCTGGGGAGATTGCCCGTTTGCCAGCCAGGTTGCTAAGTCGGCTCCGTAGCAGCCGAAGTCGAACAGCGCCCCTGCGCCGTTCAGCTTTGGGTCCGTCAACCAGCGGAAAAATTCTGGCTGGACCCCGATTTCCTTTGGCCCGCTGTGTCCGTCATGAATAACAACCCTTCGGAGGTCTCCCAGCGCGCCCTTATTGAGGAGATCGAATGCTGCGCGGTTGCTTGAATACCAGGTGGTTTCATAGTTCACAAGGACGTGAATCTTGCCGGCGCGGGCGGCATCTTCCATCGCTAGCGCGTCCCTGTAACTAACGGCGAGCGGCTTTTCCATCATGACGTGCACGCCATGGCGCGCGCACTCTTCCACTATCTTTCGATGGTCGAACGTGTTAGTGTATACCACCACGGCAGGCGGGTGCGCTTTCGAAAGCATGGCGGACAAGGAAGGGAAGTATAGGGCCGGATCCAGATGATAGCGCGCGGCGTACTTGTCGAAAAGTTTTCGGTCCGGCTCCGCAATGCCGGCGATCTGAACATCCGATCGTTTGAGGGCGGAGTTGAAAAAGCCGGCTACATGCCCGTGTACCAATCCCACGACTCCGACCTGTAAAGGGGGCGCGGCGAAAGAAGGGGCACAGGCAGCGGTGGCAAGCGCGGCCCAAAAGCGAGTCCACGACCAGAATGTGTTCATATGTTTACACTGCGTAAGCAACTGCTTGTCGAATCAAGCTCATGATATAAGAAGCGCGGGCAATTGCCGGCCAACCATTTGACAATTGTGATTTTCAGTACGCTTGTTCTTTTCGCAGCCGCCGCGCTGCCATCCGCGCCAAAGCAGAACCCGCTTCTCGAAGAGGGCTACCGCGATATGTATAATTTGCGGTTCGAGGCCGCGCACCAGATTTTTCACCGCTATGAGCAGCAGCACCCGAAAGACCCGATGGGTCCGGCTTCCGACGCGGCGGCATACCTCTTCTTCGCGTTTGATCGCTTGAAAATTCTTCGCTCGGATTTCTTTACCAAGAACGGCAATTTCAGCGAGAAGAAGGAATTGAAGCTGGATCCGAACGTAAAACACGATTTTGAAGCAGATTTGAGCCGCAGTAAAGAATTAGCAGAATCAATTCTCCAGAAGTCGCCTAATGACACAAACGCCCTACTCGCAACCGTGACGCGTATCGCCCTGCACGCCGATTTCGCAGCGTTGATCGAGAAGCAGAATATGCAGGCATTGAAAGAGATCAAAGAGGCGCAGCGCGAAGCCGATAAACTGCTCGCGATTTGTTCCGATTGCTACGATGCGGATCTGGCCATCGGTGTGGAGAACTATCTGCTGAGCCAGAAGTCTGCCCCCGTACGCTGGTTTCTGACGCTGACTGGTGCGCAAGCCGACAGGCAAGTTGGTATACAGAAACTCCGGACTGTGGCGGAAAAAGGGCGCTATTTCCGGGCGTACGCAAAAGTGCTGCTGGCGATTGCCGACTTGCGGGACGGAAACAAACAGGAAGCGAAGCAGTTGCTTGTAGAACTCGCGCGCGAGTTCCCATCCAACGATCTGTTCAAAAGCGAGTTGGAAAAGCTAACCTGAGCCGGCTGCGCCCTTGGCTGTCGAACTGGCTTTTTCTACTCGCTCGCTAGCCGCAGGCGTAACGATTTCCGCATCGGAAGGCCCCGTTGCATCAGACGCGAGGCGAACCATTTTACGTGGGCTTTTGTCCCGATGGGACCCATACCGGCATGCGAAGGTTCTGGTGAATTCGGCGCCCAGAAAAAAGATCTGGGCCGAATAGTAGACCCAGGCAATCAGCACCACGACGGAGGCGGCAGCCCCATAAGTGGACGTGTAACTGGCCCTTCCAAGATAAAGGCTCAACAGCTGCTTTCCGATTGTAAAGAGCAGTGAAGTGACTGCCCCTCCAAGGAGCACGTCGCGCCATTCAATGTGGATATCGGGCATCACCTTGTAAATGGCGGCGAAAAGGCCCGCGATCACCAGAAACGAGAAGATCGAACTCCCGGTATCCAGCAACGCTGTCTCAAGGCCCGGAAACGAGGGGACGAACTTCCCGAGAGCATTAATCCAGGTGCTGACGGCCAGAGACACGATCAGCAGGAATCCAACCCCCATCACAATCGCGAATGAAAAGAGGCGTCGTTTGATGAAGCCTTTTACCATCTGTATGCCGCTTGTGTCGCTTTCCGGCACATCCCAAATCGTATTCAATGCGGACCGAAGCTCCGTAACCACGCCAGAGGCGCTGAATAGCAGAGTCGCTATTCCGAAAGCAGTCGCAATTACGCCATGAGTGGTATTACGCGAACCCGCGATAAACGCCGCCAGCGCGTCGCCCGCCGTCGGCCCGACCAGTGCCCGAACCTGCTCCACTGTCGTGCGTCGGGCCATCGAGTGGCCAAACACCAGCCCCACAATCGATATCAGCACCAGCAATAAGGGCGCTAGAGAGAGAAGCGCGTAAAAGGCGAGCGAGGCTCCCAGTCGCGTAGCGTTGTGTTTGTTCCACTGATCGAAGCTCTCGCCCAGCAGCGACTTGATGTCTCGCCAGCGAATCCGTTTCAGTGGCTTGCGATACCACCGTGCCCCTCCGGCAGGCGTTTTCAACTCACTGCCCTGTGCCTCCAATACTGGCTTATAATGCTCCCCTGAATGCATCCGCACTCAGTTGGACGCTTCGCGTGCAGTTCTATTTCGAGCAGCCCGGAATCCAAGCTCCTGGTTTTACCTGAAATAATAGGCTTATGCGGGAGTTCCGTGTATTCATAGCCCTGACGGTTTTCGCTGCATCCGCCGCGGCGGTCGCTCAGCTCAAGACGTTAAAGCCGGGATGGAATCTTTTCAGCCCGCAGCAGGACGTGCAACTCGGCCAGGAAGCCAAAGCGGAGGTGGACAAAACGAAGCCGATTGTCCACGATTCCAGGATCGACGCCTATATTGCCGGACTCGGGAAACACCTCGCAGCTTCGCCCCGGGCCGGCAGCTTCCCGTTTACCTTTCAGGTCATCAACGACAAGAGCATCAATGCGTTCGCGCTGCCCGGCGGTCCTGTGTTCATCAACACAGCTACCATCACCGCGGCACAGAATGAGGCGCAACTGGCTGGCGTTCTCGCCCATGAGATGTCACACGTCGCTTTGCGGCACGGCACCCACGAAGCCAGCAAAAGCCGCGCCGTGGAACTGATTGCCGGATTGGCAGGCGCAACCGCGGGGCAGAGCATGCTGGGTTCACTCGCTCGCGCGGGCATTAATCTCGGCGCCAATTCCGTCCTGCTGCACTACTCGCGTGATGCGGAAAGCCAGGCCGATTACAACGGCGCAGAAATCATGGCAGAAACCGGATACGATCCGGTTGAAATGGCGCGCTTTTTCCAGTTACTCGAAACCAAGGGCAGCGAGGGCCGCATCGCACAGTTTCTTTCTGACCACCCCACGCCGGGCAATCGCGTAAAGGCTGTGCAAGAAGAAGTCAGCTATATGCCGAAGCGAGATTACAAAACCGATTCTCCGGAATTTCATCGCATTCAGGCCTTGGTGAGGGCTTTGCCGCCAGCTCCCACTGCTCCCCAGGCCACCAAACCTGGTGAATGAACTCGGGCGAATAACTCAGGTTCTACCCGGCCCTTAGCGGCGGGTCAGTTTCTGTAACGCCCACAGCGGCAAAAAGCGCGGCGTAACCAGCAAGTATCGCCTCCACAAACGCCGGGGTTCCATGAGGAGGCGGAATAGCCACTCCAGGCCACAGCGCTGCATCCAACCGGGTGCTTGCCTGGTGCGTCCGGTGTGAAAGTCGAAGGCCGCGCCGACACCAATCATGGTAATGCCCGGGAAGCACTCGCGGTGCTCATACATCCATCGCTCCTGCTTAGGCGTGCCTATTCCGACGAAAACCACGTCGGCGCGCGATGCGCGAATCATTTCTGTAACCTGCTCTTCCTCAGCCGGCGTCAATGGCCGGAACGGCGGGGAGTACGATCCCGCAATTGACAAACCGGGGAATCGTGTACGCAGGCGCGACTCCAGGATCGGCAGCCCTTCTTCATGGCCGCCATACAGAAAAATTCGTAAGCCGGATTGTGCCGCGCTCGCGCAGATTGCAAGCATTAAGGTCGGGCCATACACCCGCCGCTGGTTCTTAGCGCCGAAGGAGCGAAGTGCCCATACGACCGGCATACCGTCTGGGGTCGCGATATCCGCTTCATTCAGGATTTTCGCGATCTCAGGGTCATCGTGAGCGGTCATGATTCCGTGCACCGACGTAACGCAGATATAGCGCGCAGACCGGGTGGCGCCTTGCTCGCGCTCGGCAGCCCAGCGCGTGCACAAAGCGATGATCTCCTGGTAGCTGGTCTTGCTGATGCCGGCGCTCACGATCCATTGCTTTTCCGGGACCACTCCGCGATTGACTCCTTATCAGTACACTGATTCTTGGAGTATAGACTTTGAAAACGACTCTGATCTCTATCGCGGCGCTCGCTACTGCTTCTTTTTGTTTGCTCGCAGGCGATGCGGGAAGCCTTCGTAAAGCGCCGGAACTTGCTTTCACTATCCCGGGGCAAGGCCAGAAACTACTCAGCCAGTATCGCGGCAAGGTGGTTGCGCTTGAATTCATTCTCACAACCTGTCCCCATTGCCAGGCTGCCTCGCACGTTATGACCCAGTTCCAGCAGGAATACGGGCCGCGCGGTTTTCAGGCTCTCGATCTCGCAATCAACGCCCTGGATGAAGGCCGCACCGAGGCGCAGGCGGGTCAGATCGTCCAGGCATTTACCCAGCAGTTTCAGGTCGGCTTTCCGGTTGGCTTCATACCCCGTGACCAGATGATGTCTTTTATGGGGTTCAGTCTCGCCGAGCGGATGGTGGTTCCCCAACTGGTTCTGATTGACCGCAAAGGCTACATCCATTACCAGACACCCGCCTCGGATGCTACTGACGAATGGGAGAAACTCATGAACGATAGCGCGATTCGCCAGCATATCGAGGAGTTGCTGGCCCTGGATAACTCAACTGGCAAGCGTGTTTCGCGCACGGCGCACCGGACAGCACGCTAATAGTCTAAAAACCGGCTGACCGCTGGTCGCGGCCTTCCCAGCGTCGCGTGATAAAACGGGGCCATGCGTCTCGCCATTCTGCTGTCCCTCTCTATGGCGCTCGGCCTGCAGGCCGCATCGCCGGCGGAAGCCAATCTCGAAGTCGTTCATAGAATCAAGACCGAGGCTTTCGACCATTCGAAAGTCATGGAGCAGCTTGCTTTTCTGACAGACCTCTACGGCCCACGCCTGACTGCTTCTCCCGAGTTCCAGCAAGCAGCCGATTGGGCCATGTCCCGGCTGAAGCAAGAGGGCATCTCAAACGTCCACTCGGAAAAATGGGGGCCGTTTGGAAGAAGCTGGTCGCTCCAGTCCTACACCTTGGAGATGGTGGCGCCCCGGTACTCGCATCTGGTTGGTGCTCCCTTGGCCTGGAGCGCGCCGACCGCTGGGCCGCTGACGGGCGATTTGCTTTTCGCCCCCATCATCCCCGCCCCAAACCGGTTCGACCTGAAAGCCGCCAGGCAGGCCTTGCAGGAATATGAAGCGGAGTGGAAAGGGAAACTCAAGGGGAAGATCGTGCTGATTTCCGAAGCGGATACGCCGAAGCCCACTACCACACCCCTCTTCCGCCGCTATACCGAAGCGGAATTGGCACAGATTGCGCAAGCGCCCGAGCCTACTCAGAAGCTTGCCATTACTTCCATTGATGAGTTGAAGATTCCACGCGCCGAAGAGGACGCGCGTAAATACTTCCAGAGCTTACCTAACGCGCTCATCGATCAGTTTTACGATGCGCGTACCGGACTGCTTACCGACGAGGCAAAGTTTTTCCGTGATGAAGGTGTTTTGGCCATCATTCGGGCGGATGCTCGCGCTCACAATGGCCTGCTTTTCGTGGAGGCTGCGGGATCGCACGAAAGCAAGGACCCGATGGCCCCTGCCACCTTTGTCGTTACCGAAGAGCAGTACTCGCGCATGGTCCGGCTCCTTGAGAAGAAGCAGCCCGTATCGGTGCGACTGGACCTGGAAGTGAAAGCTTCCGATCACGATGTGGGCGGCATGAACCTCGTCGGCGAAATTCCCGGGCAAACCAAGTCGGATGAGATCGTTATGATCGGGGCGCATTTTGACTCCTGGCATAGCGCGACCGGAGCCACCGACAATGGCGCGGGGAGTGCCGTCATGATGGAAGTGATGCGTATCCTGAAGACGCTTAACCTCAAAATGGATCGCACCGTGCGCATCGGCCTGTGGAGCGGGGAGGAGCAGGGGCTGTATGGCTCAAAGGCGTACGTCAAAGCGCATTTCGCCGATCCAAAAACCATGCAGCCCAAACCCGAATACGCCAAATTCGATGCCTATCTGAACCTGGATAACGGCAGCGGAAGGATTCGGGGAATTTACCTCGAGGGGAACGATGCCGCGCGCCCGTTATTCGAGCAGCTCTTGCACCCTTTTCACGACATGGGCGTCACGACAACAACCTTGAAACACACCGGCGGCACAGATCATTTATCGTTCGACAATGTCGGCCTGCCGGGCTTTCAGTTCATTCAGGACCCGCTCGATTACGGGACAGTCACGCACCACTCGGACATGGATACGTACACGCACGCGGTTCCGGAAGATTTGATGCAGGCGTCCGCTGTTATCGCCACGCTGGTATATGACATTGCCAATCGCGACGAATTTGTGCCGCGCAAACCGATGCCCGCGGCTCAGGCCAAGTGAGCTAATGGAAGTTCGTCATAGCCGCTCACTTCACAGTCGCGGTTCTGATTAATCAACTCGGCTGCACGGTTCTGGCCCTGCGCTCCTGCCATTCCTGGCTGTTGAGAAGCTTCGGGCCCATTTCGATCAGGCGCGGCAGAAGATCGAAAACCGCAGCCGGTGTCCATGGAGCCCCTAGCCGGGTCTTCAGCCCCGCCACATTCAGGTCTTCGGCGATCTCGGTGATCCGCCTCTCTTTGACGATCTTTTCCAAAATCAGCAGCAGAACGGTTGTCTCCAATGGATTCTGTTCCAGCTGCAGGCCGTCCGTCGCGAACTGCAATCCGTAGGGAAGGTCTTCTCCTTCAAGGGCCACCTGGAACGGCTCGGCGTTTTCCAGCTGGTCCGGGATCTCCCGCACCCACTCGATCGCGCGCAAACTCCAGCCTTCCGCTGTCTTCCGCACAAAGTATTCTAAGGTTACTTGCCCGCTGATCAAATCGCGGCTGCGCTGTATCACGAGAATTCCCCTTTGCGCTTCGTGATCAGCAGCTAAGATGCCACTTGCCTGCGCATAAAGTCGCTGAAAACAGCTCAATCTGCGTTTTCGAGCATCCGATTTTGGGAACGCCCGTCTCGCCGCTGGGATTCCATGCCTGACGCTAGACTGAAGGCGCATGCATACCAACGCACTGATTGACGAAAAGAGCCCGTATCTCCGCCAGCATGCGCACAATCCGGTCGAATGGCTGCCGTGGGGCGATGTCGCGTTTGAAAAAGCACGGCGGGAGGACAAACCCATCTTTCTTTCCATCGGCTATTCCACGTGCCATTGGTGCCATGTCATGGCGCACGAATCGTTCGAGGACCCGGCGACCGCCGAAGTTCTGAATCGCGATTTCGTCCCGATAAAGGTGGATCGGGAGGAGCGGCCCGATGTGGATCGCATTTACATGCTGTTCGTTCAGGCTTCGAGCGGAAGCGGCGGCTGGCCGATGTCCGTCTGGCTTACGCCCGATCTGAAACCATTCTTTGGCGGGACGTACTTCCCGCCCGATTCCCGTTACGGGCGGCCCGGATTCCGCGATGTTCTGGAGCATCTTGCGCGCGCCTGGAAACAAGAGCGCGAGCGAGTCGAATCTTCCAGCGAAAGTGTGGCAGAGCAGCTTCGGTCGATCACGGCTTCCGCGAAAACTGGCGCAGCGCCCGATCTGGACCTGTTTGGCTCCGCGTACTGGCAATTCCGAGGGAGCTTTGATGCCCGCTGGGGCGGCTTTGGAACCGCCCCGAAGTTCCCGCGGCCGGCGGTCCTCAGTTACCTGCTTCGTTATTTCGCTATCGAGAACAATTCCGAAGCGCTCGATATGGTGGCACAGACTTTGCGCGGTATGGCCCGCGGCGGCATGCATGACCATCTGGGCGGCGGCTTTCACCGCTACTCGGTCGACGAGCGCTGGTTCGTTCCGCATTTCGAGAAGATGCTGTACGATCAGGCGCAGCTTGCCATCTCGTACCTGGAGGCGTTTCAAGCGACCGGTGAGAAGGTTCTTGCTGATACCGCGCAGGCCGTTTTTCGTTACGTTACACGCGAGCTGGCCGATTCCGAAGGCGGCTTCTATTCGGCCGAGGATGCAGACAGCCCTGATCCCGAGAATCCGTCGCACTCAGGCGAAGGCGCGTTTTATATCTGGAAGAAATCCGAAATCGAATCGCTGCTCGGTACAGATGCCGCCGGGCCGTTCTGCGACTACTACGGAGTGGAGGCGGGCGGAAATGTGGACCAGGATCCGCAAGGCGAGTTTACCGGCCGGAATATCTTATATCAAGCCAAGTCGCCCGGCGTGGAACCGCGGCCCGATATTCAGGAGTGTTCCAGTAAGTTGCTCGCTGCGCGAGCCAAACGGCCTCATCCGCATCTGGACAACAAAGTGCTCACCGGCTGGAACGGCCTGATGATCTCGGCCTTTGCAAAAGGCTTCACTGTTCTTGGTGACCGGCAATACCTGGATGCGGCCGAACGCGCTGCCTCGTTTCTGCTCACCCGGATGTATGACCCGCAGTCGGGAAAGCTCCTGCGCCGCTACTCCGGAGGCGAATCCGCAATTCCTGCATTCCTGGACGATTACGCCTTCTTCGCGCAGGGCCTGCTCGATCTTTTCGAGGCTGCATCCAAGCCGCAATACCTGGATTCTGCCGTCGACCTCGCGACCCGCGGCTTCGAGCGATTCGAAGATACGAATGCCGGCGGATTTTTCAGTACGGAACCGGATGCGACCGATCTCTTGCTTCGCATGAAAGACGACTACGACGGCGCGGAGCCCTCCGGCAATTCCGTGGCAACCGACGTTTTGCTCCGCCTGAATCATCTCACCGGCAACGACGAGTTCCGTCGCAGGGCGGAGAGATCTCTGCGGGCATTTGTCCCCAAATTGAAGGCCCAGCCCTCCATTGCACCGCAAATGCTGGTGGCGGTCGGGCGCTGGCTTGCCGAGCCGGAGCAGGTGGTGATTCGCTGCGAAGAGATCGACCGCGAAACTGAACACGTGCTCGCCGAACACAGGAAGCGTTTCGCGCCCTACGCGGTCGTCATAGCCATCACGGACGCATCGGCCCAGGACTTACAGCGCACCGCTCCTTTTCTTGCGGGCCTGGAACGCCAGGGCAGGGCAACGATTTACGAATGCCGCAACTTCGTTTGTGAGTTGCCGAGAGTGCTCTGACCGAGGAGCATAGAAATTGCAAAGGGAACAAAAGAGTAGTTCCTAGATTAGATTCAATGCGGATGAGATAGAATTCTCTGCTTGCTATGAGTGAGCGAATCGCCGGCAGAACGTTCTGCGCTGGATGCAATCAAAGTGGATTACGACTATCTGAAAAGACTGGGCGCTTGAGGTATATTGGTCGGTCCGTCTCGTTGCTTCTATTGGCAACCGGCATGGCGATTGCCCAGGATCAGGCGGCCCGCGCGCCGAAGAAGCCGGCCGCTACCATGTTTGGCGGAGAGAAGATTGATGCGGCCGCCGCCGAGCGCGGCAAGAAAATTTTTGTTCCAACCTGCGGCTTTTGCCACGGTACGGACGCGAGCGGCAAGAGCGCTCCGGACCTGATCCGTTCGCAATTGGTGATGCATGATGAAGGCGGGAATCTCATCGGGCCGGTGATCCACAACGGCAGGCCGGATCGCGGGATGCCGGCGTTTCCCGCGCTGACGGATGCACAGATCGCCGATATCGCGACGTTTCTCCGGCTGCGCAAGCAAGAGACATCGAACCGTTTCGGCTACGTGATTCAAGGCCTTCTCACGGGGAATGCCAAAGCGGGTGAGGCTTACTTCAACGGCGAGGGCAAGTGCTCTACCTGCCACTCTCCCAGCGGAGATCTTGCCGGGATCGCAACCCGATTTGAGCCGGTGGATTTACAGCGGCGGTTCCTGTCGCCAGGGCCTTCCATGATGGACATGTTCCTGGGCAAGAAAAGCAAACCGCTTCCTCCCGCCAAAGTAACGGTTCAATTGCCCTCCGGACAGACAGTTTCGGGGACATTGGTGCGTGAGGACGAATTTTCTGTGGAGATGAAAGACAATGCCGGATGGCACCGCTCATTTTCGCGAGAGGGTGCACAGATAGAAATTCAGGATCCGATGAGCTTTCACCGGGAGCAACTGGCGAAATACACCGATGCTGACATGCACAACCTGCTGGCCTATCTGGAGACCTTGAAATGAAGTTCAGCCAATTGAGTCTTGCGCTTTGCCTCATCGTGGCAGCCTTCGCGCAGGAACTGACGCCAAATGCACTGCTGAAACCGCCGGCTGATACATGGCCGACCTATAACGGAGATTACTCAGGGCGCCGGAACAGTCCGTTGAAGCAGATCGACACATCAAACGTAAAGAATCTGGCGCTTCAATGGATTTACCGGGCAAGCAACTCCGGCATTACGGGGTTCGCCGGTTCCATCAAATCAACCCCGCTACTCGTCAACGGCGTGTTGTACTTTACGATGCCCGATAACGTTTGGGCAGTCGATGCGCGCACCGGAAGCGAAATATGGCATTACAAGTATCCGCCTAATCCGGGCGTACACATCGGCAGCCGCGGCGTTGGCATGTATGGCGACTGGCTTTACTTCGAATCGCCGGACTGCAACCTGATTTCGATCAATGCGAAGGATGGAACCGAACGCTGGCGAAAGACGATTGCCGACGTCAAAGAGGAATACTTCTGCACCATGGCGCCGCTGGTGGTGGGCAACCGGATTATCGTCGGCGTGGGTGGCGATTCGTTGGACAATCCCGGTTTCCTCGAAGCGCGAGATCCCGAAACTGGCACGGTCCAGTGGCGCTGGGATACAGAGCCGCTGCCGGGCCAACCGGGTTCGGAGACTTGGCCGAACGAAGAAGCAATGCGGCACGGCGGCGGAATGACCTGGATGACCGGAACTTACGATCCCCAACTTCACCTGCTCTATTGGGCGACTGGGAACCCGAACCCGGTGCATGCGGGCGGCGCGCGCAAAGGAGACAATTTGTGGACGTGTTCCATTGTGGCGCTCAATCCGGACACAGGAAAGCTGGTTTGGGCATTTCAGCCCTCGCCCCACGACACGCACGATTGGGACGCTGTACAAACCCCAGTCCTGTTCGATGGCGAGTTGAACGGACAACAGCGGCAAATGCTGGCACAGGCAAGCCGGAACGGGTACTTCTTTGTACTGGATCGCAAGACCGGAAAAAATCTGGTTACCGCGCCGTTCATGGCAAATAACTGGTCGGAAGGCATCGATTCCCGAGGCCGCCCCATCCCCGATCCCCAAAAAGAGCCTAAGCGGGACGGCACGCTTGTGAGCCCCAGCTCAAACGGAGCAACCAACTGGTTTGCACCTACGTATGACCCAGCGAAAGGCTTGTTCTATGTCAATGCCTCACAAAATTACAGCGTGTTCTATTACACGGCCGAGGGCAAGCCGGAAGGGTATGCGGGGCGCGACGATTTTCTAACGTTCTCGAGCTTGCTGCTGGCGATCGACTACCGGACCGGAAAGGTTCAATGGAAGCACGACATTAGCAGCGCCGGCGCAATGAGCTTTGGTGGCCTGTTGAGCACGGCCGGAAACCTGCTGTTTGCTGGCGATACATCCGGTCACTTGATGGCGCTCAATTCGGGCAACGGTAAAACGCTCTGGCACGCCCGCGTGGGGCAAAACACGTCGAATGGGCCGATTACTTACGCACTGGATGGTCGCCAGTACGTGCTGTTCGGAGCGGGTGATTCGCTATATTCGTTTGCGGTTCCGGAGCAGGCAAGCGGCATTAGATCGGGCGTCGCTTCCCTCCGCTAAAACCCCAACTTCACACGCCGCCTTCTGCCTGCTAAACTGTGGCCGATGCCAAATAGTACTGAATCGCGCCGGACGACGACGCTCAAAGGGAATCCATTTGCGCTTGCCGGTCCGCAACTACGGCCTGGCGACGAAGCGCCTGATTTTACAGTGGTCGACTCTACCCTGCAGGAAATTAATCTCCAGAAAACGGGACACGGTGTGCGCATTTTCAGTGTGCTCCCGTCTCTCGATACTCCGGTTTGCGACGCACAGACACGCCGCTTTGATACCGAAGCGGAGAAATTGTCCGATGTAAGCATTTTCACCATCAGCATGGATCTGCCTTTTGCGCAGAAGCGCTGGTGCGGAAATTACGGGGTCAATCGGATTGCCATGCTCTCCGATCATCGGAGCGGATCGTTTGGTGAGCATTACGGAACCCTGATTCCGGACCTTCGTATCGAATGCAGAGCCATCTTCGTGGTGGACACTGACAACAAGCTCCGTCACGTAGAATACGTTAAGGAAGTGGGTGACCACCCGAACTACGAAGCCGCTTTAGCTGCGGCCAAGGCGGCTGTCGAACAAACGGCTGTTTCCAAACCGTAGCGGCCGGGCCTAGATTCGTTAAGCGGTGTGAGCAAGGGGAATCGCCCCGTGGTGAAACCCTTCGGGAAGGCTTGCGGTGATGAACCAGAAATTCTCAATCGCGCGCACCACCTTTACATACTCATGAAAGTCATGAGGTTTTGTAATGTAGCAGTTAGCGTTCAGTTCGTAGGCTTGGTTGATGTCCTCATCCGCATGTGAGCTGGTCATTACCAAAACTGGTATCTGCTTCAAAGCGGGAGATGCTTTCACTTCGGCAAGCACTTCGCGGCCGTTCTTGCGAGGCATATTCAGATCCAGCAGCATCAGATCCGGGCGGCTCGCTTTTCCTTCCGAATTGTGCAGATAATCCATTGCCTCGATCCCGTCTTTGGCAACGGCAATTTGGACCGGCACCGCCGCGCCCTTGAGCGCCTCCCGGATCAGACGAACGTCGGCAGGGCTATCTTCAACGACTAGAACATTCAGGGACCGCAACGTGCTACTCCACCTAAGGTCTGAGCAACTATAGCTCCAAACTTTTATACACGTAGCCATTGCATTTGCAAGGCATCCCGGCCCGGCCCGGGTTTTCGTGGGGAAGAAAAGCCCAGGCATCTACTTACAATCCGGCAAAAATTGCGATCCGGCGGGAATCCCCCGACTGCCTGTTTGACATTCCGCTAAACTGCTTCTTATCATTAAGATTCCGTTGCTCGCGTGGCGGCTGAGGCCAATCCGATCTTTAATCGCGCCCAGGGCACTTGAAAAAGCTGGAGGATCCTTGATCAAGCTAGACATCATCAATGAGGTCGTAAACCGCACCGGAATAACAAAAACGAAGGCGGAGATGGCCGTCGAAACTGTTTTCGAGACGATGAAGAAGGCGCTGAGCGAGGGGGATCGGATCGAGTTAAGAGGATTCGGGATCTTCAATGTGCGGCCCCGAAAGACAGGAATTGGCCGGAATCCCAGGACCGGCGCCGAAGTCGCTATTCCGCCCGGCAAAGCCGTCCGCTTCAAGCCCGGTAAGGAACTGCAGACACTGCAGTAACAAACGTGTCTAAGCCGGGAGCCACAGGCCGAATCGAGAGCCTGGAATACGCGCCGGAGTTTGTCTTCCGCGGTCTATGGTCACAAGGGTGGTGGCTGAATCTGCTGCTGTTTACCTTGACACTCATTTCCACCACGGTCTTTGGCTCTGCCTTGGTGCAGGGCTTTTCAACAGGCCAGCCGCTGGATGTTGCCACCGTGTTTTCCGGCTATGCCGCGTTGGTTCATGGCGACATGCACGTGTGGGCTGGTCTGCAATTCTCTATACCACTTCTGCTCATCCTGCTGGCTCATGAATTCGGTCATTACGTCGATTGCAGGCGCTGGAAAGTGGACGCGAGTCTTCCTTACTTTCTTCCTTCCCCAACCCTGTTTGGAACCTGCGGAGCCTTCATCAGAATTCGAGCGCCCATCTACTCGCGAAAGGCTCTTTTCGATATCGGGGTCTCGGGGCCAGTGGCCGGGTTCGTGGTTCTGCTTCCATTTTTGATTCTCGGGGTTTCGCTGTCGCGAATCACCCCAGTCGCGGCGCACCAGACGCACTTCATTTTCGGAACACCGCTCGTGCTGCGTGTGCTTGAACTGATGCGCTTCCCGCACGCGCCTTCCATTTACATTTCCCTTCACCCCATGGCAATGGCCGCGTGGGCAGGCCTGCTGGCGACTGCCATCAATCTCCTGCCGATGGGACAACTCGATGGCGGCCATATCTTGTACGCCGTGTTGGGCGAGCGCTGGCACCGCCGTATCACTCATCTCTTTATCGCCGTTCTCGTCGGGCTCGGGTTTTTCTACTGGGCGTGGTGGGTCTGGGCGGCGCTGCTCTTCCTGTTCGGCCGCCGCCATCCGCTGGTGTACGATCAAACCGCTCTCTCGCGTGGCCGCATCTGGCTCTCCGCCGCCGCCCTCGGGATGTTTGTGCTTTCTATTTCACTTGTTCCGGTGAGCATATCGTAGATCGCCGGGCATGAAGATTTCAGCAACTATCATTACCTTCAACGAAGAACGAAACATAAGCCGTGTTGTCGAAAGCCTGCGCTGCTGCGATGAGATTTTGGTGCTCGATAGCGGATCGAACGATCGGACCGTGGAGATCGCGACGAAGCTCGGCGCGCGTGTGGAGGAGGCTTCCTGGCATGGTTACGCCGCGCAGAAGAACATTGCCGCGCAACTCGCAACTCACGACTGGATTCTGTCCCTGGATGCAGACGAAAGCGTGAGCGAGGCTCTTGAAGCTGAGATCTGGCATATCAAGAAATCCGGTCCGGAATTCGATGGGTACACCATGCCGCGCCTGGCTCAGTATCTGGGGCGCTGGATTCTGCATAGCGGCTGGTATCCGGATCGGAAAGTCAGGTTGTTCAACAAACAAAGGGCGAAATGGATTGGCGATTTCGTCCATGAATCCGTTGAGGTGCAGGGCTCAGTCGGCCATTTGCGATCGAACCTGTTGCATTTCACCTGCAGTTCGCTATCGGAGCATTTGCGGACCATGGAGAGTTACACTACCTTAGCGGCGCAGGAGATTGCCGCGCGGGAACAGAACATCGCGCTCAGCAGACTCCTCCTCGATCCGCCCTGGACATTCCTGCGAACCTATCTGTTCCAACTGGGATTCCTGGATGGCATGGAGGGGTTGAGCATCGCCTATATGGCCGCTTTTTACAATTTTGTGAAATATGCCAAGGCGCGGTACATGAGCCCCGGCCGGAAACTATAAAGTTGCGCATTCTTCACGTGGATACCGGCGTGCAAATGCGGGGCGGCCAAAGGCAGGTATTGCTGCTTATGGACAGCCTTCGTCACGCTCACCACAAATGCGTGCTGCTTGCCCGGAAAGATCGCCCGCTCTGGCAGGCCGCCATTGCCGCCGGGTTCGAAACACATCCGGCTGGTCTGACGGCACTTTGGCGTCACTCGATACAAGCCGACATTGTTCACGTTCATGATGCCCGTGCTCATACCCTTGCCGCAATCGGCTCTCGACAAAGGTTCGTGGTCTCGCGCCGCGTGGCGTTTCCTATCGGCCGTTCGGTTCTCTCGCGTTGGAAATACAGGCGCGCCGGGCGCTATCTGGCCGTCTCGCGGTTCGTCGCGAGACAACTGATCGAAGCTGGCATTTCAGAGAGCAGGATCGATGTAGTTTACGACGCTGTTATGCCGGGCGATGCCTCAGGCGATTGGCGCCCTCAGTATCCCGCTGTCGGGCTCGCGTCCGCCGATCCGCAGAAGGGCCGCGATCTTCTGGTTCAAGCGGCCGATCTTGCGAAGATCGATCTGGTGCTTTCCGAAGATCTCGTCCACGACCTTCGCCGCGCATCGATGTTTGTTTATCTTACTCGATCCGAAGGCCTCGGATCGGCCGCTCTGCTCGCAATGAGTATGGGCGTGCCGGTAATCGCCAGCCGCGTCGGGGGATTGCCGGAGATTGTTGAGAACGGCGTCTCCGGTCTCCTCGTTGAAAATGATCCTGGCGAAGTCGCGGCTGCGATGCGGCATTTATTTGAAGATCACAATCTCACCCGGCGTCTCATTCAAAACGCCACGGAAAATGTCCGGGCCCACTTTTCCGAAAACAACCTCGTGACGGCAACGCTGGCTTCTTACCGGAGGGCGCTTGCCCACTGAACCACAATTTCTCTACGTCGTTCTTGCTGCTCTCTTCGGGCTGCTCTTCGGCAGTTTTCTGAACGTTTGCATTTACCGCTTACCGCGCGATTTGTCCGTAGTTGCACCCCGCTCGTTTTGTCCGGAATGCGGCCAGCAGATCGCATGGTACGACAACCTGCCCCTGCTCAGCTACGCTGTTTTGCGCGGGCGCTGCCGGCACTGCGAGAAGCCGATTGGCATCCGCTATTTTCTCGTAGAGCTCACGACGGCCATTCTGTTCGTGCTGACGGTTTCCGAGTATGGAGCAACTTTGGCGGCTTTGAAATGGGCCGTTTTCGATGCCATTATGCTAACGCTTTTTTGGACAGATTTCGAAGAACGTATCCTCCCCGATGAACTCACGATCGGCGGCATTTTTGCCGGGTTGATCTTTTCCGCATTTGTCAGCGTTCCTGGACTGTCGGAAATCCTGATCTCGGGACCGGCGTCCCGAAGCCGCTCTTTTGCCGATGCAGTCATCGGAGGGTTGGTTTTATCCGTGCCGATTTGGATCCTTGGCTGGGCATACGGGCGGATGAGAAAGCGAGAGGCGCTCGGGCTGGGCGATGTGAAGTTGCTTGCCGCGATGGGCGTTTTTCTGGGTCTCGAGAATGGCTTGTTTGCCTTGCTGATCGGCGCTGTTACTGGCTCCGTGCTCGGCTTGGCCTATATTTTATGGAAACGGAAGGATGCGGGGACATACGAACTGCCGTTTGGGAGTTTCCTGTGCTTTGGCGCGGTAATCGCTCCGTTAATTAACAGGCGATAAACCATCGCCTTCGTGTACTATAGGACTTTACGTTATGAAGGAACTGCTTCAGGCTCTTTCTCCCGGTGAGCGTGACTGGCGAATTGCAACACAGTTGGATCCAAAGCGTGTTCCCGCGCATATCGCCATTATTATGGACGGGAACGGCCGTTGGGCTCGGCAACGGAATTACCCCCGCATCCTGGGCCACAAGGCGGGTGTCGATCCAGTCAGAATGGTGGTTGAAACCGGCGCACAGCTTGGTCTGGAGGCTCTAACCCTATACGCGTTTTCCGTTGAAAACTGGAAGCGCCCACGGCATGAAATTGAGGGTCTTTGGCGGCTGCTGCGCTTTTATCTCCGCCGCGAATTGGCCAATCTCATGCGAAACGATATCCAGTTGGTCGCCATCGGGCGTCTTGAATTGCTGCCCGGAGCGGTTCAGGAAGAGCTCCAGAACGTGATGGACAAAACCGCCTTGAACAGGGGAATGCGTTTAAACCTTGCTATTAACTATGGTGGCCGCACGGAATTGGTTGACGCCATGAATGCCTTGCTTGACAACGCGCGGCTCGAAGGCAATCTGGATTCCTTGGAAGTTACCGAAGAAGCGATCTCAAGCCACCTCTATACAGCGGGCTTGAAAGACCCGGATCTGCTGATACGGACCTCTGGAGAGATGCGGATCAGCAACTTTCTTCTGTGGCAAATTGCGTACGCGGAACTGTACGTCACCGAGACTCTGTGGCCGGACTTCACGCGTACGGAACTGCTCGAGGCCATCTCCAATTATCAGAATCGCGACCGGCGCTTCGGCGGCCTCACCATGAGTTCTCCGGCCCCGGTTGACAGTTCGCCGCTCTTGCTCGAAGAAGAGGTTTTAGAACTACCGCTGGCGTGATAAGCCTTATAGGGTGACATCACCCCTCTCATGCGGCGCCTGATTACTGGAATCGGGCTCCTCGCGATCGCTGTCTACCTGATTTTCTTCGCACCCCACGCGATATTTGTGGCAGCAGCCGTCTGCATGGGCGTGCTCTGTTATTGGGAGTACGCGGGGCTCGTCGCCGCGCATTCCATTCCCAGGCCCGGCATTTACGGTCTGCTTTCCGGACTCCTCATCCTGTTTTGGCCATATCTCGCACACGCCGCTGCAATCGGGCTGCTTCCCGGTCTGACTGCTCTGATGGTGCTGGCGTTCATAGGCTCACTGCGCGATACCAACCTGCGGAACGTGCTACCGCAGGTTGCTGCTGTCCTGCTCGGCGCATTCTACGCCTTTGCGCCCTGGCGGTTTGCCATCGAGTTGCGCAGCGACAGCGTCCATTTGCTGTTTTTCGCTCTTGCTCTGAATTGGGCTGGGGATACGACTGCGTACTATATAGGCCGCCAGTTCGGCCGCCACAAGCTGGCGCCCGTGGTAAGCCCAAAGAAAAGCTGGGAGGGAGCCTTTGCGTCCGTTGCGGGCTCGGTGATATTCGGTTTGCTATATCTGGGGCACTTTTTGCCGCTGCTGCCGTGGTGGGAAATCGTCATCATCGCGATCTTGGGAAACATTGCCGGGCAGTTCGGCGATCTCGCGGAATCAGCCATGAAGAGGGGTGCCGGAGTGAAGGACAGCAGCAACATTTTACCCGGCCACGGCGGGATGCTGGACCGGGTAGATAGCAGTTTGTTCGCGCTTCCAATTGTCTATATTATTTATCTTGTCGCAAAAACAATTACCTGAGCTTTGTTGTTTCAATTTAGTTGAATTAGCACTCAGGAGACGCATTCGGGCGTCAAGATATAGCGAATCGCTTCGCTGACCGCTTCCTGATCGGTGGCGCTCATGTCCGGATAGAGCGGAAGGATGACGGCTGTCTCCTGGGCTTTCTCGCTTGCTGCAAGAACCCCTATAGAGCGCCAAGGCTCTTTCAGGTAAGCCGGTTCCCGATGCGCGCACATGATTCCGCGGCGGGTCGCAATGCCGCGGTCAAGCAATGACTGCATGACTTGCTTCTGATTGCAATCATTGGGCAGGGTTATACAGTAACTCTGCCAGTTGCTGCGAGCCCAATTGGGTTCGGACGGCACGATCAGACCAGGAAGGCCGAAAAGCGCCTCCGAATACGTTGATGCCAGTTCGCGGCGCCGCTGAATAATCTCCGGCAGCCGCTTCAACTGCTCTCGTCCGACCGCAGCTTGGATATCGGTCATGCGATAGTTGAAACCCACTTCGGGGTACGATTCAAACACAACTTCCGCTGAGGAATGGCGTACGGCATCCGAGATGGACATCCCGTGCTGACGCCACAACCGGAACTGATCGTGCCAGGCTTTGTGCCTGGTCGTGATCATCCCGCCATCGCCTGTTGAGATTACCTTCCTCGGATGAAACGAAAAGCAGGCTACGTCTCCGTGCGGTTTGCCGATCTTTTCCCAGCGGCCGTTCCACAGAACTTCGCTGCCGATGGCGCAGGCCGCATCTTCGATCAAAGGGATTCCGTGTTTGCCGGCAATTGCCACCAGCGAACTGAGATCACAGGGCATGCCCATCTGATGAACACAGAGAATGGCGCGCGTGGCGGGCGTGATCGCCGCTTCCACCTGTTTGGGATCGAGATTGAAGGTGTCCGGCTGGATATCGACAAACACCGGAATTGCCCCGCAGTAGCGGATGCTGTTAGCGGTCGCGATGAAGGAATGGCTGACGGTAACTACTTCGTCACCGGGCCCAACGCCGGCGGCCCGCAGCGCCAAGTGCAACGCCGTAGTGCAGTTGGATACCGCGCACGCATACTCTGCGCCCACACAGTCTGCAAACTCGCGTTCAAAAGCAACTACTTCAGGCCCCTGCGTAATCCACCCGGAAAGAATAACCCGCCGGGCTGCTTCGGCTTCACGCTCATCGATACAGGGCTTTGCAATGGGTATCAATCGATCTCCTTTTGTCAGGACAAACTCAGGAAGCACAGGCCAGGAGATCAGCGCTCGTGCTTTTGCGCCACCACTCAACCAGCCGCTCAAGCCCTTCTTCGAGCGAAACTTGCGCCTCGAAGCCGAGCATCTGCTCCGCTTTGCGGGTATCGGCAAGCCGCCGCGAAACCGGATTTACTTTTCGCGCAGGTCCGTATTCCGCCGGCAAACTCACGCCCATCACACGACCCAATGCAGCCGCAAGCTCATTCAAACTGGTCTCGACTCCACTGGCGACGTTGAAGACCTCATCGGTTGCGGCACATTTCGCGGCCAGGACGTTTGCCCTCGCCACGTCCTCAATGAAGACGAAATCCATCGTCTGGGAGCCATCGCCGAGAATCAGACAGGGCTTTCCGTCCGCCAGTCGCTCCATCCAGCGGATCAGGACTTCTGTATAAGCGCCGTAAACATCCATCCGCGGGCCATATACATTGAAATATCGCAGCGCGACATAGTCCAGCCCGTACATCTGGTGGAAACTCCGCAGCAGTCCTTCGTTAAAGAGTTTTGCGGCGCCGTAAATCGTCCGATTATCGTAGCCATGATGGGTTTCCTTGGTCGGGAAGTCCTCTGCCAGCCCGTAAACCGAGGCGGACGAAGCTGCGACGATTTTCTTCACGCCAGCCGCAACGGCCTCCTCTAAAACGTTGAAGGTGCCGTCTGCCAGCACTTCCAGCGCAAGCCTCGGAGTTTCGGCGCACTGCGTGATGCGAATCGCAGCCTGGTGGAATACTACGTCGATGTTCCGCATCTCTTCACGTAGTAAAGCGCAATCGCGAATATCGCCTTCGACAATCCGAACATTCCCGCGCGCCATCGCGTTTGCGAGGTTCTCGCGCCGTCCTCGCGTGAAATCGTCCAACACGACGATCTCTTCAAAGCCTTCCGCGACGAGCAGATCAACGATATGCGAGCCAACCAGTCCGGCGCCGCCTGTGACCAGCGCACGTTTGTAATGCATGCCTTCTCCTTACGTTTGTATTCAACTCTCGTCCGGTTGATACCCATCTCGCCAACGGACAAAGCGGGCCGGAACTCCGGCACAAATCGAAAACGGAGCCACATCCCGGGTGACCACTGCGCCGGCCCCGACAATGCTCCCTTTGCCGACCGTCACGCCGGGCAGCAAGATTGCTCCGGTACCGATATCGGCCCAAGCCTCGACCCGAACGGGCCGGATCTCCAGGTCGGTTTCAATGATTGGGCGGTCAAAGGGAACTCCGGTGTGCGCCGAACCCAGAACTTTCGCTCCCGGGCCCCAGCCGACGTAATCTTCCAAAACCAGGTTGCGCGCATCGAAGTAGGCCTGCGGCCCAATCCAAACGTGATTGCCGATTCTGGTGGTACCGTCGAAGCGGCCCTGTATATAGGACTGCGCGCCGATGAACACGCCATCGCCAATCTCGAAAGTTTCCAGATGCTTGAACCCGACTCCGCAACCGATGCGAACTCCGTTCCCGAACCGGCGCGCAACCGCTCTCCAGATCGCGCGGCGCATCAGTTGATCCAAGTCGCCATCGCTATTCAGAAAACGCGTGTACTGTTCAAGTAGCGCCGCCGCCGAATGCGTTTCCGCCAGGTGTTCGGACAGCCCGATCTCGAAAGCCGGATCGGCTATTACCTTGCGGGTTCCATGCACGGAGGCAACCCGACGCCGCTGTTCTTCCATCTGTCCTTCAATGTGTTCTTCAGTATTGATAGACATTCTGGAATTCCAGAACCGCTTCCCCGACTTCGCCGATTTCTGACTCGGTCAGTTCCGGGAACATGGGTAACGAAACTTGTTCGGACGCGATGCGCTCCGCTACCGGGAAATCGCCCGGCTGATGGTTCAGCTCGGAATAAGCGGGCAACAGATGAACAGGAATTGGATAATGGATGCCGGTCTGAACGCCGCGCGCTGCTAGAGACCGCATGAATTC
>Ga0134126_10002568_pt1 | contig 22893 bp, 19 predicted proteins | sample KB31752_FD_96881 | JGI IMG/M metagenome (GOLD analysis project Ga0134126, IMG submission 96881) | Terrestrial soil microbial communities with excess Nitrogen fertilizer from Kellogg Biological Station, Michigan, USA - KB3-175-2 | ecosystem: Environmental > Terrestrial > Soil > Unclassified ... | reverse complement strand
TCGTGTTCGTCTGCGCCGCCAGCCATCCGCTGCTGGATGCGTTGACCTCCGGCGGCCTTGGCGTTGCGCTGGCCTGGCCCTGGAGCGAACACCGCTTCTTCGCACCCTGGCGGCCGATCCGCGTGTCGCCGTTCGCGCCGCAGTTCTTCAGCGCGCGCGGCCTGGCCACCCTGCTGTCGGAACTGCGCTGGGTGTGGCTGCCGCTGGCCGGCGCTGTCATCGCCTGGAAACTTATTCACCCCGCCCCCGCTGCCCCACGAGACCTGTCATGAGTACTGCCCTGCCCTCCGCATTGGTTGCCGAACTGTCCGCCCTGCTGGGCAGCGACGGCTGGCGCATGGATGACGGCGCACTGGAGGCGAACGCGCAGGACAACTCGTGGCGCCACCAGCGCCCGGCTGCGGTGGCACTGCCGGCCGACATCGAACAGGTGCAGGCGCTGGTGCGTGCCTGCCGCGCGCATGGCGTGGCCCTGGTCGCACGCGGTGCGGGCACCGGCACCACCGGCGCCGCCGTGCCAGTGCCCGGCAGCATCGTGCTGTCATTCACCCGCATGGATCGCATCCTCGAGATCCGCGCCGGTGACCGCTGCGCCGTGGTGCAGCCGGGCGTACTCAACGGAACGCTGCAGCAGGCACTGGCACCGCACGGCCTGTTCTGGGTACCGGACCCCTCCAGCGCCGAGATCTGCAGCATCGGCGGCAACCTGGCCTGCAATGCCGGCGGTCCGCGCGCGGTGAAGTACGGCACCAGCCGCGACAACGTGTTGGGCCTGGTAGCAGTGACAGGTACCGGCGAGGTGATCCGCTGCGGCGGTGCCTACACCAAGGACGCCACCGGCTACGACCTGACCCATCTTCTGGTGGGCAGCGAAGGCACGCTGGCGCTGATCGTGGAAGCCACGCTGAAGCTGACCCCGCTGCCGGTCAGCCAGGCCGGGCTGCGTGTGCTGTACCGCGATGCCGACGCGGCCGCCTCTGCCGTCTCGCGGCTGATGTCGCAGCCGGTCGTTCCCACGCGCTTGGAATTCATGGACGCACGCAGCCTGGAGCTGCTGCGCCTCAACGGTGCCGACGTACCCGACGCAGGCGCGATGCTGCTGGTCGAGGCCGATGGCGACCACGACACCCTGCCCTACCTGCTGCAGGCATTGGCGACCGCCGCCGAAGGTGACGGCATGATCGCACTGGACGTGGCAATGGAAGGCCGCGCGCGCGACCAGCTGTGGGCCGCACGCAAGGCCTTGTCACCGGCGCTGCGCAGCGTCGCCCCGGGCAAGATCAACGAAGACGTGGTCGTACCGGTATCGCGCATCCCCGATCTGGTAGCCGGCGTGCAGGTACTGGCCCGCGACTATTCGCTGACCATCGTCACCTTCGGCCATGCCGGCAACGGCAACCTGCACGTCAACATCCTGTACCACCCGGACGATGCCGACGAGAACGCACGCGCGCATGCCGCGCTGCCGAAGATCTTCGAACTGACGCTGGCGCTGGGTGGCACGCTGTCGGGCGAACACGGCATCGGCCTGGCCAAGCGTGATTTCATGGCGAAGGCGTTCACCGCGGAAACGCTGGCGGCGATGCGCGCGATCAAGGCCGCGCTGGATCCGGATGGCATCCTCAACCCGGGCAAGGTGCTGCCGCCGGCATAGGCCGCGGAGGGCGGTAGAGCCGAGCCATGCGCGGCTCGCCGCGCGACGCGCGGGCTTGCGCGAGCGGAACGGAGAGCAGCAAAGCGCGGGCCCGGCGCTACAGTGGATTGTCGCCCGCAATATCGATCAGCGTCTGCCGGAAGCTGGGCAACAGCACGCGGTTGCCATGGCCGCTCAGGTGATCGTTGTCGAAGAACAGCGGTTCACCGTCCTGCACCGCCGAGCAGGTATCCGGCCCGCACAGCAGCGGCAGCGGATCCCACACGGTCAATGACGGGTAACGCGCGGCCAGCTCGGCCAGCAGTGCCATCTGCGGCGCACGCAGCCTCTGCAGATCCGCGCGCGACATGCTCAGGCCACCGGCGCACGCCGGATTTCTACGGTTGAACCAGTCCGAGCAGCGATAGGCCCCGGCCTTGAACAGCGGCAGCGGTGCATCGATGACCACGTGCACGCCCAACCGCTGCAGGCGGCCCAGCACACGCTCGGCTTCATCATGTGCCGCCTGCGCATGCGCGGGCGTGCGTTCGGCCAGCAACTGCCGATAAATCTGCTGTGCGTCCTGTTGCTGCCAGTCGAACCCACGCAGCTCCGGCATGCGCAGCGCCGCCAGCAACACGATGTCACCCGGGCGCGCGTCGCGTTCGATGGCCGACAGGCTGTCCTCGATGAAGTCCTGGCAGTCGGCCGGGCTGGCACGCAGCAGATTGACGAAGCTGCAGCCGCCACGATCCTCCTGGCGGATCTCCATCCCGGTCTGTCGCGCGACCATGCTGGTCATCGTGCGGTAGGCCGCCGCATGCGAGTCGCCCACAACAAACAGGCGTCGCCCTTCAAGCGCCGGTGCGCCCACCGGCTCCAGCGGTCGCCACGCCGGGTAGCGACGCGCCTGCCATGCGTAGCCATCACGGGTGACGCTGAGCGAGATCTGCTCGTGGTACTCCACCGTCGCCCAGGCGCCGGCGCCGCACAGCGCCACCACCGGCAGCGCCATCGCCAGCACCTTCGCCGGCGCCAGCCGCAACAGCGGCAGGGCGCTGCGCAGCGGACGTTCAACGTAATGGTAGGACGCAGCCGACACGGCCAGCAGCAGCACCGGATACAGCCACAGCGCAGCGCCCTGCAGCCCGTAGGTCCAGCGCAGCAGCACCAGCAGTGGCCAGTGCCACAGGTACAGCGAATACGACAGTCGCCCCAGGTACGACAGCGGTGCCCAGCCCAGGGCGCGGCCGACCCGCGATTGGCCATGCCCGGCTACCGCCGCCAACAGCAGCAGGGTACCGACCACCGTGGCCAGCACACCCGGCACCGGCATCGCCAGTTGCGGCGCGACAAGTACGCCCGCCAGCAGCAGCGCCAGGCCGGGCAGTGCGAGCGCGTCCCTGCGCTTGCCGGGACCGCGCGCGCTCATCCACTGGTACAACAGCGCACCGGCCGCCAGTTCCCAGAACCGCGACGGCAGCAGGTAGAACGCCGCCGCCGGGGCCGTCTGCGCCTGCCAGGCCGCCCACGCCAGCGACAGCACCGTGAGCGCCGGCAACAGCACACGCGACCACGGCCAGCGGTCGTGGCCGCGCAACCAGACGAAGAACAGCAGCGGGAACACCAGGTAGAACTGCTCCTCCACGCCCAGTGTCCAGGTGTGGAGGAACGGATTGAGTTCCGCGCCGGGAGAGAAGTAGTCATCCTGCTGGCCGGCCAGTACCACGTTGCTGAAACCCACCAGCGCCGCCCAGCCGGTCTGGTCGAACTGCTCGTTGCGCCAGGCGCGGGGAATGAACAGCGCTGACAGCACGAAGGTGGCCATCAGCATCACCAGCAGCGCCGGCAACAGGCGCAGCACGCGACGCCGGTAGAAATCGAGCAGCAGCGCGCCCAGTGGCATGCCTGCACGCGCAGCCAGCGATTGGCTGATCACGAAGCCTGAGACCACGAAGAACAGGTCCACACCGGTGAAACCACCGGGAAGCCACGCCGCATTCGCATGGAAGACGATGACGGCCAGCACGGCCAGTGCACGCAGGCCATCGATGGCAGCGTTGTGGGAGCGTTCGGGGTGAAGCATGCGGGGCGACCGTCAGCGAGCGATCGGGCAGCATGGCCAGCGCTGGCGCAGTCATTCAATGGACAATCGCGACAGACGTGGACATTGTTCAGATCCAGTCCACGCTCAACGCGGCCACAGCGCCCAGCCCATCGTCAGATGTCGAGCACGGCCCGGCTCTACAAAGTTTCGGGTGCCAGAGGGCCATGCTCGGCACCTACGGGGCCCACGACCATCGAATGCGTTGCAATGCGGATGCGGCACATCTGCATGGATGGTCGTCTGAACGTCCGCTGCCCAAGACGCGGCACGCAAGCAGACTTTGCAACAAATTGCATGGGAACGGAAACGGGGGCAGCAGAGACTGCAACCCGTTTCAGACAGCCTCTGTCGCGATTCGCACATCACCGAATCTTCACAAGACTTCGGCATATACGTCACCGGCCTGAACAGGGCTTGCGATAGCGACCGTGCGGCGTCGTACCCACTCCCACCGAGGACCGAACCATGCGCTTCCACACTAATGATGATCGTCTTCCATTGATGCGCCCGCTGGCGCGCAGCCTGCTGGCCGCCCTGTTCCTGTCTCCAATCAGCGTTGCGTTGGCCGGCGAACTGGATGGAGGCTTTGAGCAGGTTTTCTCTGGCGATCCGGTCGAGGAATGGCGGTTGATCAACGGGTCGTTCCTGCAGGTCGTGGGTGGCGAAACCAATACGATTTCCGCTACAGACTCAGAGCTCTACCTGGAACGCGCGACGGTCAATCGCAGTGGCAACAACCAGCATGCGGTCGCGCTTACTGGCGACGCGCTTATGCAGACCATCTCCACGGCCTTCCGTGGCGGCGGCATCCATGTGAATGATCGTGCGTATGTGCATCTGATCGATAACCAGATCCTGATCGCGCCGGAAGACATGCGCCCGGGCGAGCGGCTGACCATCGGCGTTGACATGTCCTACAGTGCGGCAAGCGCTCCCCCGTTCAATGGCAGGGCCACGATCGATTCCACACTGATCCGCGTTGCCGATGCCCCTGATCCGCGGGACATCAGCAGCGGGCTCGGCTTGCGCATGACCCACGGGCAGGCCGACATCGTCAATGGCACACGCATCGAAGCGGCCAACGTGGGCGCACTGCTGTGGGGCACCCGACACGCCACACCGGTGATCCGGCTGGGCATCGACGGCTCCACGATCCAGTCCGGTCGCGGCGCTGCGATCCGCGTCGCTGTCGATGCGCCCACCCAGTTCGATATCACCGTGGCCAATGGTTCGCAGTTGCAGGGGGGCGACGGCAATCTGCTGCTGGTGAATACAGAGAATGGTCCTGTGCTGCCGGGCGACAGCACGGTCAACTTCACCGTTGACGATTCTCGTTTGGCGGGCAAAGTCACCTTCGACGCAGCGAACGTGTCGGGCAGCGTGAACCTCGCCCTGCGCAACAAGGCGCAGATCGACGGCCGTTTCATCAATGTCACCAGCGCCAGCATCGACAGCGACAGTACCTGGCTGATGACCGGCGACAGCAACGTTGGCCAACTTGCCTTGGGCAACACCGGTACTGTGGCGCTGGGTAACGGCAGCGCCTTCAACACCCTTACCGTCGACACCTTCGACGGCGCGGGCGGCACCTTGCTGTTCAACACCCAGCTGGGCGATGACAGCTCGCTGACCGACAAGCTGGTCATCAACGGCGATGCCAACGGCCAGGCCAACGTGCGCGTGCTCAATGCCGGCGGCGCTGGCGGCAAGACCGACCGCGGCATCGAGCTGATCGACATCGGCGGTGCATCCAATGCGCAGTTCGACCTGGTCGGCCGCGCCGTGGGCGGGCAATACGAGTACTTCCTGGTGAAGGACGCCAACGGCAACTGGTATCTGCGCTCGCAGACGGGCGCCGGCCCTGATCCGTGCGTGGTCGATCCGACCCTGCCGGAGTGCACGCCGATCGACCCGGTTGATCCAGTTGATCCAGTGGATCCGCCGCCGCCGGTGTTGCGCCCGGAAGCCGGTGCCTACCTGGCCAACCAGTTCGCCATGGACCAGATGCTGCGCCACACCTGGCGCGACCGCCAGGGCGGCGCCGCTGCGACGGATGGCGTTCGCGGCTGGGCCCGGGTGGATGCCACGCAGAGCAAGCTGGGTGCGGTGGATGACCAGCTCGACCTGCGCGTGGACCGCTCGCGCCTGCAGCTGGGTGCGGACGTGGGCGTGTTCGATGACGGCCGTGGCCGCGTGGGCGTGATGGGTACCGCTGCACGTAGCAGCGCCACCTCGCGCTCGGACGTGACTGGTTTCAGCGCACGCGGCAAGGTGGAAGGCGGCGCGCTGGGCGTGTATGGCAACTGGGCAAACGACGCCATGTACGTGGATGCCAGCGTGCAGCGCGGCCAGTTCCGCAACCGCGTGCAGGGCGAAGGCCTGGCCGAGGAGCGCTACGACTCGGATATCTGGCAGTCGTCCGTGGAAGCCGGTTACCGCTTCGGCATCGGCCAGATCGGCACTACCGCGCTGAGCCTGCAGCCGGAACTGCAGTTGGTCTACACCGACGCGAAGACCGACGTGCATACCGAAACCAATGGCACAGTGGTGCGCGCAGCGGGCAACAGCGGCCTGTCCGGTCGTGCCGGCCTGCGCCTGCAGGGTGAAGGCCACTCGGCGGCGGGTGCCTCGGTCAGCCCGTATCTGGCGGCCAACTGGTACCGCGATGGTGCCGGCAACGGCATCGCCTTCGACGACGAAGTGCTGAGGGCCGGCATCCCGCGCAACCGCTATGAACTGAGCGCGGGTGCGCGCGTGGAATTCCGTTCCGGCTTCAGCGCCTGGGGCGGGTTCGGGGTGATGCGCGGTGACAGTGGCTACCGCGAAGCGACGGCGAACCTGAGCGTCGCCTACAAGTGGTGATGTAAACACGAACGGCCCGGAGAGATCCGGCGCCGTTCTGGTTTCTGCTTTCTGTAGCGCCGAGCATGCGCTCGGCTCCACAACAAATGTCGCAACTGGCACGCGCAGGCGTGCTCGGCTTCGCGCAGCGCGTTCGATATGCATCTGCAACGTTTTCGAAATTGAAACTTTTCTGATTGGTATAGCAGCACTTGCGTGCACATCATGGCGCGCCACCGACAACGGGTGGCACGGGCTTGCAATCCCGTTAGGTTGATGTGTTGTTTACGCTTGCCTGTCGGCGTCGCTCTTTCCTTGTTGGGCGGCGTCGGCAGGCAATCCGTCCGCGCCCTATGGCGGGCGGTGCGTGGGGGTCTCGTACCCGCCGGCGTTTCTACATCAACCTCCGGTATTGCAACCACGCACCGTCCGCCGCCCTCGCCCAGCGCGAGGGCGGCTCCCTTGCTTCGCACTCAAGGACGCCGCCATGACTTCTTCGCTCTATCCCTATCTGTTCGCCACATTGGGCGACGCCGTCGAACGCCTGCCAGACGATCTGGCCAAAGCACTCGAAACCACATTGGGCAGTACGATGCGCGCCCACGCCGACGAAGGCATCACCCTGCTTGGCTGCCTGCAGCGCATCCGCCACGTGGACGCCGCCGATGGCCAGCCGTGGCCGGACAAAGGACGCAAGTGCTTCGGCTTCGCGATGGCGCGAATCGACCGCGCCAATGCCGGGCTGACCTTGCTGCTGGAACTGCTGCACGCCATCGAGCGCGTACGCGTGGACGGCGATGCCGACCAGCAGGTGGGCGATGACGTGCGCGAAGGGCTGCTATTGGCCTGCCGTGGGCTGGCCGAGTATGTTGGCCTCCAGCTGCACGCTGTGTGAGAGCGTAGTACACGCCCTGGTACGTCCAGGGCGCATCGCGCTATTTCAGATCTGCGGTGATCACGGCTTCGCCGACGATATCACCGGGAGTCAAGGCATCTGTGGTCCGGATATACCGTGCAGATAGATCCTGGTCGAGCCAACTGCCGTCACTGGTGACATCCCACTGGGTTCCCATCGCCAACGGAATTCCCCCGCGCAAAAGCTGCACTGCCACGCCCGACGCTGTGGTGCCTGCGGCTGCCGAAAGCACACTGCTTTTATTGCCCGGATCCAACGCGTCGTCGATCCGTACCGTCGCCACCAGGCCAGCGCTGTTGCACCGAACCCGGGCCGGCGCCGCCTGTTCGGCGGCGCTGTCACCAGGTCGTTGCAACTGGTGCTGCCGCACGGGTTGCAGCGATACCGCAGCGTCGGTGCGGACCCTGCATTCAGGGGACGACGCGTGGATCTGCACGGTGGCAACGTTGTAGAGGCGCGTGGAAGGACTGCCCGCAACCGAGGTTTCCACACCCCCGAGGTCAACGGTTTCTCCGATGATGGTTCCGCCGCGGGCGACCAGCCCCACCGCCAGCTGGAAATACGGCCCCCCCGCTGAAATGAATGTGATCTGTGTCTCCCGATCCAGACGCAGCGGTTCATCGTAGTTCTCCAACGAATTGACGATTCGGTACCGGAATACCGCCAGAGGCGAGGTGGCGCTCCATCCATACGCCGGATAGGTGGTACCCGCGATGACTACGTCACGGACGTAGGTCAGCTGCGGCATGTCCGGCTTCACGTTCACCGTGGTCGAGTATCCGCAGTTCACCAGCGAGGTACCGAAACCTCGTATCGGAATCGAAAGTACCGTATCAGCCTCTGCCTCGCTTTCGGTACCAACTACCAAGTTGGTCGCGGCTCGCTGCCCCGAGACCGTGCAACTGCTCTGCGCCCAACCTGCAAGCGGGAGTAGCGCCAGCAACAGCACAAGCCATCGAAGCGGATGCCGATGCCGCGTTGGGGGGCAACGCATCACTCGTAGTCCGCCGTTACTACAATTTCAGCCTGCACCGCCCCGGCACCCGCACTGGCGGCAGCGGGCAGGTAATAGCCCGCGCGCAACGGGTAACTTGCGGTTGCGCCGCTGACCACTACCTCGATCCCGCTATCGCCGTTCTTCAGGTACGTGCTGCCCGTGGTACCGGCCAGCAACGCCACCGATACACCGTCGGCCGCATCGGCCGGCGCCGTATTCTTCCAGCGCTCGGTATCGCCGTCGGCTGCGGTGCCCGCGAAGGACAACTTCGCCTTGCCCACGCCCACACAGCCGGTGAAATCCAGGCTGCCCGCTTTGAGCTTGTTGTCGCCCTGCACCAGCTCGTCGGCCTTGATCGGGTCCAGCATGACGGTAGGGGCGGGGGCCAGTGTGCAGGTGCCGGGCAGCACACGACCGGTGATGGTAAGGGTGGCCGTGTCGGCAGACGCATGTGCTGCACTCAGGCACAGCACTGTGGCGGTTGCCCACTGAAGGACGGATCGAGACATGATGAGGCTCCTGGGAAGGATGGAAGGGAACGCGGGAATTACGGGGCAGTGCGTTGCAGCGGTTGCGGCGTGCCTGCCTGCAACCCCTCGGGTTGCAGCGGTTGCGGCACGCACTCGGCTTGGCTCCACGACAGGCCGTAGGCATCGGGCGCTTCTGGCATGCGGTAGTCGATACGGCAACGTCGCGTGCCTTCGGGGTCAACGATCAGCACGCCGCTGTCCTGCGCGCCACGCAGCTGGATGACACCGCCCTGCCCGACCGCACCCGCAGGGATGCCATCTTCGGTCTGCACTGCGGCAGCGAAGCGCAACGGCTGGCCCAGCGCATCGGTAGCGTCGATGAACAGCGTGCGTTCGCGGCGCACCTGGAACGGCACGCGTACGATGCCTCCTGCGGTGGGGGCCACGCGCTGCGAGGTCTGCAGCAGCTCCACCTCGATCGGCAGGCCGGAGGGATCCAGGTCGATGGTGTTCCAGCGATAGGGACTGATGTGCGGCAGCAACGCGTAACCATTGCGGGCCACGCGCAGGTCGGTACTGCTGCCGATGCGCGCGCCCTGCGCACCTGGCGCCTGCACCAGCGCGAAGCCCTCGCCCACCGGCGCGCCCAGGTTGATGCCACCACCGTGCAGCACGACACTGCCGGACGCCCCCAGCGACAGGCTGCGGTAGTCCCCGCTGCGGCTGTAGCCCGCGTTGAGGTTGCCACGGCTGCCCTGCCACGCGGCATAGGCACTGTGGCTGTTCTGGCCATGACCCTGCGCGCTGGCCAGGCTGTAGCTCAACGCACGCGACTCGCCCAGGCTGCCACTGATGCCCAGTTGTGACTGCCGCCCGCTGTCGGCCTGGCTCAGCTGGGTGCTGGCACGCGGGGCGCTGGCACTGCGGCCCAGCGGGACACTGAGGGTGAACGCATAGCGCGTGTCCTGGCGACCATCGCCCAACCGGTAGCGCAGCGCTGACGCGCTGTAGTTGATGCGCCCCAGGGTGCTCTGGAAACCCAACTGGAGATCGTTGCGGCGTCGGGTGCTGTCCCAGTACGCCACGTGGCCGCCACTGAGATACAGGTTGCTGCGCTGACCCACTTTCTGCGAGAAATTCACCTGATAGCGCTGGCGTGCGCGCTGGCCGTAGCCCCAGTCGTCGACCTGCGCGCGTGCTGCGTCGTTGAGGCTGAGGAAACCGCGCGTGCTGTAGCGGTACGCTGCCAGGCCGAAGTTGGTACCGGTGCTGGCCACATAGCGTTGGTAATTCAAGCGGAAGCTGTTGCCGGTGACGGTCTCGCTGCCGCGCAGGCGGGCGCGTGAGTGGGTGACATCGGCACCGAAGGCGCCGATGGCGGTGTTGACCGCGGCACCGGCCAGCAGTGCGCGATAGCCCTCGCCCAGCTGCGCGCCCCCCAGCGCGGTAAGCCGGTTGTTCAGGCCACGGGCATAGGTTCCTTCGGTGAAGCGCAGCGCCTGCAGCGTCGTGCCTATATCGCGCAGTTCACCGGCAGTGAACGCGAAGCGCGTCGCCCCCGCGCGCAGCGCCTGCGGTACGGCGGAGAAATTGACGGTGAAGCGCTGCACGCGCCCATCGGCTTCGCTGACGCTGATTTCCAGATCGCCACCGAAGTTGGTGGGATACAGATCCTCGATGGCGAACGGACCGGGTGCCACGTTGCTTTCGTGGATGATGTTGCCGTTCTGGCGGATGGTGACCACCGCATTGCCTTCGGCAATACCGCGCACCACCGGCGCGTAGCCTCGCAATGAATCGGGCAGCATGCGCTCGTCGCTGGCCACGCGCACGCCGCTGAACGGCACACTTTCAAACAGTTCGCCACCGGTATTGCCCTGGCCCAGCAGCAGCTGGCTGTTCCAGCGTGGAATGTCGCGCTGCAGGTGGCTGCTGATGACCTGATGGCGGGTTCCTTGGTTGCCCTGGGTGAACGACGCGCGGTGACGCAGGCGCCAGGCGCCCAGATTCACGCCTGCCTGCAGGCCCAGGTAGCTGCTGTCGTTGCCTTGGCTGCGGTAGTGGTTGGCGCTGTAATCGATGAAGCCGGCGGTGATGCCATCGTCGCGCAGTTCCGGCGCCACGAAGCCGCGCGCGGCAATGGCCTGGGCGGCCTGCGGAATGCTGATGGACAACCGCAGCTCGCCGCTGTCAAAGGTGGTGCTGGCCCCCTCCACCCGCGCAGGCAGGTCCACGCAGGCACCTTCATTGGCCGGCAGTGTTTCCAGGAATGCCGGCTTCAATGGTAGCGTGCGTACCAGCGCCGGGGGCAGGCAGGCCAGGGCGACGTGCGGGTCGTCCTTGATGACAAAGCGGATGTCCTGGCTGCCCATGAACTGGCCGTTGACATGCACGTCCACGGCGTAGTCGCCGGCAGGCAGGGGATTGCCGTTGGCGTAACGGGCCATGTCGATGGCCTCGCCACCAATCAGGAAGCCCTCGCTGAACTGCGCAGGCCCGGCAGGCGCTGGCGATGCCAAAGCCTGGGCACTGGCGAGAAGCGCGAGGCCTATGGCCTGGCCGAGCTGCGCGGAGGAGAGTGCGGGACGTGGCGCGGGGATACGTTCGGGGAACGACGTCATCGAGACCGAAGGCCGTTGCCGAGGCAGCGGCGTGAGAAAGGGGAGGCAGAGACTAGAGGCTGCGGCACACCCTCCCCATCCAAAAAGTTGCAGATCGCCGCCGACGCGGGCGCATTGCAACTCGTTTGATGTGCTGGCGCCCGGCGGCCATCCCGCACCCATGTCGGGAGTGCCGTCAGCGTGCATTTGCAACCAATTTGATTCAGCCGATGGGCACGCGCGCCGACACTGCCTGCGCTGGCTGCCATCGGCGGCCGCTGCGTGTCCTTATCCTTCTACCGAGAACTGTCATGTCCCCGACACTCCGTCTGTTGTCCCTCTCCGTGCTTGCTGCTGCAGCCCCCAGCGTGTCCGCCGAAACGCTGGAAATCACCGGCGAACTGATGACCTCCACCTGCTCGGTGGGTTCCACCGGCGGCACCATCACCGTGCCGATGGGCAAGGTCGACCTGGCTTCGGTCAATGCCAACACCCGCGCCGGTCAGAAGAACTTCACCATCGCCCTGGACTGCTCCGGTTCGGGTGCTTCCCAGGAGGTCGGCGTGCGCTTCGGCGGCACCCCCGATGGCAGCACCGGCAACCTGGCGCTGACCGCAACGTCGGTCGCCACCAATGTGGGCGTTGCGCTGTACGACGCCGCTGGCAACCACCAGAAGATCGGCGAGGACCCGGCCGTATGGGTAACCATTCCCGCCGGCGCCAGTGGTCAGCTGGACTACAGCGCGTGGTACGCCTCACCGGCAACCAATGCCACGGCAGGCAGCGCCAACGCATCGGGCGACTTCGTCGTGCTCTACAAGTAATCCGCTTCCGGCAGGCCGGTGCCACGTTGCGCCGGCCTGCATCTACCGATGAGGTTGATCATGAAACTCCGTGCCACGACCTGGATGTACGCATTGGCCGCAATGGCCGTTGCGCTGCCCGTATCGGCAGCCGTTACGCTGCAGGGCACACGCATCGCCTACGATGCCAGCAAAGGTCGCGACGTGACGGTCAAGGCCAGCAACGTAGGTGAGCAGCCCGCGATGACCCAGGTCTGGATCGATGCCGGCGACAGCCAGGCGCGCCCCGAGAATGTGCGCACGCCGTTCCGGCTGACTCCCGCCGAGCCACGCCTGCTGCAACCCAAACAAGGCCAGGCCTACCGCATCACCTACGCGCCGCGGCCCTCGGAAACACCGCTGCCGACCGATCGCGAGTCGGTGTTCTACTTCAATCTGCTGGATATTCCGCCCAAACCCGGCGATGCCAGCGACAAGAACCTGCTGCAGTTCGCAGTACGCACACGCGTCAAGCTGTTCTACAGGCCACCTGGATTGCCGGGCAATGCCCGCGACGCAGCGACCGCGTTGCAATGGTCTGCCGACGGCGATGCGTTGCAGGTGCTCAATGCGAGCGCGTACCACGTGACGTTGAGTTCATTGACGCTGGGCGATGGACGTACGGTGGATGTGGACATGATCGGGCCCGGGGCACGGGCACGCTATGCGCTGCCGGAGGGGGTCGCGATGCCAGCGACGGTGTCGTTCAAGTGGCTGGATGACTACGGTACGCCGCGCGATGCCGAGGCGCGTGTAGCCCGTTGAGATCATCGGAAGGCCATCATCTGCTGTACCGCCGAGCCCATGCTCGGCGGCTCTTCTAGCATTGTTGGATGACACGCTACGCGCGTAAGTCGAGCGTGCCCCTGGCTCAGGGATTGGCGTCGAACAGCACGGTCATGTCTCCTTCCCAGCGCGAGCCCGGGGTCTTCACCATCTCCAGCACCGCGTCACGCCCGGCGGTGAAGCGCAGGGTCGAACGGCGCTGCATCAGGTAGCCATCGGGCGTGAAGCGCGGTGCCTGACCGTCATCGGCCAGCAGTACGGTGTTCTGCGCCGGACGACCATCGCGCAGGTTGTTCATGCCCGGAAGGGTGACGTCCACCTCCACCGGCACCTGCTTGTCCGCCTGCGGATCATGAATGCCGCACTGGTCGCCGACGTGGTGCTGGCAGCGCAGCTTCATGCTGAAGTCCATCGACGTGGTCAGATGAAACGGCAGCTCCTGGCGCAGCCTCGCCGGCGCAGTGCCATGATCGATCCAGGGCGACCAGCCCCCTTCGGGCGCCAACTGTACGCGCGGCGCTTCGGTGGCGAAGCGCACCTGGAAATCGTGGATCACATCGAACACGAAGTTCATGCGCACGGCCTCGACACCGGTGATGTTGTCGCCCAGATCGATGTCGGCCCCGGCGCCGCCGGTGGTCCACGTTTCCTGGGCCACGTAACGGCCGTCCTGCAGCGTCATTGCATTGGGCAGGTTGACGTGGATGCCGAGCCCCACGTTCCTGTAGGAGTAGGTGCGGGCGTACCGCGTGTTGGTGCTGTAGCACTCGGTGGGGCTGGCTGGCGTCCGCGCCGCCAACCACCCAGCGAAAATCCAACCCCACCGGCGCCGCGGATGGCCGTGCAACCTCCACTGACGCCGTGGTACCAGGGATCGGCGCCACCACCGAAGTTGATGCGCATGGACAGCGCCGCAAAGCTGATGGTCGCCTCGAAGGTGCGTCCGCTCGATACCTCCTGCAGGGTGATCGTACGCGGTGGCGGGAAGCGGATGTAGGTGGTATCACGCCTTGATGTGTCGTCGCTCGGCCCTTCCTTGCGCCAGTACTCGCGGTTGCCGAGATCGAAGATATAGGCCCCGTTTCTATCGCATTCGGCCGGCCTCCAGTTGCAGAAGCTGCCCCGGGGTGTCGTGTTGCGGAATGCGGTATCGCCCGGATCCAGGGCGTTGGGCCTGAATTCGCCGGTAACGTTGACGTCCACCACCTGTGCGGTGGCAGGCAACGCCGCCATTACGGCCAGCAACGGGAACAGCCGGATGCCAATAGTCATGCTTTAGACCTGCCTGGTTCGTCGGAACAATGGGCTAGTGCGCGACCACCGACGGCGGACAACCGATGCCGCCCACCATCAGTACATCGCCTTCGCGGGGGTGACGGCCCTCCTCCATGGTCAGCACACAGCTGATCCGATTCGGATAGCGCAGCTCCACCACCGGCGCGCGTGCGCTGAGTTCAAGGGTGAAGAAGCCTTCTTCCTGGCTGACGCTGCGGCCGGCATGGTTGATCACCTGAACCCCGCGGATGCCGTTGCCATCGGCATCCAGTACCTGCCCCATCACGGTGAAGGTGCGCAGTACATCCACCGTGGTATGCACCACGCCGCCCTTGTTGAGGTGGTAGCTGATGGTCGACGGCTGCAGCGCCGCCGCAGGTGCGTGCCGGCCGTGGAAGTCGAACTGCACCTGTCCCGCACGATAGGCGGTGACCGGAACGAAGTTGCGTCCCGGGCGCAGCTGCACGCCACCGCCACGACTGTCGTCGGCACGCAACGTGACATCGGGGAAGTCACTGCGCACGTCGACGATGATGCCGGTGTCCACGCTGCCGCTGCGTCCCTGGCCCAGCACGGCAGCATGTCCTCCCCCGATCACCACGGTGCTGTCCAGGTTGGCGCTGCCGCCAACGTGTCCGGAACCGGCACCGCGATACAGCTGCACATCGCCTTCCAGCAGTGGGCTCTGCAGATAGGCGCCGGCGCCGGCGCCAATGCCGCTGCGTTCAGCTGTGACCATGCCATTGACGCTGCGCAGGATCTTCCCATCCACACGCTGGGTGGCGACCGCGGTGACGTAGCCGTCGCGCTGGCCGGCTTCGCCGGTCCGGCTGCCCAGGCTGCCGCTGTAGCTGCGGCGCTCGCTGCCGAGTGACACACTGACGGTCAGATCGATGCCGCGCTGGCGGCGATAGTGGGTGAAGCGGCTGCCCGGACGGTCGTAGGCCGAGACACGCCAGTTGACGTCATGGCTGCCGAACAGGGTCTCGCGGCGACCGTAGGAAACGTCGATGCCGGTGCCACGGGTGAAGCCGGAACTGCGGGCCACGCGCAGGCTGGCATTGTCGCGGTGACTGAAGCGATGGGTGATCGATACGGCCGTGGTGTCCTGCCAGCCTCCCCGGGTTTCCCAACGTGGCGGCGCACCCTCGCTGGCGGGCAGCCGATGACGCTGCTCTGCCCAGCTGCGCGCGTGGTTGGCGACCACCGAACCGGCACGGTAGCGATACAGTCCCTGCAGATCCACGCCGCGCCCGGCATCGCTGGAGGTGTAGAAATTGGTGTAGGCGCTGAAGCGATCACTGGCCTGCCAGTCCATCGACAGGCCGGTGGCGCGGCGCGTGCCGATCTGCTGCACGGTGGCACCGGCCACTGCGCGCGGGTGCAGCAGGTAGTTGACCACGGCACCGGCGGCGATCTCGCCTTCCTGCATTGAACGATCGCTGTCGAGCAGGCTGCGCTGCTGGCCGGCGAACGCGCTGTAGCGCCAGCGCCGGGTGGGATCACGCCAACGGCTGGGTTTGTGGATCGAGGCGGTTTCGCGCGAGGCCTCCTGGCCGTCTTCAATGACCCGCAGTACCACGTCGTAGATGCCGCCTGGCAGGCGACGCGTGTCGATCTCCTGCACGCCCGGCTTCACGGCCTGTGTGGCCAGCAGGTTGCCGTCGCGCAGAATCTCCACCACACCGTCGCGGTTGGCGGTGACGTACACCGGGTAGACGCTGGCGCTGCGCGTGTCGGCCAGCAGTACATCCGACGAACCGAACATCACCCCCAGCGCGGTGTCATTCTGCGTACCCGGCGCGCGTGGCTGGCGGATGATGCCCTCGAACGTGGGCAGGAAATAGCCCGCGCGGACGAAATGATCGCCGAGCTCGCGTTGTGCATACAACGCACTGAGATAGTGCTCCGTGCTGCCGGGTTGGGCGTAGTACTGGTAGCTGCCAACCGTGCTCCACAGACCGATGCTGCCACTCAGTTCAGCGCTGTAACGGGCGCTGGCCGGCTGGTCCTGGCCGCCATGCACGGCCAGGCTGTTACGTACGATCAAGCCATGGCTGCCGGACGCCGGCAGGGCAATGTTGCGTTGTTCCGCACTGGCAGTTGCCGGCGTCAACAGGCTCAGCAGCGAATTGGCCAGGCTGTAGTGCAGCGCGGCCAGGCCACGGCACTGCGGCGCGCATATGCCAAGCGGCAGCGGTTCGGCCAGCTGCTCGGCCCAGCGCGTGCGCTCGCTCTGCGGCCACGGGCTGTCGTTGCTTTCGACGAAGCCGATCAGCTGTACGCGGTTGTCTTCATGCAGCAGTACTTCGGCGTCGCCCAGGTACTGCCCGTCCAGTTCCACGCGTACGGTCAGCGGATTGCCGAACAGATGCTCGCGGAACTCCGCAGGCATGCGGTCGCGCTGCTCCAGCAGGCTGACCTGTGCGTCTGGCGCGCCTGCGGTCGCCTGCGCCGAGGCAGCAGCAAGCATGGCGGCAATGGCAACAGCCAGTCGCATCGGAACCGGTCGCGGAGGTAGGTGTGAGAGGCGCATAGATGACATTGGCCCTCCTGCCGCACGCGCGGTGGGGCAGGAAGGCACAGAGCTCGGCAGGCGTCAGATGTCGCTTTCGAAGATCATGTGGAACTGACCGCCGTAAGTACCCTGCTTGTAACCGCCGCCCGGTTCGGTAGGCGCGATGGCGAAGGCCAGAGACTTGCCGGATGCGGCCTGGGCTGCGTTGGCAACGGTGATCTTGGCGGCGGCCGTTGCCGGCACGACCACGTTGTCCAGTTTCACCGCCAGATCCACGACGTCCGCGGCCGATGCCATCTGCGCCGGGGCAGACAGATAGGCGGTGATGGCAGCCGGCGACTTCACGTTGATCACGCGACCGGTCAGTTCGCCGAGCACCTGGCGTGCGGTATCCCACGGCAGATTCTGCGGCAGGCCTTCCCAGCCGTCCGGCGTGGACACCTGCAGGCCGGCAACGTTGGGCACGTCAGCCGACACGTTGACGGTGATCGATTTGGTTTCGGTAGCCGCAAAGCTGACGGCCGGGGTGATGAGCAGGACTGCCGCAGCCGCCATCGCGTGTTTCAAGAAGGACATTCAGATACTCCTGGGTGAGTGGGTACAAAAGCCAGGACAAGGGCAAAGCTGTCCCATCGGACTCCTGGCGGGCCCGGGCGGGACAATGGCGTTGGTGGGGGACGGATGGTCAGCGGCGGCTGTCGATGCTGCGCTGGCGTTCGCCCTCCTTCAGGTCGTAACGGATGAAATGCGTATCGTCAGACGCCAGCACGTGAGAGCGGCCGGGGCGTACGTGCACGATGATTCCGGGCGTACAGGCGTCGACCTTGGCCCGCTCGCACTGGCGCAGGTTTTCCAGAACAATGGTGGCGTTGCCGTGGTTGTGGATCTGGCCGGACTCGATGCGGGTGTCATAGCGCGGGTGTTGTGGCGCGATGAACAGCACGGTGCCGAAGCCGGTGAACACGCGGATGGCCGAGGAAAGCTCTGCGGCCTGCTGTGCCTGTTCCTCGCTGAGCGAGAATTCCTCGGCACTGGGCGCCACCGGCACGAAGCGCAGGCGGTAGTAGCGTTCCTCGTCGCGCAGGCCCCGATACACCAGACGTGTGGCCTGCTGGCCGTTGCCTGCGATGATCAGGCGGCTGGGACTGGCAATGACCCCATGCGCCCCAGGCGCGTTGCGCACCAGCGATGGCGCATCCACCGGAACTTCGACGGGCTTGTCATCGGCATCGAAAACGATCTCTGCCACTTCCACCCGGACGTAGGCGGTGCCGGCGCCGGTATTGCGGATGCGTTTGAGCAGGTTGCTGCTGCCGGGCTGCAGGTAGTCGAAGAGGACGCCGACATTGATCTGCGGTGCGCTGGCGTGACTGGGGAAAGCCAGCGCACACAGCAGCAGGACATGGACGACACGTGACATGGCACCGCTCGTTTTCAGGAGCGTGAAGTGTGTCGTCGCGTCAAACGCCCGGCTATGAAAATAGTTGTAAGCCGAAGCGCACAGCGGCGAATTCGGAGGATTCCTAAATGCTCATCGCCCGTGCTGCCAGCATGGCCGGCCACCAAGGCCCCCTGCCCGCAGCCGCGTACCGGCAGGACACAAATCCTTGCCGCACTCAGGCGAAGTGCTCGTACCCGATCGTATCCGCTCGGGCCGTCGTGGCCTTCGGTGTGCACGCCTTGCCCTTCCATGATGCGGCCGATGCGGGTGGTCGGCACGCCCAGCGATTCGGCGACGTAGTGCAGCGCGCAGTACCGACGACATCGGCAATGCATCGGCATCGACTTCGGCGCGTACGCAGTTGCGGGTGGCGTGAGCCCCTCACGTTGAGATCTATGGGGGAGCGCCTGGTTGAATTGAATGCCGCTCTCATTCGCAATGATTTCTATGGCTCATATCCACCCTGGAGCCGATAGTGCGCGCTTCTTTCCAAGGAGTGTACCGATGCACAAGATGATGGCTCCACTGAAGCGCTATGCACAGTTCAGTGGCCGTGCCAGCCGCAGCGAGTTCTGGTGGTTCCAGCTGTTCATCGTGATCGTTTCGATCCCGCTATACATTGTGAGTTTCTATGCCGGCTACAGCGGTTCTCAGGGCCTCATCCTGGCATCGAGCGGGCTGAGCTTGGTGATGTGGCTGGCCTTCGCATTGCCCGGCATTGCTGCCACCGTTCGTCGCCTGCACGATACCGATCGCTCGGGCTGGTGGCTGCTGTTGGCAATGGTCCCGTTTGCAGGCTTGGTGCTGCTGGTGTTCCTGCTGCTGCCCAGCACGCCGGGCGGCAACCGCTTTGGCGCACCCGTTCCGCACGTTTAAAGGTTACGCCGGGCAACGCCGATGTGCCCCGCGTTGGTGGGCGTCGACCTTGGTCGACGCAGTGTCGGCACGAAGGCCTGACATATCCGTGCCAACCAAGGTTGGCACCTACCAGAGCAACACGGTAGCGCCGGGCCATGCCCGGCGTTCTGGTAGGCGTCGACCTTGGTCGACGCAGCGTTGGCGCGCAACCCTGACACATCCGTGCCAACCAAGGTTGGCACCTACCAGAGCAACACGGTAGCGCCGGGCCATGCCCGGCGTTCTCATGTGTCAGGCGAAATGCTCGTATCCGCTCGGGCCGTCGTGGCCTTCGGTGTGCACGCCCTGCCCTTCCATGATGCGGCCGATGCGGGTGATCGGCACGTCCAGCGATTCGGCCACGTAGTGCAGCGCGTCGCGCTGGTCGGCGGCGGCGGTGAAGCACAGTTCGTAATCGTCGCCGCCGTGCAGCGCGCAATCACGGGCGCCATCGCGGCCGAGCAGTTCGCGCAGTGCCGACGACATCGGCAATGCATCGGCGTCGACTTCGGCGCGTACGCCGCTGCGTGCAGCGATGTGGCCCAGGTCGGCCAGCAGGCCATCGGAGATGTCCACGGCGGCATGCGCGAATGCACGCAGGCGCAGGCCCAGGGTGACGCGTGGGGTGGGACGCAGCAGGCGCAGGCGCAGGGTTTCGTAGTCGGCCAGCAGGGTGGCGGCAGTGACGTTCAATGCGCCCTGCTGCCACAGGCGCAGCGCACCGGCAGCATCGCCCAGCGTGCCGCTGACCCAGATGTCATCGCCAATCTGTGCGCGATCACGACGCAGCGCCTGGCCGCGTGACACCTGGCCCATCGCGGTAACCGACAGCGACAGCGGACCGCGCGTGGTGTCACCGCCGATCAGGGCGATGTCGTGCTGGTCGGCCAGCGCGAAGAAGCCATCGGCGAAGGCATCGATCCAGTCTTCGCTGGCCTCGGGCAGCGACAGCGCCAGCGTGCACCAGGCCGGGCGCGCGCCCATCGCGGCGAGGTCGGACAGGTTGACGGCCAGCGTCTTCCAGCCGATGTCGAACGCCGGAGTCTCGGCCGGGAAATGCACGCCGCTGTTGAGCGTGTCGGCGGTGACCACCAGTTGCTCGTTCGGGCGCGGCTGCAGCAGCGCGGCGTCATCGCCGATGCCGAGCACGATGTCGTCGCGCTCGACGGTTCGGGCGCGGATGCGGTCGATGAGGGCGAATTCGGCCAGGGACATGGGGCGCTCCCGCGTTTGTACGTGCCGCGCCGTGCGCGGTGGGCGGTAGTGCCGGCCGCAGGCCGGCAACCTCAGAATCCCTGCAGTTGCCGGCCAGCGGCCGGCATTACCACAGGTGGGTCAGTGACCCGATTCGACCTTGCGCCATTCCACGGCGGCACGATCCAGCACGCCGTTGACGTAGGTGTGGCCATGTTCGGAACCGAAGCGCTTGGCCGATTCGATGGCTTCGTTGATCACCACGCGGTACGGCACGTCCAGGCGGTAACGCAGTTCGTAACCGGCCAGGCGCAGCACGGCGCGTTCGATCGCGTCCACTTCGTCGATGCCACGGTCCAGGTACGGGCCGAAGGCTTCGTCGATGTCGCGACGGTTGTCGAGCACGCCATGCACCAGCGCTTCGAAGTACGCCAGGTCGGCGATTTCGCGGGCCTGTTCGTGGGCGAACTGGGCGATCAGCGACTGGCCGTTGCCGCCGGAGATCTGCCAGGCATAGATGGCCTGCACGGCACGACGGCGCGCGCGCGAGCGCAGCACCGGATCGATGCCATCGCGGCGGACGGGTTTACCGGAGGGCTTGCCCTGGGTGTTCTTGTTCATGGCAGCTGCTCCAGAAGGTTGACCATTTCCAATGCGGCGAGCGCGACTTCCTCGCCCTTGTTGCCGTGGCTGCCGCCTGCGCGGGCCTCGGCATCTTCCACGCGCTCCACGGCCAGCACGCCGTTCAGCACCGGCACGCCGAAGTCCAGCTGCACGCGCATCAGGCCTTCGGCGCAGCGGTCGGCCACGTGTTCGTAGTGGCGGGTGTCGCCACGGATCACGCAGCCCAGGGTGAGGATGGCGGCGTGTTCATGGGCGGCGGCCAGGCGCGCGGCGACCAGCGGCAGCTCCCAGGCACCCGGCACGCGGATCACGTCGATGTTGGCTTCGGCAATGCCGTTGCCGGCCAGGCTCTGGCGGGCGCCAGCAACCAGCACATCGGTGATGCGGGCGTTCCAGCGGCTGGCCAGGATGGCGAAGCGCGCCGATTCGGGAGTGCGAAGATCGCCTTCGTAGTGGCTCATATGCGGCTTGGGATTCGATTAAGGGGTAATTCTACCGGGGATGGGCCCCGGCCGTGGCTGGCGGGGGCCCGGGGCGTGCCGACCAACGGTCGGCACCCACCAGCTGCAGTGGGCCGCCCCTTTGTGGGTGCCGACCGTTGGTCGGCACACCGAGCGGGTTACGGGGTGACCGTCTCCACCACTTCCAGGCCATAGCCGGCCAGTCCGATCTGGCGGCGGGGCGTGCCCAGCACGCGCAGCTTGCCCAGGCCCAGGTCGGACAGGATCTGCGCACCGGCACCGTTGCGGCGCCACTGGCCCACATCCTTGTCCTTGCCCGGCACCACCGGCGCCGGCTGCTGGCGCAGGCGGGCCAACAGCGCTTCGCCGTCGCGCGGGGCCGACAGCACCACCATCACGCCACTGCCTTCCGCGGCGATCGCGCGCAGGGCATCGGTGGCCGCCACGCCGAAGTCATCGCGGCGCCAGTGCAGCAGGTCGGCCAGCGGGTTTTCCACCTGCACGCGCACCAAGGTGGGCGTGTCCGCATCCGGGGTGCCGCGGACCAGGGCGAAATGCAGGTCGTGGGCGATGCGGTCGCGGTAGGTGACCAGCTTGAACGGGCCGAACTCGGTGTCGATATCACGCTCGTCCACGCGCTCGACGGTCTTTTCGGTGGCCAGGCGATAGGCGATCAGGTCGGCGATGGAGCCCATCTTCAGGCCGTGCTCGCGGGCGAACACTTCCAGCTCCGGGCGGCGCGCCATGCTGCCGTCCGGGTTGAGGATCTCCACCAGCACGCCGGCCGGTTCCAGCCCGGCCAGCATGGCCAGGTCGACGCCGGCTTCGGTGTGGCCGGCGCGGGTCAGCACGCCACCGGGCTGGGCAATCAGCGGGAAGATGTGGCCCGGCTGGTGCAGGTCCGACGGCTTGGCATTGGGCTTCACCGCGGTGCGGATGGTGTGCGCGCGGTCGTGTGCCGAGATGCCGGTGGTCACGCCCTCGGCCGCTTCGATGCTGACGGTGAAGTTGGTCTGGAACTGCGCGGTATTGGCCTGCACCATCGGCGCCAGGCCGAGGTCGGCGGCGCGGGTGCGGGTGAGCGGCAGGCACACCAGGCCGCGGCCATGGGTGACCATGAAGTTGATGTCGCTGGCCTTGACCAGCTCGGCGGCCATGATCAGGTCGCCTTCGTTCTCGCGGTCTTCGTCATCGACGATGACGACCATGCGGCCGAGGCGGATGTCTTCCAGGATGTCGGGAATGGGGGCGAAGTTCATGGGGTATCTCCCTGTGGGTGCTGACCGTTGGT
>Ga0134126_10002567_pt1 | contig 22902 bp, 20 predicted proteins | sample KB31752_FD_96881 | JGI IMG/M metagenome (GOLD analysis project Ga0134126, IMG submission 96881) | Terrestrial soil microbial communities with excess Nitrogen fertilizer from Kellogg Biological Station, Michigan, USA - KB3-175-2 | ecosystem: Environmental > Terrestrial > Soil > Unclassified ... | reverse complement strand
AGCCCTTGTTCCCCGCCGTAGATTCTCGTGTCAACGCTAGAATAAAGATCCGCGTAACGAACTGAGGAATAATGCGGCACATTGAGGCGCCACGCTGCGCGGTCGCGCCCGAGCAGATAATTCGTTCTCCCGGGAAGCTCATTTTCTCCATCGGCTGTTGCTTCGGGGTTGGCATCGGCAAACTCGATGCGCACCGTTTCTGAGGAACGGCGACTCCTTTCTGGTCTTATGTCATGCCATGCAATATAGAGGCTATTTCGCGTCAGAAAAATTGAGGCGTCCTGCGATCGAGCGAGAAAGGCAACTCGGGGGTCAAACTGCCCCACATTCGGCTCGAACGTCCAGGCCGCGACGCCAACTCCCTTGCGCTTATTGACGTTTGCAGAAAATTCGAGGCGAGATCCGCTACGGTGAGCAGCGGGCTTCATCGAAAGCTGAGGAGTCCTGGTGTTAGCCGGAACTGCGAGCAGGCACAGAACTGAGGCCACGCATAAAGCTGCACGCATCGAGACAATTGCCCGAATTAGCCGGCGTAACCCTGCGGCATAAATCCGATTCATACTCGCAGAATGCCCAATTGGAACAGTGCCCTGAGAGGTACGTGCGCACTATACGCCTTCGGATGCCGATGTCAATACTTGAACGCAACGATACCCCTCGAGGCGACTCCAACTTGCAGTACTACCGAAAATCGCCTTGCGCGTTTCTTCCGGCATCTATCCGCGTTAGCGCATTCGGCATAGCCAGGTATGCGCGTGCCGCCCCATTTCCGTGCTTTTCTCGCGCTCATGCTAGAATTCTTTGCTCCCTCGATGCGCATTCTCGATCGTTACATCGGCCGCGAAGTTGTTTCCAATTCCCTGCTCGGCCTCGCTGTGTTTTCGTTCGTCTTTTTCGTTCCGCAACTCGTTCGCTTGATGAGCCTGATCGTGCAGCATGCGGCGACGCTTAGGGAAACTGCGACTCTCCTGATTTGTTCGCTTACCCCGGTGCTCGTCTTCACGTTGCCCATGTCTATGCTCGTGGGCGTGCTGATCGGCCTGGGCCGTCTGGCTGCGGACAGCGAAATCGTGGCCATGAACACCACGGGAATAAACCTGCGAAGACTCCTTTTACCCATCGGCGCGATCGCGCTCGCCGCCATGGCACTCACGCTTTGCACCACGGCCTGGCTCGCGCCTCTTTCGTTGCGCACTCTCACTTCACTCGAAGACCAACTGCGAGTTTCACAAGCCTCCGTTTCGATTCAGCCGCGCGTATTTGACGAGCGTTTCCCTCATATTGTCCTTTACGTTCAAGACGTCCGGGCGTCGGGAACGCGCTGGACAAACGTATTTCTCGCACAGTCTGATTCCGCCGCGGACTCCAAAGTCACGGTCGCGAAAGATGCGATAGTTATCGGCGATTTCCGGCAGGATAGGCTGACGCTGCAATTCAGCGATGCGGCGACGCACGTATATGATGCGGATAATTCTGCGCATTATGAAGTGCAAACCTCGGCGGTCGAATCCGCCAATCTGCCCCTGGCGAATCCGGCGACTGCGGCAAACAGCACAAGAAAAATTACCGACCGAGAGCGCAATCTGGGCGAATTGCTTTCGGTGAGCGGCAGCGGCTCGCGCGATGCGCGTGTGGAATTTCATCAGCGCCTTGCGCTTCCAATTGCTTGTCTGTTTTTCGCGCTCCTGGGCGTGCCCATGGCGGTACACCCACGACGCGGGGGCCGCGCAGGCGGATTCGTCGTGGCCATCCTGCTTATTTGTGTCTACTACATTTTCTTCGTGACCGGCGTACACTACGCGCAAAACGGCGTGCTTTCGCCCGCACTTGGCGTGTGGATGGCCAACATCGTCACTTTTGCCGTCGCAGTGATTCTCTTGAGAAGGCTGGAACAGATACGTCCAGAAGCGCGCTGGATGGACCGCTTGTGGCTTGCGTTCCGAAGGCGGAAAACCCAGCCGGCAGAATCAAATGGGGAAAACGCCGAGATCATCCGCCGCGCGCGTTTGCAAGTCGAAAGCTGGCATCCGGCGAAATATCATACGCGCGCATTTCCGCTGCTTCTCGACCTTTACGTTCTTAGCACGTTTGCGTTCTGGCTGGTGCTCATGCTCGCCGCGTTCATGATGCTTTTTGATGCATTCACGCTTTTTGATCTGCTGGGTGACATCACCAAAAACCACCTCTCTCTTTTCATCATTCTCGATTATTTCGTGCACCTCATTCCCATGATGCTTTACCAACTGGCGCCTCTCGCTGCGCTTGTTGCCACGCTCATTACGCTGGGCCTGCTGGCCAAGAATAACGAGATCACCGCGCTCAAGGCGTCTGGCGTCAGCCTGTTTCGTATTTCGCTTCCGCTCCTGCTTGCTGGGGCGCTTTTAACTTGCGGCCTCTTTCTGCTCGATGACACTTTTCTCCCGTACGCAAATCAGCGGCAGGATTCGCTGCACGACCGCATCAAAGGTCGCCCCGCGCAAACGTATTTTCAGCCGACGCATCAGTGGATTTTTGGAGAACACGATAAGATCTACAACTACGATCTGTTTGATCCGTATAACAACTTGTTCGGCGGTCTCAGCGTTTTCGAACTGAATCCCGCCGATTTTCAGATGCGGCGGCGCATCTACGCGGAACGCACGTATTGGGAATCCAATTTGAATTCCTGGGTGCTGGAGAACGGCTGGGTGCGCGATTTCTCAGGCGCGACGGTCACATCCTATAAAACCTTCGTTGTGGATTCGTTTCCGGAGATCTCTGAGCCGCCCTCTTATTTCAAGCGCGAAGTTCTGCAATACAATCAGATGAACTGGCGGCAGCTTAGAAGCTACATTCGCGCTCTGCAGAAGGCCGGATTCGAAACTTCGCGGCTTTCCATCGAGTGGCACAAAAAATTCGCGTTTCCATTGATGGTGACCATCATCATTCTGCTGGCAATTCCCTTCGCTTTGCTGGTGGGCACGCGCGGAGCGGTTGGCGGCGTTGCGCTGGCCATCGGAATCGCTATCGCGTATTGGGCCATCGCCGCTCTGTTCGAAGCGATGGGGACAGTAGGACAGCTTCCCGCATTTTTGGCCGCGTGGGCTCCGGATGGAATTTTCGCCTTCACAGGCTTGTATTTTTTCCTGAAAATGCCGACGTGAACAGCCGTTCATTGGCATCGCCGTGACATCCTAGAATTTTCAGGAGAAGTTATCGCGAAAGCAGCGAGCGCACTTTCTGAATTACAAGATCAATTCCCACTTCGTTGTGACCGCCCTCTGGAATAATGATGTCCGCGTAACGCATACTCGGCTCAACGAATTCCAAATGCATTGGACGCACCGTTGTTTCGTACTGTTCGACAACCGATTCGAGCGTCCTGCCGCGCTCGCGAATGTCTCTCACGAGTCGGCGTATAAATCGGAGATCCGCGTCAGTATCCACGAAAATTTTCAGGTCCATCAGGCTGCGCAGTGATTGGTTCTCGAAAATCAGTATGCCTTCCACAAGAATCGCCGGACGCGGCGCAAGAGTGACAGTCTCGGAAATTCTTCGATGCTGGGTAAAATCATAGACGGGACGCTCAATGGATTCGCTCTGCCGCAGCTTTTTGATGTGTTCAATGAAAAGGCCGGTATCCAGCGCGGAAGGATGGTCAAAGTTACAATGCGCGCGCTGCGCGGGCGGCAAGTGCGACAGATCCCTGTAATAGTGGTCCTGTTGAAGGACTACTACTTTGTCAGAAGGGAGCGCCTCGGAAAGCCTGCTCGTTATCGTCGTTTTCCCGGATCCGGTGCCCCCGCAAACTCCGATCACAAACGGATGGAGCGGCATCAGTCGCGAGCCTTGGCGCGCTTACCGCTCTCTCTTGCCGCTTTGTCTTCGATAACGGCTTGCGCCGCGGCCAGTTGCGAAATCGGCACGCGGAATGGCGACGCGCTTACGTAGTTCATGCCGACTCTGTGACAGAATTTCACACTCTGCGCATCACCGCCGTGCTCGCCGCATATGCCTACCTTCAAACCAGGCCTTGTCTTGCGGCCGCGCTCGATGGCCCAGCGAATCAGCATTCCCACACCCTCCTGGTCTAGCGTCTGGAAAGGATCCGCCGCGAAGATGCCTGTCTTCTTTTCGTCCACATATTCCGGAAGGAATCTTCCAGCGTCGTCGCGGGAGAGGCCCATAGTGGTTTGCGTCAAATCATTTGTGCCGAAAGAGAAGAACTGCGCGATCTCAGCGATCTGGTCAGCAATGAGCGCGGCGCGCGGAAGCTCAATCATCGTGCCAACCAGATATTGAAGTTTTACTTTACGTTCAGAAATGATCCTGTCGGCGACGCGTCTGGTGGCTTCCTCGAGAATTTCCATTTCCCTTTTCGCCATGGTGAGCGGATGCATGATTTCAGGAAATACTTTAACTCCGCGCCCTTGGCATTCAATCGCCGCTTCAATTATCGCGCGCACTTGCATCTCGAGGATTTCTGGAAAGGTGATAGCGAGGCGGCAACCGCGATGTCCGAGCATCGGGTTGGCTTCATGTAATTGTTCAACACGGCGAATCACCTTCTCGACAGGCACGCCGATTTTTCGCGCCAGGTCCTCCTGTTGCTTTCTTTCATGAGGCACAAATTCATGCAGCGGAGGATCAATCAGGCGAATGGTGACGGGCAGGCCATTCATAGCCTCGAAAATTCCGATGAAGTCGCGGCGCTGGAACGGCAGCAGTTTGTCGAGTGCTTTCTGGCGAGACTCGCGCGTATCGGCAATGATCATTTCTTGAATGGCGAGCTGGCGCTCGACGCTTTTTTCCGGCTGCTCGAAATCCTTGAAGAACATGTGCTCGGTACGGCAAAGGCCGATCCCCTCCGCGCCCATTTCGCGGGCACGCCGGGCATCAAAGGGTGTGTCCGCGTTGGTTCGCACGCGGAGCTTGCGAATATCATCGGCCCATCCCATCACCACGGAATAGGCCTTTGGCGGCTCGGGGCGTGCCAGTTCAATCTGACCCTCGTAAACGGCGCCTTCGCTGCCGTCGAGAGTGAGCCAATCGCCTTGGGAAATCGTGCGTCCATCCACATGCATTAATTTCTTGGAGTAGTCGATCTCCAGAACTTCGCAACCAACAATGCAACACTTGCCCCATCCCCGCGCGACTACAGCCGCATGGCTTGTTTTCCCGCCAGTGGCCGTGAGAATTCCCTGCGCGACGTGCATTCCTCCAACATCTTCGGGGCTGGTTTCGCGACGCACCAAAATTACCTTCTCGCCGCGCGAAGCCCAATCCTCCGCTTCATGCGCAGTGAAAACAGCTTTGCCGCCCGCCGCGCCCGGAACGGCATTCACTCCCGTAGCGATTTTGCGCTTGGCCAGGTCTTCTCTTTTTGTGGATGGCGCGATGACGGGATAGAACAGGCGTTCGATATCGTCCGGCTGAATGCGTTCAATGGCCTGTTCGCGCGTGATCAATCCTTCGTTAGCCATATCCATTGCGATCCGAAAAGTCGCCGCGGGCGAGCGTTTACCGGTGCGTGTTTGCAGCATGTAGAGCTTGCCGTCCTCGACGGTAAATTCGAGATCCTGCATGTCGCGATAGTGACGCTCGAGAGTTTTACGCACATTCTCAAGCTGCTTGTAAACCTTTGGCATACGGTTTGACATTTCGCGCAACGGCATGGGCGTGCGAATGCCGGCGACCACGTCCTCGCCCTGCGCGTTGATCAGGAAATCCCCAAAAAAATCCCTTTCGCCTGTCGATGGATCGCGCGTGAAGCAGACGCCCGTGCCGGAGTTTTCGCCGGTGTTCCCGAAGACCATTTGGACGACGTTGACGGCGGTGCCAAGCAGCCCTGTGATCTTTTCGACGCGGCGGTAAGTGACTGCTTTTTCTCCCATCCACGATTCAAAAACCGCTGCAATAGCACCCCACAATTGATCTGCAGGACCTTCAGGAAACGATTTGCCGGACTTAGCTTCGTAAAATTGCTTGTAGTCGTCCACCAGACTTTTCAGGTGTTCAGCGGGAATCCGAGTATCATCCTTGATATTCAAGCGATCCTTTAACTGCCGCAATTTCTCTTCGAGGTCGTCCTTGGGAAGACCCATGACCACCGTCGAGTACATCTGAACGAATCGCCGGTAAGCATCATAGGCGAAACGCTCGTTTCCTGTTCTTTTCGCAAGGCCCTCAACGGATTTCGAGTTCAAGCCGAGATTCAAAATTGTTTCCATCATGCCAGGCATGGACCGCGCTGAACCCGAGCGCACGCTGACGAGAAGCGGATCGAACGGATCGCCGAGCTTTTTTCCAGTGGCCTTTTCGAGGCGCGTGAGATTCGCTTGAACTTGGGCGGTCAATTCCTTCGGATATTTACGGTCGTGCTTAAAGTAATAGTCGCAGGCTTCGGCCGAGATAGTGAAACCGTCCGGGACAGGCAATCCGATTCTGGTCATCTCCGCGAGCCCGGCACCTTTACCTCCGAGCACTTCCTTCATCTCCCCATTACCTTCCGCCTTGCCGCTTCCAAAGAAGTAGACGTATTTCACAGTCGCCTCGCCTTCCATTGAGAAATTTTAGGTTCGCAAATTTGTCGGCGCGCCGACAAATTTTCATTTGAAGTAGCCGCCCGGATCTGTCGGCCTACTTCTCTTCTGCCGCGATCTCCGAGAAGTCAGCGATGGTTGAAAATTCCTTCAACAATCCGGAGAGCAACGCGAGTCGATTTTCTCGAACAGCCGCGTCCTTGTCCATCACCAGAACTTCATCGAAGAAGCGATCCACTGTCGGGCGCAACTCAGAGATGGCCTCAAGCGCTTCTTTATATTTTCCGGCTCGCTTGTGAACTCTGGCGCGGTCGGCGAGCGCACGCGCTTCATCGTAAAGCCTCTTCTCAGCATCGAGCGCCAGCAGATCGGAATTTACCCCACCGGGGCGCCCGCCGTCAGGACCCGCCTTCTCCAAAATTTTCTTGATACGGCGGAACGCAATCGCCAGGGGATCGAAATTCTTCGAATGGCGAATCGCTCGCAGCGCAAGAATGCGGTTGCGAGCATCCACGAGATCATCGGAACCGGCGGCCATCGCCGCATTGATTTCGTCATAGGCAAAACCGTTTTTCTCGCGCAGCAGATACTTTGCGCGCTCGCCAATGAAATCGAGAACGCGCCGCTCTTCTTCAGGATTCACTTCGATCTTTGGAGTGTTGACGCGCAAGGCTTGCGCAGCGATGGACACAGCCGCTGACAGGGAAAGCGGAATTCCAAGTTGAAGTAAAATCTGAACTATTCCGGATGCTGCACGCCTCAGTGCAAATGGATCACTCGATCCGGAGGGAATAATGCCCACGCCGAAACACGCCACCAGAGAATCCAGTTTGTCGGCGATGGACACCGCGCAGCCAGTCAGATTGCGCGGAATGGAGTCATCGGTTCCCTGAGGCTTGTAATGGTCGTAGATCGCCCAGGCGACATCTTCATCTTCTCCTTGAACTCGGGCGTAAAGCCCGCCCATGATTCCCTGCAGCTCTGTGAACTCGCGAACCATTTCGGTGGCGAGGTCGCATTTGCATAGTTGGGCTGCGCGATCTGCGGCACCGACGTCCGCGCCCCGAATTCCGGAGTCGAACCAATTGCTGGCGATTTTGCGCGCGAGGTGGCGAATGCGTTCCGTCTTGTCGCGATAGCTGCCGAGTCGCGATTCAAATGTGACGTGCGCCAGCTTTTCGACGTAGTCGGCGAGCCGACGCTTCTGGTCGGTCTGCCAAAAGAACTTGGCGTCAGCCAAGCGCGCGCGCAGCACTTTCTCATGTCCCCGGCGTACCAGGCCTGCGCGGTCTTTGTCCAGATTGATGACCGCAAGGAAATTCGGCTGAAGTTCGCCGCGGCGGTCTTCGACGGCAAAGTACTTTTGATGATCGCGCATCACGGTAATCGTCACTTCCGACGGCAACTCCAGATACTCCGCGTCAAAATCGCCACGAATCACCGTCGGGTATTCATTCAAGTGAGTCACTAGATCCAGCAACTGCGGATCGGAATGCAGGTTCCATTTCCCTTTGCTGATTGTGGCGCGAACCTCGCGGTCGATTTTCGCGCGGCGCTCTTTGGGATCGGCCAGCACAAAATTGCGGCGCAGCTTCTGTACATAATCCTTTGGGCCGGTGATAGCAATTTTTGAACTTCCAAGGAAGCGGTGGCCCCGGGTCACATTGCCTGAGATCAAGCCTTCATATTCGAACGGCACAACCTTCCCATCGAGCAGGGCGACAAGCCAACGCACTGGCCGAATGAATCGAGCGCCCTTCTTCCCGGTCCAGTACATGGAGCGCGGGAATGTAAGTTCGTGAAGGATGCGCGGAAGAATTTCGGCCAACAGTTCGCGCGCTGCTTTTCCCGTAACAACTCGGGAGGCGGCCAGATATTCACCGCGCGGAGTCATCGTGGTGTAGAGGTCAGAGATGCGAAGGTTCTGTTTCTCGCAAAAGCTATGCGCCGCGCGTGTCGGCTGGCCGACATTGTCGAACGCCACGGATTTTGGCGGCCCAAGCAATTCAATTTTTTCATCTTGCTGTTGAAGAAGAATGGCGTTCGACATCGCGGCGAGTCTCCGCGGCGCGCCATACGTCGAAACGGGTGATACAAGGATTCGAGCGGCTCCAAGGTGTTTTTCAAGTAAGCCTTTAAGTTCCTCCGTTGCTCGTGGCAGCAGGCCAGCGGGTATTTCCTCACAGCCAATTTCAAAGAGAAATTCGCCGCGACCTTTCACCGGCGAGCCTCCCCTGCTAGAGCAGATGCGATGTTATCTGAACTCGGAGGCTCGCCCCAACCGTGCGCCGCGCAATAAGCAGCCGCGATCGCACAGGAGAGCGCGCGCACACGCGCAATCAACGCCGCACGCTCCGTGGTGGAAATCGCTCCGCGCGAATCCAGGATATTAAAACAGTGAGAGCATTTAAGCGCGAAATCATACGCGGCCAGTAGCGGAATGGTGGACTGCCCATCGGATGCGCCGCCACTCGCGCTATGATGGTGGGCGAGGATTGCTTTCGCTTCCTTCTCGCAAAGCTCGAACATTTCACGTGTGCGTTTCGGATCGGCCCAGTCAAAACTATACGCCGAGAACTGCTGCTCTTCGGCGAGCCGAATATCGCGATACGTGGAGTGATCCGACCAGCGAAGATCGAAAACGCTGTCGACGCCTTGGAGAAAGGCTGCGATTCGCTCAAGGCCGTAGGTCAGCTCGCACGAAACAGGGTCGAGATCCACGCCGCCGGACTGTTGGAAATATGTGAACTGCGTGATTTCCAAACCATCAAGTAATACCTGCCATCCGACGCCCCAGGCACCCAGTGTGGGTGATTCCCAATTGTCCTCTTCGAAGCGAATATCGTGCTGCTTCAAGTCAATGCCAAGAACGCGGAGACTCTTCAAATACAGATCCTGAACATCACTCGGCGATGGTTTAAGAATTACTTGAAGCTGTGAATGTTTGTAGAGCCGATTGGGATTTTCGCCGTAGCGTCCATCGGCGGGCCGCCGGCTTGGCTGGACATAAACGACGCGATACGGACTCGGGCCGAGGACGCGAAAGAACGTTTCAGGGTGCATTGTTCCGGCACCCATCTCAACATCATAGGGCTGCTGCACAATGCAGCCTTGATCAGACCAATAATTTTCCAGAGCAAAGATCATCGCCTGCAGCGAAAGCCCGCGCTCTTTCCGCCGAACATTCCCAGATTTGATGTTTTTCTTTAACTTAGTTGCGCTAGTCGCCCCGGTCACAATGCACGCTCCAAAATTTCGCGGGCTTTCAATCTCCGTTCAATCTGATGCTCGATAAGATCCAAAGAGTATTCGGTCAATGCGTGCAACGCAGCCTTCGGAAAGACGGATGGCCCAAGTTTATCCAAACGCTCGCTCAGAAGGCTCCTCGCCGCGGATATCGCCTCTTCGGAAATCATGCGCATTCCAGCCGCACGGCAGTTGGTGCAGAAAAAGCCGGGGTTTGCCGGATTCGCGTAGAGGGTGGCCGCGATGCCCTTCCCGCAACGAGCGCAACTTTCAACTGAACCCAGCCAGCCGCCCAAACGCACGGTCCACAACGCGAAGTATGCCAGCGCTAGCTCGATGCGCTTTTCACGCTTGATATACTGCGCTGCGAGCAGCATCAATCGGAAATAAGCATCCACCGGCTCACGCTCGGGCAGGACCGCTTCCGCAACTTCGGCGAAAAGAGCCAGCGCATTGCCCGCCGAATAATCGCCAAACACGCTTACGAATGATTCGATGAGTTCGCACTGATTGATCTGCACAAGTTCGCGCGTCTCGCGCTCAAAGAACCAGATACGCACGTAAGACATGCGTTCGAGCGTCGAACCGAATCGGCTCTTGCTGCGACGCGCGCCCCGTGCGACTCCTCGAGTGCGCCCCATGCTACGGCTCAAAAAACTGACGAGGCGATCGGCTTCGCCGAGCGGATAACTCTGCAAAATAATGGCTTCCGATTCCCGAGGTGGCATCCGGCCTGTCGGCGCGCCGACTTTTCCGCACGCACAGTAAACTCAAAGCGTTGCGGCAGAATAAAACTATTATCACACGCGTGCGAGGCACGCAATCGCTGCGTGGCGATTTTCTTCGTAACATTTTCTTTCGGCGACGCTGCGCTTTTCATTCGCGCGCTTCTCCTTTACAGTACACGCTTGTGCCACCCCGTCGAATGCACTCCAAACTTGCCGATGTTGTGGGTGTCGGAATCAATGCAACCGACACGGTAATTCGATTGCCTTGCTTTCCGGAATTTAACACAAAACTTGAGCTATCCTCTGCCGCCGTTCTCCCGGGAGGGCAGGTAGCCACCGCGTTGATTGCGTGCAGCAAGTGGGGGCTCTCGGCAAGATACGTTGGCTCGATTGGCGACGACGCCGCAGGTGAGCTCCAGGAGAAGAGTATTCAGAACGCTGGCATCGAGGCACAGTTCGCCCATGTAAAGAATTGCTCGAGCCAGTTCTCCTTTATCCTGGTCGATAGCCAGTCAGGTGAACGCACTATTTTATGGAAACGCGATCCGCGTCTGACGCTGCAAGCGCAGCACCTCAAGAAGAACTGGATACTCAATTCTCGAGTCCTCCTGGTGGACGGACATGATACCGGCGCAGCCGCACGAGCGGCGAAGTGGGCGCGTTCGGCAAATATTCCCGTCGTCGCCGATGTGGACAATGTTTACCCGGGGCTTGAAGCTTTACTCAAACAAACAGGTCATCTATTTGCGTCACGCGAATTCCCTGCCCGGATACTAAACGAATCGAATCTTCTCATCGCGCTGCCGCAAATCGCCGAGCGTTATGGATGCACAGTCACAGGCGTTACTCTAGGCAGACTTGGAGCACTGGCGTGGGATGGCTCGCGTTTCCAGTATTCAAGAGGTTTCGATGTTCGTGCCGCAGACACAACCGGCGCGGGCGACGTTTTCCACGCCGGCATTGTGTATGGCATTCTCAGGCGGTGGCCACTTCAAGAGACGCTTGAATTCAGTTGCGCGGCCGCTGCCTTGAACTGCACTGCCTTTGGCGCGCGCGGAGGAATCAAATCTTTGCGCGAAATACGCAACTTCATGAAACACTCGAAGCGTTCTGAGCCGGCATTTGCTCCGGCAGAGCTGATGCGCTTTGTACGGCCACATAGAGGCGCTCGATGATACCCCTGAAGAACTTGCGGCCGCGTGTTCGTTTCCCCGCGATAACGCTGGCGATCATCATCGCGAATTTCCTGGTGTTCTTTTATCAACTATCATTGCCGTCACGCGCTCTGCAATCGTTCATTTTTACCTACTCGCTGATTCCGGCCCGCCTTCAACTGGCGCTGGCTGCCTCACAGTTCACAATGAGAGAGGCGTTCCTTCCCTTCCTGACTTCCATGTTCCTGCACGCGGGATGGCTGCACATCATCGGAAACATGTGGTTTCTGTGGCTCTTTGGCGGGAATGTCGAGGACCGCCTGGGTCATGTGCCGTATCTCGGATTCTACATTCTATGTGGATTGGGCGCAGGCATAGCGCAAACGCTCTTTAGCCTCGGATCCAAAATTCCTTCGCTCGGCGCAAGTGGAGCAATTGCCGGCGTGCTCGGCGCATATATTGTCTTGTTCCCGTCATCAAAAATTCTGACGCTGGTCACGCTGTTCTTTTGGTGGTTTTTTGCGCGGCTCCCCGCGGTTCTCTTTATTGGACTGTGGTTTATCGTGCAGTTTTTGAGCGGAGTTAGCTCGCTGGGGAGCGCGGCGGAAGGAGGCGTGGCCTGGTGGGCGCACGTTGGCGGTTTTTTGCTGGGAATGCTGCTGGTTGCGGGGATGAGCAGGAGACGCGAACGCGAGTACGATTATTACGCCTGAGCGCCTGCTCCGGCGAGGCCACGCTTTGAAATTCTATCGGCCAGCCAGTCCCCGAGCTCGCGCGTGCCCATATTGCCGCCAAGATCCGGCGTAGTCTTCCCTTCCCGCACAGCATCGCGTGCGGCGTTTTGAACGGCCGATGCTTCGCGCTCGAGGCCTAGGTATTCCAGCATCATCGCACCAGCCAATGCTGAACCGAGCGGATTGGCGATATTTTTGCCGGCAATGTTTGGCGCCGAACCGTGCACCGGCTCGAAAAGCGAGACGCATCCGGGATGAATGTTCCCGGAAGGCGCAAGGCCAAGCCCGCCGGACAATTGCGCGCCAAGGTCGCTCGCGATATCCCCGAAAAGATTGCAGGTAACGATCACCTGAAATTGCGACGGATCGCGGACCATCTCCATCATCAGCGTGTCCACGTAAAGATGGCGCATCTCGAGATCAGAGTATTCCTTCTGCAGTTCCTTCCAGACGCGCTGCCACAAGCCGTGGCCATAAGTCATCGCGTTCGATTTGTCGCTCATACAGACGCGTTTCAAGCCTTTGCGCCGCGCATATTCAAGTGCGTACCGCATGATTCGCTCGACGCCTTTGCGCGTGTTCATATCTTCTTGCACGGCGATTTCATCAGGCGCACCCTGCTTGAAATTCCCGCCGATTCCCGCGTAGGCGCCTTCGGTATTTTCGCGAAACACGATGAAGTTGATGTCGCGCTCGGAGCGGTTGCGCAGCGGCGTGAGTCGCTGGTCAAAAAGGACGCACGGGCGCGCATTCACGTAAAGATCGAGTTTAGATCGCAGTCCCAGCAGGATGTCGGCCGCGTGCTGATTCGAGGGCACCCGAGGGTCCCCGACGGCGCCGAATAGAATCGCGTCAAAGTCTCGCTGGAGCATATCGGGCGCATCGCTGGGAAGCGTAGTGCCGTCTTTCAAGAAACGATCCGCGCCCCAATCGAAATCAGTGAATATGAGCTTTTGCCCGCTGAGGGAGCACGCAGCCCGCACAACTTTCATGCCTTCAGGTGTTACTTCACGTCCGATGCCGTCGCCGGGAATGACCGCGATACGTTTTATTTCCGCCATTCGCCACCTTAAGGTATTGCTTCATGTACATTCGGCGCGCACAGATTTCACGCAAAATGCTCGCGGAGTTTAGCACAGATTATCCGTGTATTAAGCTCCGGCTGTTTCAACTGGAGCTTCCTGTTTACCGGGCCCAAACTCCGTGAGATAAACTCCCGCGAGGATCAATGCCCCGCCAATGAGCAGTCCGCCTGTCAGTTTTTCTCCGAGCGCAATGATGCCAATGAAAGTAGCGAGCGGCGTCTCGATATACGTGAACGCCGCGAGGCGCGACGCTGAAACCTGTCCCAACGCCCAAAAGAAAACGAGATATGCCGCAATGGAAGAAATGAGCACGGTATAGGCCAAGCCCAGCCACCCAATCGCGCCCACAGAACGCCAGTGCAATGAAATTCCCTGCTGTATGGCAAGCGGAAACAATAGAATCGCGCCGGCCATGTTGCAGAATGTGTTCATCGAAATGGTGTCGTAGCTCTGCGCCACCTTCTTTGAGAGCACGGTATAAACCGAAAACCCGATCGTGCCGCACAGAGTGATGAGATCTCCGACCCAGGTGCCGTGTTCCGCATGCGCCCTGTCTCCGCCAACAAGAACCACAATTCCAGCACAGCAAATAACCATGCCAGCGATTTTCGCGAGAGTCACCGATTCGAGCTTCTGCGCCCGCGCCAGGAGCAGAATGAGAATGGGAGCGCAGGCCACAATCAGAGCTGAGTGCGAAGCTGTGGTGAAATCGAGGCCCAATATGAAGAGCCCGCGGTTGACGACCACTCCCCAGAACCCCAGCACGATGAAAGTCCAAAGATCACTGCGATGAAACGAAGTTCGCCGCGGCATGAAAAAATAGATTGGCAGCATCAACAGCCCTGAGAGCACGATGCGAAAAGAAGTGAGCGCGTACGGATTGATGTGCTCCAGCGTGATTTTGCCGACGGTGAAGTTAAAGGACCACGCGAGGATCATTATAAGTATCAGCGTGTAAAGCAGGACGGGATGGCGCGGGCGTTCCGCCAAATTACTTGAGCACCTCTTTGCGCACAGTGAGCTTCTCGATCATTTCAAGTTTCGGTTTAAATCCGATTCCCGGCCCACTGGGAACTTTAATCGTCCCTTCAGGCGTGACTTCAATTTCCGGTTCAACGATATCCTCGGCCCAATAGCGTTTGCTGGCTGCCACGTCGCCAGGCAACGTGAAATTTTCGAGAGTGGAAAGCGCGATGTTGTGCGCTCTGCCGATCCCGGATTCAAGCATTCCACCGCACCACATGGGAATTCCGTGAGACTTGCAGAGATCATGGATTTGCCGCATGACCGTATGCCCGCCGACGCGCCCCATTTTCATATTAATGATGCGGCAGGCACCCGTCTCGACAGCTTCCACAGCGTGATGGTATTCGTGAATGCATTCATCGAGACAGATAGGAGTTTGAAGCTGTTTTTGAAGTTTCGTATGGCTGTAGATGTCGTCCCAGCCGAGCGGCTGCTCGATCATCATCAGCGCGAATGCGTCCAGCTGCTTCAATAGAGGAGCATCGTCCAGTGTGTAGGCGGAATTGGCGTCGGCCATCAATCGAATGTGCGGCCAGCGCTTCCGGACAGCTTCGACTCGGTTTACGTCCTGCCCGGGCTTGATTTTTATTTTAATCCGTTGATACCCAGCGGCTAATTCCTTCTCGACATTCGTCAGCAACTGTTCCGTGCTGGGCTGAATGCCGATGGAGACGCCGCTGGAAATCTCCTGCCGCGCGCCTCCAAGAAGTTTCGACAGCGGCGCGTTCTTCTGCTTTGCTTCCGCATCCCAAACGGCCGCTTCCAGCGCAGCTTTGGCCATATTGTGGCCGCGCGTATGCGACAGCAGATCAGAAACTTCAGATGCAGCTCTAAGTTCTCTTCCGCGAATATCCTTCCAGAGAAATTCCTGCAGAATCAGCCACGCCGTCTCGACAGTTTCGGGCGAATAGTAAGGCTCTTCACCGGCAACACATTCGCCCCAGCCGCTGATGCCATCTGCCTGCACTTCCGTGAGCAGGATGCGCCGCTCAGTGGTGGCGCCAAAGCTGGTCTCGAAGCGCATCACCAGCGGCATTCGAATTTCGCGCAGCGTCAATCGTTCAACACGCATTCTTCCGCCTTTTATGACTACTTGTCTTCACCGAGTTGAGCATTGAGTTGTTGAATTGGCTCGAGAATGTAATTGGCTTCCCGCGGGCCAATCTCCAAGCTCGTGAGCACAAAACCATTCTCCATATGCTTCAAAAATTGCTCGCGCATTTCCGCTTGCACCTGCGCGCCCGCTTCAGGATCCTGCTGCTTACGGGTGCTAATATCCTGCGGAATAGAAATCCGCACCGCGTCTGAGCTGATCCGAGGCGTTTCTCCGCGCAGGATCGCCTGCACGCGCGGCGAATCAAGGCGCCATTCCGCCATCAACCGATCCGTCGGCAATCCTGCGTGCAGCGGGCTCTGCGTAATTCCGTAGCAATTGGCGATATAACGCCGCGCCACGGCACCAAGTCGATTGATATTGAAATGCGCGTTCTTCAGCTCCAGTGGATCAAAGGTCCACTCGACCAGGCGAATGCCGCGTCCGAGGCAATCATTGCGCTGCGCCAGCTTGAGCATTCGGCCGATGCCGCGGTCGCGAAAATCCGGGAGAACCGCAGTCATGTGCGAATGGATCATCGGCTTTCCGTCATGAAAACCAGCCAGCCCCAGAGTGAAGCCGACCATCTGTTCGCCGGAGAACGCGCCAAGAGTTTGCCCGCCGGTCTCGCGCGCGACGACAAAGAGCCCCGACGGAACGACCAGGTCTTCGCCCCAGGTGATGAGCTGCAGGCGCACACACTCTTCATATTCTTCGAGTGTCGAGCAATGCCGGACGGTTATTGGCTTGCGCGCAGCGCTTGAGCCTTCGACAGGTTCCATAATTCTTCCATCTCCGCGCGAGGAACGTCGGCGAGCCGACTTCCCTGCTCGCGAGCTTTCTTCTCCATCCACTGAAAGCGTTCCTTGAATTTTCGATTGGCGCTCTTGAGCGCGCGCTCAGGATCGGCGCTCACGAAACGCGCGAGATTCACAGTCGTAAAAAACAGGTCGCCTATTTCATGTTCTACTTCAGAATCCTTGGTGACACCGTTCGCGGGCGTGTTCGCGAGCGCCTCGCAAATCTCACTTATTTCCTCACGAATTTTTTCAAGTATCCCTTTCGCATCCTCCCAATCGAAGCCGACGTTCGAGGCGCGGCGACTCAATTGATAGGCTTCAAGTAAAGCTGGAAGCCCATGCGGCACACCCTCCAGCACAGAATCCGTTTCCTTCCCGCTGCCTCCTGCTTCGTTGGCACGTTCCTCCGCTTTTATCTGTTCCCAATTCTTGAGCACGTCGGCTGAACATCCTGCTCTTACGTTGCCAAACACATGAGGGTGTCGGCGGACCATCTTGGCGTGTATAGCTCGAATCACGTCTGAAATATCGAATTTGCCCGTCTCATTCGCCAATTCCGCATGAAACACGATTTGCAGCAGCAAGTCACCCAATTCGCTGGCGAACTTGCGGGTATCGCGAGCGTCAAGCGCATCCAGCACCTCATACGTCTCTTCCACCAGAAAAGGACGCAAAGTTTCGTGCGTTTGCTCGCGATCCCATGGACAACCATTCGGAGCGCGCAGCCGCTTCTGCAGCGCTATTAAATCCTCAAACAACTTCCCTGCCCTGCTCGAATTGCGCTTCTTACGCCGTCGAGTTTGCCTCTTCGGCGCATGGTGAACCATTTGTTTCTTTTTCCCGGATCTCGGCAACCGATGCTCCTGAGGTAATCGCACACTTTACGGCAGGCTCTAATTGATGACAAGGCTAAATTGCAGCCTAATTACGCGCAGAACGCTTGGTGATGGTAAAATAACATGCGTCTTCTCAGAGAACTGCCACAAAGCTGGCGCAGGAGCGTCCCTTGGCTGATCCGAAAAACGAAGATTCGTTTCGCGTTGTTGATCGGCGCCTTTTCACGCCCGAGGGAGAACTGCGCCCAGAAATAGCTGAGCAGCAAACGCGCGAACAAGCCAAATCCGAGACAAATACAGCCTCGCGCGAAGCTAAGGGCGAGAAGACCACGCAACCACCCGCATCGCAAAAAACAGCTCCGGAGAATCCGTCGGTTAAAGCGGATCGGAATTTCCAATTGTTAATCGATCTGCTCGCCCGCAACGCCGCAGCTCTCATGGGTGGAGTACCGGATCCTGCAACCGGACAGGCCTACCTCGATCTCGAAGGTGCGCGCGAAATGATCGATATGCTCGACGTTCTGCGTGAGCGCACGCGCGGCAATCTTGCGCCGGAAGAAGAATCGCTGCTCTCCGACGTACTCGGCAGCCTCAAACTTTCCTACATGGAAATTTCGAAAGCCGCGGCTAAAAAAATGCGCGAAGGGGCCAAAGGCGCGCGCTAGTGCATGTCTGCTGAATCCAGACCTTCCGATTCAAAGCCTCCACAACAGCTTCGCGTGACGGTTCTCGGTTCGGGCACCTCCATGGGCGTACCTACGCTCGCGTGCCGCTGTGCAGTCTGCTGCTCAAACGATCCGCACGACAAGCGCACTCGCCCGTCCATCCTGCTCATGTATAGCGGACGCGCGATTGTCATTGATACCTCTCCTGATGTTCGCCAGCAGGCGCTGCACGCGCATCTTGAACGGCTGGACGCGATTCTTTACACCCACGCGCATGCCGACCACATTCTCGGCCTCGACGACATTCGTCCGTTCAACGCCAAGCAGCGCTCGCCGATAGCCGTGTATGCATCGCAACAAACTCTGGCTGTTTTGCGTCGTGCATTTGCCTACATTTTTGAGCCGCAGACCACGGAGAGCTCTATTCCGCAAATTGAAATTCACACGCTCGATGGAGCATTCGATCTCTTTGGGTTGCGCGTCATTCCGATTCCGGCGCAACATGGCCCGCTCACGGTTCACGGATTCCGCATTGGCTCGCTAGCGTATCTTACCGATTTCAGTTCCGTGCCGCCGGCATCGCTGGAGTTGCTGCGCGGCCTCGACCATCTGATTCTGGACGCGCTGCGCTACACTCCGCATCCTATGCACTCGACGGTGGATCAATCGCTCGCGCTGGTTCGCGAATTGAAGCCGCGCCATGCCTGGTTCACGCACATCTGCCATGATCTGGGCCATGAGGAAACGAATGCGAAACTTCCAGCCAATGTGCGCCTTGCCTACGACGCACTTCAATTCGAGGCCGCGGTCTGATGCCGTTCACCGTAGCTCATTCGCCGGAAGAATGGATCAGCCAATTCGGCGGCTCGCGAACGGCAGTGACCATCGGCAATTTCGACGGTGTGCATTGCGGCCACCGAAAACTTTTCGAACGCGTGGTTGAACGCGCGCACCGCGAAAATTGCATTGCCGCTGCGCTGACGTTCTCTCCTCATCCCGCGCGCGTCCTGCGCCCAGAAGTTGCGCCGCCGATGATTGAGACATTTGCCCAGCGCATTGAACGAATGCGGGCTCTCGGGTTAAATGCTGTTTTCGTTCTGCGATTCGACGCTGCCGTGGCATTGATGTCTCCGCAGGAATTCGTCCAGCGCATTTTGGCGCACACGCTGCACGCTCGGGCTGTTTTAGTCGGCGAAAATTTCCGCTTTGGCCATCGCCAGGCAGGAGATACACGTTTGCTCGCAGAGCTTGGCCGCACGCAGGATTTTGAAGTCGAATGCGTCCGGTATTTGGCTATTCGCGGGACCGCAGTTTCGAGTTCCGCGGTCCGCGCGGCAATTTCGGCCGGTCAGATGGAACGCGCGGCGCGCCTTCTGGGCCGCCCTTTCGCGCTCGCGGGAGAAATTCGCACCGGAACGGGTACGGGCCGGCGCTTCGTTTTTCCAACGCTAAATCTGAAAACCAAGCAGGAATTGCTCCCCGCGCGCGGAGTTTACGCTACCGAAGCAATCGTCAACGGGAAACGTTACCGCGCCGCAACGAACCTCGGCATGCGCCCTACTTTCGACGGCACGCGGCTCTCCATCGAGAGCCATCTTTTCGATTTTTCAGAGGAGATTACTTCAGGGCCGCTGGAAATTCGCTTCTGGCACCGCCTGCGCGAGGAGGAAAAATTCCCGGGACCGGAAGCGCTTCGCGAACAGATTCAGCGCGATCTCGCCGCTACCCGCTCATTTTTTGCGCGATTGGATGCCGCGCGACGAATCGCCAAGCGAACTGCTGCAAACTAGTCTCGTGGAACACAGAAGATAAGAGACGATTTCAACGGCAGGTCTTGCAGTACCCGCCAATTTCGGTGCGTGCCACCGTGACGTTCATCTCGCAGTCCTGTTCGATCTGCTGCTTGAGCTGTTCGTAGAGTTCGCTCTCGAATTCCCGCACTTTTCCGCAGCGCAAGCAGGCGATGTGAATGTGGTCGCGCGGCCCGTGGCTTTCGTAATAGTGGCGGTGCCCGCGCAGATGCAGAAGGTCCAGTTCGTCAATCAATCCATGATGCTTGAGCAGGTCGAGAGTACGATACACCGTCACGCGCGTGATTCGCGGGTCGATTTTCTGCGCTCGAACTAGAATTTCGCCGGCATCCATGTGCCGCGGCGCGTTATCCATCACTTGCAGCACAACACGGCGCTGTCGCGTCAGGCGTATCGAACGCTGCGCCAGTTGTTTTTGAAGCTGCCCCGGCTTTTGCTGAACGTTGATACGTTCGCCGGAAGAAACGCGGCGTGCGGCGGTCGAAGTCATATCAGCGATTTAAGACGCGGAGAACAACATCGTTGTACGTCACAAACGCGAGCAGCGCAAGCAGGAACACCAATCCTACAGCCACAAAGCGCTCCTTCATTGCCACGCTCAAATCGCGCCGCAGAGCGCCCTCAATCGCAAACACAACAATATGCCCGCCATCCATAATCGGAATTGGGAGTAGGTTCACGATTCCCAGGTTCAGGCTCAAAAAGGCCATAAAGCTGATGAAATCCGCCGCACCGTTTTTCGCCGCCTCCGTGGAGATCTTCACAATGCCCACCGGCCCTGCCAAATCCTTGATGGAAACGCTTCCCGAAAACAATCCGCCAAAGACCTTGATGATTTCCTTTACCATCGACGCGTTGAAGGTCCATGCCTGCGCCGCGGATTGCGTGAACGTGAACGAATGCCGCACCATGTCCCCGGCGCCAAAGAGCGCGCCCACGACCCAGCGTTTTGAAGTGCCGTCCGGATTGCCAAACGTGGGGTTGATGTTCAGCGTCTGCTCTTTGCCATCGCGACTGATCTTCAACTGCACCGATTTTCCGCCCGAAGAACGAATCATGTAGGCAAGTACAGCAGGATCCGGATGCTCCACGCCGTTCGCCGACAATATCTCATCGCCAGCCTGCAAGCCTTCCTTAGCTGCCGGAAAACCCGGTTGAACGGTATCCACAACCACGCGCCCGGCCTTCGGATAGCCAAGTAAATCTGTGTAATCCACCGCATTCTTCGGAACGTTCTCGCTTATCGGCACGACCACACCGTTGCGCTCCACATCCATCGAAAGTGACATGCCGGGGACAACACCGGAGTCTGACAGCGCTTCGTTCCATGTGGACACGGCAGTTCCATTAATGGAGACGATTTTGTCCCCCGCTTTTAATCCTGACTTCTCCGCCACAGAACCCGGAATCACTCCCGCGATGCGCGCCGACTCCTGCATGTAGCGCGCTATTGGAATACCGGCCATATACAATCCCCACATCAGCGCAATAGCCAGCACGCCATTCATCACCGGGCCTGCCAGCACAATCAGCACTCGCTGCCAGCGCGGACGCGCCAAAAATTCATCAGGAGAGCCTGAGCGCTCTTCCGAAGGATTGTCGCCGGCCATCTTGACGTAGCCGCCCAGCGGAAACACGCTGATGCGATAGTCCGTATTGCCGCGCTTCCAGCCGAAAATTCGGTTTCCGAAGCCAATTGAAAATACTTCCACGCGCACGCCGCACAGCCGCGCCACGATGAAATGGCCCCACTCATGGACCAAAATCATCACGCCTAATCCGATTGCCGCCGCTACGATTCCTACCCAGCTATGCGTCATGGCTAGTTCTTCCTTTTTTCAATTTCCTCGCGCGCCAGCCGCCGGGCCTGCTCGTCCGCTGCGAGCACATCATTCATCGCGTGAAGTTTTACCGTTGGCATACGCTCCAGCACGCTTTCAACCACCTCGGCAATTCCCGTGAACGGCAGCTTCCCATCCAAAAATGCTGCAACGCTTTCCTCGTCCGCGGCGTTCAACGCGCACGGTGCCGCCCCGCCGCTTTCCATCGCCTGCTTCGCGAGTTTCAGGCACGGGAACTTTTCGTACGGCACCGACTCGAAATCGAGCTTCTTCAGCCTGCTCCAGTCCAGCGCAAAGCCGTTGGATGCCACGCGCTCCGGATAGGTTAACGCATACTGAATCGGCATGCGCATGTCCGTTGGGCCAAGTTGTGCCAGAATTGAACCGTCTACGAATTCCACCATCGAATGGATCGTGGACTGCGGATGGATGACCACGTCAATCTGCTCGGGCTGCATCGCGAAAAGCCAGCGCGCTTCGATGACCTCAAATCCCTTGTTCATCAACGTGGCCGAATCAGTCGTGATTCTCTTCCCCATCTTCCAATTGGGATGCGCTAATGCCTGCTCCGGGGTCACTCGTTTCAGTTGCTCAACCGGAGTCTCGCGAAAAGGCCCCCCCGAAGCCGTCAGAATCAGTTTTTTGACTTCTTTCGGCTCACCTGCGCGCAAGCACTGGTGAATGGCATTGTGTTCGCTGTCCACGGGCAGAACCGCTTTTTTCTGCCGCTCTGCTTCAGCCATCACCAATTCGCCCGCCGCTACGAGCACCTCTTTGTTCGCCAGCGCAAGATTCTTACCCTGCTGCACCGCCTTATAAGTCGCCGGAAGCCCTACAACCCCCACCGCCGCGGAAAGCACCGTGTCTGAATCCGGATGTGTCGCAATGCGTTCCATCCCTTCGCTTCCGCACAACACCTCAAGCATAGGTGCAACCTTCGCGCTCGATAGCCGTGCTGTGAGCTCCCGGGCTCCGTCGCAGGTGGACACCGAAACGGCCTTTGGCCGGTACTTGATGGCCTGCTCGGCCGCTAATTCCACGTTTCGCCCAGCCGAAATTGCCACAACCTCGAATCTGCCAGGCAACGAGTCCACTACCTTGAGACATTGCCGCCCGATCGAGCCAGTCGAACCGAGAATGGAAATGCGTTTCACCGTGTGCAGGGAGTCACAACCGGGTTTGCAGCAGCCAGCCGGCAGCCAACCAAACAACAGGAGCAGCGAAGATCAAGCTGTCGATGCGGTCCAACATTCCTCCGTGTCCGGGGAGCAGCGCGCCGGAGTCTTTTGCTCCCGCGCCTCGTTTATAAGACGATTCTACCAGATCGCCCACCTGCCCCGCGACATTCGCAAGCGCCGCTGT
>Ga0134126_10002566_pt1 | contig 22903 bp, 20 predicted proteins | sample KB31752_FD_96881 | JGI IMG/M metagenome (GOLD analysis project Ga0134126, IMG submission 96881) | Terrestrial soil microbial communities with excess Nitrogen fertilizer from Kellogg Biological Station, Michigan, USA - KB3-175-2 | ecosystem: Environmental > Terrestrial > Soil > Unclassified ... | reverse complement strand
TTGAGGCCAGCGTCCGAGGCCGCCTGGACTACTCGGCGCGTCAGTGACCCCGGGGCTGACGGGATCGCGATTACCAGCGCGCCGGCATCGCGCTCGTGAGCGACCTTGCCGATGTCCGCTATCGTACCAAGAACTGGGATGTCATTCAGCCGATGATTCGCCTTCCGGTCGTCGTCGTCGACGAAGGCGACAGGATAAAGACCCATTTTGGGGTTCGTCAGCAGCTCCTTGGCGATCATCTGGCCGGCGGCGCCAGCGCCGACGATGATGGCGCGGACGTCATCAGTTCTGCGTCGCTGCTGGCCGTGCCAGGTGCGGATGCGAAAGAAGAGGCGCGGCGTGATGATGAATGCGCCCGTGAGGAGACTGTCGATCGCGAGGATCGGAAGGGGGACGCGGTTAGAGGTGAGATTGAGGAAAGGGACGACGAGCTCCCCGACTACTGCCGCACAGAGGGTGGCGATGACGAGCCCGCCTACGATGCGCTCGAGCTCGGCGACGCTGGCGTAGCTCCAGATACGGCGGTAGAGGCCGGTGGCTGCGAAGACAAGAAGCTTGATGGGGATTGCGACAATCGCAAACACCATAACGATGTGATAGTCATTAGCTCCCGGCCCGAGCCACCCGACGCACAGGAAATAAGCCAGCGTCGCCGCCATCGCCAGCCCGATTGCGTCAAGCCCTATGAGGTTGCGGTTACGGACTATGGGGTAGTGGGGCATGTGCGATTGGCTTGGTTTGCGGGACGAACGATAGATAAGCGTATCTTGGTACGCACGCTACGAAAGGTAGCGATGCCCGGGTGGCCTGGAAGGCGCTTAGCGGTTTACTTCACACGAGGAATGACCCGGGGCACGCAACCGGCGTCACAAATTAAGCGATTATGTGCTCCGTCCGTACCTCGTGACTGATCACGTAATCGGCTGAATCGCCACGGCATTGCCGAAAGCTTCTAAACGGGCGCGGAGGGGGAGTACCACGCAAGTGCGGTTTTCCCAAGACGTTCGGGAGTGGTGGATGCGGCCCGTAAAAAGGCACCTGGCCAAGAACGTCACACAGTGGACAGCGATCACATCCATTGCGAGCAAAATAGACTGTGTCCCAGGATCGCCGCCGCTTTCGGTACGTAATGCGGAGCGGGAGCGTTGGGAGCCGCGGCGTGCGAACGAGATTGTTCGCAACGCATCCGCGTATTTAGTTTACGTCGAGGTCGCTTCCGAAATCGACCATCGCGGGATATGCGTGCGGCGTTCATTGATGCACATCATGAGGTGTACATAGGCGAGTCGATCGACGCAATGTTGCCGACTGCGCCGTCGATACGCTGCAGTAAGTGAAAACGTGTGCGCGCATCTGCAGGGTCGCTCCTGAGTTAGGCAACTGACTGGGCGTTGCGGTACACCACACGTCGCCTGTTTGGACGGCTCGGCTATCGTGCTCCCGCTCAAGCAGAAATCGCTATTTCAGGCGCTCTGAGCAGCGACAAGTGCCGCGAGTGTATTCAGATTACCAAGTCTCCGACAACCCCAGAGCGTTTCACTTTCGCTCCAGATAACGTTTCTTAAGTTCAGCGGGAACGCCGGCATACAGACAATGTGCCTCGGTGCTTTTCGTTACACACGCACCGGCTGCGATCACAGTCCCATCACCAATAATGAGAGGCGCACTTACAGTCCCGTTAACAATTGTCGCGCCTGTGCCAATGAACGCCGAACGTCCAATATGAACGTTACCTGACACGTGGACGCCTGGAGATAGTGTTGCAAACTCGCCAATACGCACATCGTGCCCAATCGTGCAGTCGAGATTAATGTGCACATGCGGTCCAATATCGATATCCACTGTGAGGATCGTACCGCAACATACTATCGAACCCGTGCCAATCTCGACGAGATCCGACATCGCCACCGAGTCGTGGATCAGAGTGGGGAATGCAAAGCCAAACATGGAGCACTTGGTAGCGAGCTGTTCGCGTAATTGCGGGCTTCCAACGCCGAGAGCAACGACTGAATCGCGATGCGTATCGGAAAATCGTTCCCAGGAGAATACCGGCTTGCCGTTAAGATGCCGACCGCCAGCAGCGCCATCCTCTACGAATCCGATGAATTCGTACGCCTGAGACGCATCGAGAGAAGAAAGAAGCCATGCAACCTCTCGGGCGAATCCACCAGCACCGTAAATGGCTACCTTCTCGCGTCTCGCCACAACTCGCTCCGATTAGTGAATGGGGTGGTACGGTCGTCTTGAAGTTGGCAGATTAGTACAGTGAAGTCAAAGAGGTTAGTGCGACCGCGGTACTATTCCGCTCGTGAGCCACCATCGGTGCGTCGATGGGCGTTCCACTTCCGCCAAGTGAATGATTGGTCTGCGCCATAAGTCGTCGTCAGGAACTCATGTCCGGCTGAAGCCCGTAGCTAGCGCCAACATGCTCTGCTACCTACTTTGTGAGACAGATTCAGGAGCGCACAGTGCGCTCTCTTGGCCCGGCGACGTTCGTCGCCCGACTATCTTGCTCGCTTGCTCGCACAGTAGGGTGCTCCACAGGCGCCCAGCGACTGCGTTTCGAGCGATGCGGTCATAATCGCCGATCCGCTTTGGCACGTGATCGAGCATCAATGCTGCGGCGCTTCGGTCGGCACACGCGAGGTATCCCGCCCGACAAAGCGTGTTGACGAATCCTTCCGACATCCCCTTTGCGTGCGGGCTGTATGCCGGCGTTGTGATCGGCACTAGGCCATGCCGTTCAGCTATGCGAGCCGCGTCAAGCGCAGTGTAAATGCTGCCGTCGTCGTCAGGAATTGCATGCTCGCCGCCGGCCGCGAGGCGTGGAAGAGCGTCGCCGGTGCAGTCGCCAGGAGCCGCCCGCATCAACGGCCGAGACTATCGTCGCACTGGCACGTGTGCGATGGCGTCCCGATTATAGCAGTGCAGAATGAATCCTGGTTCGACGAGTTCACTATTCCAGCAGGCGGTCTGGAGCGTATGGGCGCACCGCCGCGCGTTTGAGTTACCACGTACGATTCGAACCGCGCGCGTCCGCTTCCAGGTCGTCCTGGCCGTGAAAGAATTCACCGGTTTAGCGCCATCACACGGCGAGTACGCTTGCGGTTGTACGCGGTGTCGAGTGTACGATTTACAATGGCCGGCAAGCCCCGATAGTCGTAGGAACCACGCTGCCGGATGATCTCTCTGATCTGCGCTGCGACGTTGAGGTCATCCGCATTCGCGTATTGCCTGGTACGACCCGTAGTAGCGGGATACGGTCGCCCGATCCACTCCCAGCGTGCGACAGATCGCTGTGGCAGGATGATTCGTCGTGTTGCGATAACGCCGTGCCGGTCGTACTTGGATGCGCGGCGGCCGGCCTACCGCCGAGGCGTTTTCTAATTTCTTCCCGAGCTGCTTGGAGGATCCGAACTCCATGGTCTTTCGACCCCGGGCGGGCTCTAGCTCGCGGCACCTCGAGCCCGTGCCTTGAGCTCCGAGACCGGGACGCCGTCCTGGTTAGGAGTTAGCCCGACTCGGGCGCCGCCATTGATACGTCGCTTCCAGTGCTGGCGGAGCGAAGGCGGTATCTCGGAACTCACGGCTCCGCTCAGCGGCCGTGATTTCTGCGCTCCTCACACGACGAACGGCGTGTTGCTTAAACTTCGCTCCAATGAGCCGCCGCTGATCGGAACCATTCTGGTGTTTCCCCATTGTTTGCCCTCGCTCGAATGACTGATAACATCTCATCCGGAGCTGTCTCGCTGAAATGGGGTGTCGAGCAGACGTCAGGGTTGTAGCTGCCAGGCGAAGGTGCGACATCGATCCGCCCGAGCTTAGGCGGGTTGGGTTTGGTGATGCCGAGTACTGGCGAGTAAATTATAAGGCTATGCCAAAGTATCTCATAACCGGGGCGGCTGGGTTCATCGGGTATCACGTGGCCACCCGTCTATTGAACAGAGGAGATATCGTCGTCGGGATCGACAATCTCAACAACTATTACGATCCTCGGCTTAAAACAGCACGCCTTGACCGCCTCCTTCCTCATACCGGCTTTAGCTTTGCTCAGCTAGACATTGCCGATCGTGGCCTGCTCGCGTCCGCCGTTGATAGGGAACGCCCGGATGTGGTCATCAATCTAGCCGCACAAGCGGGAGTCCGGTACTCACTGACAAATCCGCATGCGTACGTCGACGCGAACCTGGTCGGCTTCGTTAACGTACTGGAGGCGTGCAGGCACAGTGGCGTCAAGCACTTGGTATACGCATCGTCCAGTTCAGTCTACGGCGCTAACACGCAACTACCGTTCTCGGTTGCAGACGCTGTAGATCATCCAGTCAGCCTGTACGCTGCCACGAAGAAGGCCAACGAATTAATGGCCCACACATACTCCCATCTATACGGGATTCCGACGACGGGGTTGCGGTTCTTTACGGTATACGGACCGTGGGGGCGTCCCGACATGGCTCTATTTTTGTTCACGCGCGCGATTCTCGCTGGCGAGCCGATTGACGTTTTCAATCACGGTCAGATGCAGCGCGACTTCACATACATCGACGACATCGTCGAAGGGGTTGTGCGCGTCGCAGATCGTGTTCCCGACTCGCCCGATCCGCTTGCTGTTGGGACGCTTTCTCGCGCGCCGTATCGGATCTACAATATTGGCAATCATGACCCAGTGCCATTGCTGGAAATGATAAGACTTCTTGAGGAATGCTTGGGGCGTGCGGCTATTAAGCGCTACTTGCCTCTGCAGCCTGGGGATGTGCCGTCGACTTATGCCGACATATCAACGCTCGAAGCGGATATTGGATTTCACCCTGCAACTCCGCTAGCGACTGGTATCAAGCGGTTTGTCGAGTGGTATCGGGAATATTTTCCTGCGGTCGAACCGCTTTCACCGGTGACGCAGCTGACATGACTATCCCCCGGCGCCTGTGCTATTCGGTGATATACTCGTGTCGCGAACTCGAGCGGAGCGGAGTCAGCGACGTGTGCCACCCTTCCTTCTAGTATTTGACGGTGCAGACGCCGTACCGACAGTTGCTGCGGATTATTGGGCACAATTTCCGCGCCCGAATGTTATGGGTCATTTCGCTAGCGGGTAGCGTCGCTCTCCTGGAGTTCGTGAGTGTTGGCGGCATGTTCCCCTTGCTCACGGCTCTTGTTCATCCCGTCACCGCACAAGCAAGCGGGAGTATTCACTCAAGCGTGCCGGGCTTGGCATTCCTTAGTGGAATGTCCGTGATGACCCTCGCTACTGTGTTGCTCGCGATTCTCGTGATGAAACCGCTCGTTACGGCGTATGCGCTCCGCGAGGGGTTTCGTTTTTGTTATGACGTTCAGGTGGCCGTTAGCGCGCGCATGGTGCGTTCGCTATTGGGACGAGAGTACGCATTTTTTCTACAGGAGAACACGGCCGTTCTCCTGCGTGATACGACGATTGAAGTGATAGTGTTTATTGGAGGAGTGCTCATCCCACTCATCCAACTCGTTACGCAGTTCGTGATCCTGCTCACGGTTGTTCTCGCCGTTGCATGGATCTCACCGATTGCCGCTGGCGTTGCGTTTGGCGCGGTAGGTGGGCTAACCGTCGTCCTGTACACGTTCATTAATGGGAGAGTAAGCCGCTGGGGCAAGCTTCGCGAATTGCGTCAGGCGGATATGAATCGGTTGATTCATCAGGCGTTCTCCGGTATCAAGACGGTGAAGGCACTCGGTGTCGAACGTTGGTATTTGGACGAGTTCAATGGTATCGCTAGAGAGTACGCGACTCTCAATACGCGCTACCAGTCAGCTGCCGCGATTCCACCGCTGCTAATTGAGCTTGTACTGTTCGGAGGTGGGATGGCCGCTTTGGTGTATGCCGCGGCGACTGGCATCGATATTGTGCGGTTCATGCCAACGGTCGGCGTGCTCGTCCTGGCGGGCTACCGGATTCTTGCGGCCACGCGATCGTTTTTTACTCAACTTGTAACTATAAGGTACAATTGGGCGAGTGTGGCCGTTGTTGAGCGTGCCCTAGAGCGATCGGCAGCGGATGGCGAAATCTCGGACACTCCACGCAACAACGCACGCCGGTTGCATTCGGCACATGTCCCGGCCGCTCGTTTGGTACTGAAGGATGTCCGCTTCCGTTATCCGAATAGTACCCGTGATGTCGTTAATGGCGTTACCCTGACGATCGAGCCTGGTGAGCATGTGGCGATCGTCGGCGGATCTGGCTCCGGCAAGACTACTCTCATAGACCTCCTGCTTGGACTTCTTGTTCCAACCGACGGGGAAATAATTGCGGATGGAACGTCGCTCAATAGTGCGACGGCACGATCGTGGCGAGATAGTGTGGCTTATGTGCCGCAGCAGGTATTCCTTGCCGATGTGTCGCTCCGCCGGAATATTGCCTTTGGAGTCGCTCCGGAGGAAATCGACGCGCAGCGAATGGATCGGGTGATTTCGCAGGCACGACTCGCTGACTTCGTCTCCCGCCTACCCATGGGTCTCGACACTGTGGTCGGAGAGAACGGAGCGCGCCTGTCAGGAGGTGAACGTCAGCGTATCGGCATCGCCAGGGCGCTTTACCGCGATCCTCGGCTACTTGTCTTAGATGAGGCAACAAGTGCTCTTGACGCAATCACTGAAAGTGACGTTAATCGCGAAATACTCGAAGCGTGCGATGGAGTGTCCGTCATCATCGTTGCACATCGCCTTACCACCGTGCAGGCTTGCCCGCGGCTGATTTTGATGAGTGATGGCCTGGTTGCATCAGATGGAACATACGACTCAGTAATAGCTGGGAACGAGGAATTCGCGCGAATGCACTCAATCTCATTTTCGGACGCACGCAGTATGCCTGAAGAACGCAAGACGCGTGCTGCGTTATGACTCACACTGCTTTGCGGACCATCGTTGTCACTGGTGGTGCTGGCTTTATCGGCTCGGCGTTAGTCCGACGGCTAGTACTGGAGCCTGGATACCGAGTGGTGGTTGTGGATGCGCTCACGTACGCGGGAAATCTCGAATCGCTCGAACCCGCTATGGCGTATCCCAATTTCGTCTTCGAGCAGATCAATATTACCGACTCGAGTTCTATACGGCGGTGCTTTGATCGCTATTCGCCGGACGTAATTTACCATCTTGCGGCGGAGTCTCACGTTGACAGATCTATAGATTCGCCCGCTGCGTTCATCCAGACAAACGTTGTGGGTACGTATACGCTTCTCGAGGCTGCTCTCGCCGAATGGAAGCAGCGGTCCGCGCAGCAACGTTCGGCCTGCCGCTTCATTCACGTTTCCACTGATGAAGTATTCGGCTCGCTCGGACCTGAGGGCAGCTTTACCGAAGCAACGGCATATGACCCGCGCTCTCCATACTCTGCGACTAAGGCCGCATCTGACCATTTGGTACGGGCGTGGAATCACACATTCGACTTACCAGCAATCGTAACGAATTGCTCGAATAATTTCGGACCGTATCAGTTTCCCGAAAAATTGATCCCTCTTGTTGTGCACTCGGCTATCAACGGCAAACCGATACCAGTGTATGGAAATGGATTGAACGTGCGAGATTGGCTTTACGTCGATGACCACGTAGACGCCCTATGTCGAGTGGCAGACGTGGGACGCGTTGGGCACACCTACGCAATTGGCGGTTCTAACGAGCGAACCAATATCGATGTCGTGAGAGGAATCTGTCGAATCCTCGACGATGTGTGCCCAAACCAGTCGTACCAGTATGAACACCTTATATCGTTTGTTCCAGACCGTCCCGGTCACGACTTGCGGTATGCAATCGACGCATCGCGGGCACGCGCAGAGCTTGGTTGGCGACCGGCTCATACGTTTGAAGACGCGCTGCGTGAGACTGTTCTCTGGTACCTACACCATGAGCTGTGGTCGGCGCGCGTCATGTCCGGCGAGTATCGGGGAGAACGGCTCGGCCTTGGGGGTAACGTATGAAAGGGATTGTGCTGGCTGGTGGTTCGGGAACGCGCTTGTATCCCGCAACTCACGTCATCAGCAAGCAGTTGCTCCCGGTGTACGATAAACCGTTGGTGTATTACGCGCTCACGACACTGATGCTCGCCGGTATTCGGGATGTGTTGGTAATTTCTACGCCGCACGATCTTCCCCTTTTCGAGAAACTCCTGGGCGATGGCTCCCAATGGGGATTATCGCTCCAATACGCCGAACAACGGGAACCGAATGGGCTCGCACAGGCATTTGTTATTGGCCGAAACTTTATCGGTGGTCAGCCGTCGGCGCTAATTCTCGGCGATAATATTTTTTACGGTCAAGGGCTCGTGCAGCAGCTTCGACGCGCAGCAGATCTGCGGAGCGGGGCAACGATTTTTGGATATTACGTGCGCGATCCGCGTCAGTTTGGTGTGGCGGAGATCGATGAGAACGGCGCCGTGATTAGTCTGGAGGAGAAGCCAGCGATCCCCCGTTCGAACTACGCGGTGACAGGACTATATTTTTACGACGCTGATGTGTGCGAGCTCGCGCTGAGTCTTGTGCCGTCAGCGCGGGGCGAGTACGAGATTACCGATCTAAATCGGGTGTACCTCGAACGCGGCAGTCTGCGTATGGAGATACTCGGCCGCGGCATGGCCTGGCTGGACACGGGCACACACGAAACACTCCATGCAGCTGCGGCATTCATTCAGACGCTCGAGAGCCGTCAAGGGCTCAAGGTTGCTGTGCCGGAAGAGGTTGCGTGGCGGCTTGGGTACATTGACCGAGATGCAGTAATGTCCGTCGCGTATGCGTGCCGCGGGAGTAGTTACGGCCAGTACCTCTCGGACATAGTCAATGGTGTCAGAATATCGCCGGAGGAGCTATGATCCCCGTCACTCGCCCGGTCCTCCCGCCGCTCGACGAATTCGTAGAGAAGCTTCGTATCATCTGGTCGTCGTTGCAATTGACGAATGATGGCGCGATGGTCAGAGAGCTTGAGGCAAGCGTTGCGAAGGTATTGGGGGTGCGTCACGTAATCTTTGTCTCTAATGGCACGATTGCAATTCAGTTCGCTGTTCGTGCAGTAGGCATGAAAGGTCGTGTTGCCACTACGCCTTTTTCATATGTTGCGACAACATCTGCTCTTGTTTGGGAAGGATTAGAACCTGCCTTCGCTGACATTGAACCTGGTTCGCTAACCATCTGTCCCAGCCAGACTGAAGCGCTACTCAAGAAAGGGGCGAACGGCGTCCTCGCGACCCATGTATATGGAAATCCGTGCGACATAGATGCACTCTGCACACTGGGCGAGCGTTACAATGTACCAATAGTATATGATGCCGCCCACGCCTTCGGTGCCCGCTACAAGGGTCGGTCACTTTGTGCGTATGGCTCGGCGGCGACACTGAGTTTCCATGCGACGAAGTTGTTTCACACTGTGGAGGGTGGTGCTGTAGTGACCGAAGACGACGCCGTCGCAGATGCTGTGAGGCGTCTGCGCAATTTCGGTCAGTCCGGCGTGGATCACATCGACGGCCTCGGAATTAACGGGAAGAACTCCGAGGTACATGCCGCGATGGGATTATGCCTTTTACCGCGCCTGTCAGACATAATTCGTGAACGAACGATGCTAGCAGAGGTTTATTCGGCTGAAATTGCGGATTGTGATTCGGATGTGAAGCCACTATCCTGGCGCGATGGCACGATACCGAATTACAGTTACTATCCTGTCGTGTTCTCGAGCGAAGCGGCTTTGGACCGCTGCATGCAAGTGTTAGCAGCGAGCGATATCCGGGCGCGCAGATATTTTCGACCGAGCCTGTCACATCTGCCGTACATCCGGAACCCGAATCCGACGCCCGTTGCTGACTCCGTGGTAAACAGGGTATTATGTCTGCCGCTGTATTCTGGTTTGGATCCGGCTCTTGCCCAGCAAATTGCCGTGCTTGTGCGTTCTTCGTTGACAGTGGCCCTGTGATCGACGTTGTTGCCGCTATCGTGGGTGATTGCAGTGCAACGCGCATTCAAATCTGCGCTGATCTGTGCGAGGTCTTGACGTTCTGACCATGCGCAGCCCTATGGTAAGCGTCACAGTCGTGACGTTCAATCACGAATCGTTCATCGGCCCGTGCCTTGAAAGCATCGTATCTCAGGAGACAGACTTCGACTTCGAGATAATAGTCGGTGAGGATGCTTCAACTGACGAGACGCGCACCGTGGTCGCCGAGTACGCGCGGGCATATCCCAACATTGTACGCCCCATTTTTCAGCCATACAATCGTGGCGTCAATTATAACCTCGCGACGGTCATGAGCGCTGCCCGCGGCCGATATGTCGCACATATCGATGGTGATGATCTCGCCCTCCCCGGCAAGCTCCAACGGCAAGTAGCATTGTTAGAGGAGCGTCCCGATGTTGCGGTGTGCTTCCATAATATGCGAGTGTTCGAATCCGCCACGCGAGCTGCGTTAGGAGTGTTCACGCCGGCTAAGGCGCCGCGGCTACGGTCACTTGACGATGTCGTGCGCTACGGCACAGTATACGCCAATAGCTCCAAGATGTTTCGTCACGATCCTCAGCACGGTATAGCGATCGATCCATATACGCGACATGTCATGGACTGGTTGCTGCACATTCAGAGCGCAGCTACCGGAGCGGTCGAATACATTGATGAAGTACTAGGTGAGTATCGAAAGCATGCTGGCGCAACAACAATTGCAGATCGCGACCGCACTCGCGCAATGGTGCACTTCGATGAGATGTTGTACACCGCGCATCGGGCTGGCCAGCTCGGAGCTTCGCCGGACGCCGTGGCATTTGCAGAGAGTCGGCTAAACTATGTTATGGCCATGCGCCAGCTGGGTTGGGGCGAGGCTCTCGCTTTCCAAAGGCTCATTGAGGCGAGTGTAGCTGGAGGCAAGCGCGTGAATCGTCGACATCAAGAATTCGCGTATCGCTATCGAAACTGGCCGATGTTAGTACGCTGGCTGACACGGGTATGGGAGGGAGTTGGACGATGAGTCGCGGCGCGAATCGAGTCCAACGGATTAGTTGCGTCATTGGATCCTTGGGACCGGGCGGCGCGGAGCGCGTCCTGACGACAATGGCTAACTGGTGGGTGCGGGATGGTCGCGATGTGACGATCCATACGTTGCAGTCGACACCAGCGTACTTTTGTCTGGACGATCGTGTTGCTGTTGCTCCATTGGGTATTTCCGGCGTCGGGATGCTACGCCGCGTGGTCGCTGCGATAGCGAGAGTGCGTCGCCTTCGGCGCGCGTTACGCGACCGGCGGCCAGATGTCGTGGTGAGTTTCATTGACATAGCGAACATCCACACTCTAATCGCTACCATCGGTATCGATCTCCCCGTTGTCGTATCTGAACGTACAGATCCCAATCTTCATCGCATCGGCCCGTTCTGGACATTACTGCGACGCATAACGTATCCGATGGCAAGCCATCTGGTGGTTCAGAGCAAAGAAGTCGAAGCTGCCCTGTCGTACATGTCCGGCGACACGACAGTCATCGGAAACCCTGTGCTGCCGATCGCTGCATCTGGAGAGGTAATGGTGCGGGACGTCGATGTCGTTGCTATGGGTCGCTTTACGCACGAAAAGGGTTTTGACTTACTTCTCCGAGCTGTGGCCGTAGCATCCCAGAAACGCGGGCCAACAACACTCCGTGTGTGGGGTGACGGGCCGGAGCGTGCCTCGTTAATGAACCTTGCGCGACAGCTTGACATCGCCAGTCAGGTCGACTTTCCAGGCAATACATCACGCCCAGGAGCTGTTTTGCAACAGGGCGATGTGTTTGTACTTCCGTCTCGGTATGAGGGATTCCCGAACGTGCTCGGAGAAGCAATGGCGGCGGGGCGGGCATGCATTGCATTCGATTCGTCCAGCGGTCCACGGCAGCTGATTCGCCATGGGGTCGACGGCCTGTTGATACCCGGTGGGGATGTGGATGCAATGGCGTTGGCAATTGTGGAACTTCTCGACACGCCATCGACGCGTCGCCGGCTCGAGGAAGCCGCTCCTAGCGTTGTTGATAGGTTCAATCTTGAGTCTGTGATGGCTCGATGGGATGATGTTCTAGCGAGCGTCGCGGAGTGAATGCCAACATGGCTTCGCGAGTAACCACTTCACGAACAGCATGGGTAAATCGTGGATGGGGAATTATGCTCTCGGGTTTGCTGGCGTTCATGGTGATTTTCAACGTGACGTTTGCCGCGATCCCTTCGCCGAGCACGCTCGGTGCGGTCATCCGGATCGGAACTGTTGCGCTCCTTTGGTTTGGCATCGCTCCGTTTCGTCGATTCGCGATCGAAGAACCCGGCGCGCTGATAACATTGGCAGCACTGGTGATCTACGGTTTCCTTCAGTGGGTGTTGAGTGGTTTTGTAGATGCCTCTCAATTGGTTCGCCTATTTGCGTTTGGTCTGTACGGGATATACGGGGCGCTACTACTCGCGACGTTGTTTGAAGGTGACGAACGCGCTTTCGCGCGATCTTGCTCGATCGCTGGCGTGACTCAAGCCGTGTTTATAGTAGTTAGCTTCGTGTCACCGGATTATCGACTATGGCTCAGCGGCATTGTCGAGCAATCCGGGAACATAGATATCGTCACGGGCCTCGGAGCTCCAGGGTTCAGCAATTCCGCGGGTGCGTTACTATCGGTCGCGCAAGCGGGCTGTGTGTTCGGGTCGCTTGTAGCGTCGCGGCTTGCGACGCGACCAGCCAGCCGCCACGCATACGTCGTGTCTGCAATCATAATTTCAGCATCGACGTTTTTGGTCGGACGTACCGGTGTGCTGCTCGCCTGCGTATTTGTCGGGATTTTTGCGGTTGAGGCGATAGCCGGCCGCCGATGGATGGTGGTTGGCACGGGCGTCGCCGCAATTCTTACCATGGTAATACTAGGAAGCGTGGCGCTACAGGTTGCGGCCGACCGAGCAGGTGTTGATGCTGATTTTCTCAAATCATGGTCGCTGGAGTTGTTCACGCATGGAACAAGCGCTGCATCATACGGAGATCTTACGAGCCAGCCGATTCCGGCGTTGTCGTTTGCGACGCTCATTGGTACCGGATTGGTGAATGCGTCGGCGCCTTGGACGGGGAGTGCGTCCGGCAACGATTCCGGGTACATCCAGACGTACTACGCGTTGGGTCTTCCCGCCACCGTTGTTTTCTACTTGACGGTCGCTTACCTGGCATGGAGGAGTAGTTTACGTTCGAGTGCGCCATACCTTCTTGGTGTGCTCGCTCTGGCCATGTTCGTGGTCGAGGCAAAGGAGCCTTTCATGTTCAAGGCGCCGCTTCCGATAATCTTTTTCACTTTGGCGTTCCTGCGACTCGCACGAACAGAGACAAGATCATGACCGTTTCTACATCCAGTTCTGCGGAATCCCAGATTCGCGATGGTGAGCGTTTCGGTTTCGGAGCGAATTGGACCGCGTTTCTCAAGGTCGTTGACGAGTCGCGGATTGTTGCCTCCATTACGTCGATGACGAACCTTCTTCCCGCAGGCCGTATTCACGGACGGACGTTTCTCGACGTTGGCTGCGGAAGTGGTTTGTCGTCGCTCGCCGCGTACCGGCTTGGCGCTGTGCGTATCCATTCAATGGACTTTGATCCGCGATGTGTCGCGTGCGCGACTGAGATCAAACGCAGGTTCGCACCGGATGCTGACGGATGGACAGTGGCAGCGGGTGATGCGCTTGACGATGCTGCCATGGCGCAGTTGGGCGGATGGGATGTTGTCTATTCGTGGGGCGTGCTACATCACACCGGGCAGATGTGGCACGCATTGGCCAATGTCGCAACCCTTGTGAACCCAGGCGGCACCCTTTTCATAGCAATATATAACGATCAGGGAAGGGCATCCAGCGTTTGGACGCGGGTGAAACGATTGTATAATCGCTCCGCTTTAGGTCGGGCTGCTGTACTTGCCGTGTATATCCCGTACTTCGTGTTGTCGGGCCTTGCAATTGACATTGCGAGGCGAAAGTCACCTACCGCACGGTACAAGACTTACTGGCAGCAGCGAGGCATGTCGATATATCGCGATTGGATCGACTGGCTCGGTGGTTTGCCGTTCGAGGTTGCTACACCTGATCAGATATTCGACTTCTATCGGAGTCGTGGATTTGTGCTGGAGCGAATGCAGACATGTGCAGGCGGACTGGGGTGCAATCAATTCGTCTTCACTGCGCCGCAACTATCCTGATGACTTCGGCACCGGCTTCATTTCCAGGCGGCAAGGGTGCTCTTACGCGCGCCAAACCAGCGCGGCGATTGTCGGTGCTGCATGTCATCACGGGGCTGAGTACCGGTGGCACTGAGCGTATGTTACAGAAGCTCCTTCGGGTGCGCACCGAAGATGTGATTCAAAGTGTGGTGCAGTTGCAGTCCGGTGGCGTGATCGCAAGTGAAATGCGGGATGAAGGTATTGATGTTACCGATCTTTCTATCCGACGGTCGGCGACCTCCGCGTATCAATTCGGTAAGCTGGTACCTCTCGCGCGACGGGTTCGCCCCGACGTTATCCAAACCTGGCTATATCATGCAGACCTCGTCGGCGCAATTTTAGGTCGCGTCCTGTTTAAGCCCGTGGTGTGGAATATTCGGGGATCGGATCATCCGGGAATGCAGCGTCCGGTCGTACGGATGTGTGCAACTTTGTCACGCCTTCCGGCGCTTATCGTCGCCAACTCGGAGAGCGGGCGCAAGGCACATGAACGTGTAGGCTATACCGCCCGTGAGTGGCGCATCATCCCGAACGGGTTTGATACGGGGTACTTTGGTCGGGACGACTCTGCCCCCAGTGACGTACGCCGAGAACTCGGACTTCCTGACGATGCACGGCTCGTTGGAATGATAGCACGCTCGGATCCGCTCAAGGACCACCGGCTATTTCTAGCCGCAATGGCGCAGGTGGTGGGTATCGTCCCTGGGACGTACGCTGTGCTTATAGGCGAAGGCATGGATGACGGCAATGCCATCATCGCGTCGGCGCAACGTGACGAGCGCACCAGAGGGCGGATTATCGGTTTAGGACGCCGCAGTGACATCGCTCGTCTTACCGCGGCGCTGGATGTCGCGTGCCTGACATCGGTGAGCGAGGGGTTCCCAAATGTTATCGGTGAGGCAATGGCGTGCGAAATCCCATGTGTTGTGACTGACGCCGGAGCGTCGCGAGCTGTTGTCGGTGACACCGGCATCGTCGTCCCACCTGGTGATGTGGCAGCATTCGCGAACGGCGTCATTCGCATGCTGCTGTGCAGCGATGCGGAACGGCGTGCGTTAGGGATACGCGCGCGCAGCCGCGTCATCGAGAACTTTAGCATCGATTCTGTGAGCGCAACGTACATCGATCTGTATCGTGCGATTGTCGAGAGGCACTACGAATGTGTGGAATAACCGGCTTTTGGGGTGCAGCGGCTTCGCGCGATACACTTGTCGAACAGGGTGCCTCGATGGCACGCGCCCTCTTACGACGTGGACCGGATGATGCGGGGGAGTGGGCGGACGCTGATGCGGGTGTGTGTCTGGCGTTTCGCCGCCTCGCGATTCTGGATCTTTCGGCTTGCGGCCATCAACCGATGGTGTCACGCGACGGCAGATTCGTAATCGTCTTTAACGGTGAGATATACAATTTTCGCGAGTTGCGACGAGAGCTCGAAGGCGTAGGTGCGGCATTTAGGGGGACATCTGATACTCAAGTGATTCTTGAAGCTGTGCGCATCTGGGGTTTCGATGCGACGATACGTCGCCTTGGAGGCATGTTTGCGATCGCCCTATGGGATGCGGAGCGAAAGACATTAACGCTCGCTCGCGATCGTATTGGCAAGAAGCCGCTGTACTACGGTGTGCACCGGGGCACGCTCATGTTCGGATCGGAACTGAAGGCACTTGCACGTCACCCGCACTTTGTACGTGATGTTAACCGCGACGCGCTCACGATGTATCTACGGTACGGGTATGTCCCGACGCCACTATCGATCTACAACGGTGTTGGTAAGCTGGTTCCTGGGACATACGTAGTATTCAAGGAACGTTCTGTCGCGGACACTGTGACGTATTGGAATCCGGTAGATGTTGCCAGAGACGGTCAGCGAAATCCTCACGACATGAGCGATGCCGAAGCGACGTCTTCTCTGGACCAGCTTCTGCGTGACGCAGTCATGCATCGAATGGTAGCAGACGTTCCGCTCGGAGCATTTCTATCTGGCGGCCTTGATTCTTCCACGGTTGCTGCAATTATGCAAGTGTCTTCGCGCACGCCCGTGAAGACATTTACTATCGGTTTCGATGTTCCTGGGTACAACGAGGCTGAATCCGCAAAGGCTGTTGCTGCCCATTTAGGAACAGATCATACCGAGGTGTATATTACGCCGGACGAAGCGCGAACTGTGATACCAACGTTGGCGGATATATACGATGAGCCGTTCGCCGACTCATCACAAATACCGACGATACTCGTGAGTCAGCTCGCGCGGAAAACAGTGACCGTCGCGCTGTCTGGCGATGGCGGCGACGAGTTGTTCTCCGGCTATTCACGCTACCAGTGGGCACAAAAAATTTGGAGCGGCCTAGTGCGCATACCCGGCCCCGCGCGGGTGATGATGAGTCGTGCCGTGCATCGCATACAGGCGGACACATGGGATCGCGTTTACGACGGCGTTCAATGGGCAATACCACACCGGTTACGTGTGACATCCCCCGGGGACAAGTTACACAAACTTGCCGATATTGCGGCCGGATCGCCGGACGCACTTTATCGCGGGCTGGTGTCGCAGTGGAAGTCGCCGCAAGACGTTTCTATGCGGGGTCGCGAGCTCGCGACCCGGGCTGATGAAGCGTCAATCATGCGCGCCACTCCCGACTTTACGTCGCGCATGATGCTGACCGATCTGATTACTTACTTGCCAGACGACATTCTGGTCAAGGTCGACCGTGCGTCGATGTCGGTGAGCCTGGAGGCGCGCTGCCCTATTCTGGATCATCGTGTCGTCGAGTGGGCCTGGAGGACTCCGCTGGGGCAAAAGTCTCGCGATGGAGTTGGAAAGTGGCTACTTCGGCAAGTGCTCTTTCAATACGTTCCGCGAGAGCTGGTCGACCGTCCAAAAATGGGTTTTGGAGTTCCGATAGGCGTTTGGCTACGTGGTCCGCTCCGCGCTTGGGCTGAGGACCTACTCGACCCAGAATCGATTAGGCGCGATGGATTTCTTAATCCCGATCCGATCCAGCGTGTTTGGCGCGACCACGTGTCTGGTACCCGCAATGATGAATATCGTCTTTGGGTAATTCTGATGTTCCAGATGTGGCGGCGCAGATGGCTAGATTGATCGCGCTGCGGCGTGTGATCATGTCATGAGTAAGGTATTACTTGTAACAAACGCAGAGTGGTACTTCTTGTCGCACCGCGTCGCGCTGGCTCGCGCGTTGAGAGATGCGGGGCACGATGTTGTCATCGCTGCCGAGACAGAACAGCAGCGAGCTGCTGAGGTTGAACGGCTCGGCTTTCGGTTCGTCCGGATTCCACTCGCGCGACGTTCAGCGAGACCTACCGCTGAACTGTCGACACTGCGTGCATTATACGACCTGTATTGTGTCGAGAAGCCCTGGGCGGTCCACCACATTACGATCAAGCCAGTGATTTACGGCTCATTTGTTGCCCGCGCACTCAAGATCCCCGTCGTGGTGAATACGATTCCCGGGTTGGGTTATATGTTTACTGGCACTGGATCAAGCGGCATTGCGCGGCGCCAGGTTGCGCTCACGTTGTATCGTTTTGCGCTGAGTGGACGTAATGTGCGCGCGATTTTCCAGAACCCCGACGATCGCGATCTATTCGTGCGAGCCGGTGCTATCGATCCCGCGCGTGCAGTTACCATTCTTGGATCAGGGGTTGACTTGGAGGCCTTTGCAGCAACGGAGGCGTCGTCTGGCACTCCTCTCGTAGTAATGCCCGCGCGGCTTCTCTGGGACAAGGGGATCGGGGAACTGATCGAAGCTACGAGGATTCTCCAGGCACGGCGAGTCAAATGTCGCATCATACTCGTTGGAAGACCCGATCCGTACAATCCGTCGTCCGTACCTGAGACCATGTTGCGTCAGTGGGTGCGTGAGGGCCTGATTGAGTGGTGGGGATTTCGCGACGATATGGCGGCGGTCATGCGCGCCGCACACATTGTCGTTTTGCCAAGCTACAGGGAAGGGGTTCCGAAAGCTCTTCTGGAGGCCGCTGCCGCCGCACGGCCGATCATCGCAACTGATGTGCCTGGCTGTCGCGAAGTCGTCAAGGACGGGGTAAACGGTATCCTTATTCCTGCGCGAAATGCCGGAGCGCTAGCGGAAGCCATCGAGCGGCTCGTTCTCGCTCCCCAACTGCGCCTGAACATGGGAGCCGCCGGTCGCGCGCTCGCGGTTGAACGGTTCGGCGACCACGCGATCGCCATGCAGACGGTTGCGGCATACTCACTCGCGGCGTCGTGAGGGTCCTAGTCGTAGGCGCGGGCGGGTTTGTCGGTACCGCTACATGTGTGGCACTCCAAGCCCGCGGCCACGATGTACGCGCGATCGTCCGCCGGCCACTTCCGCTTCACCTCGCGACGATCACGCAAGTGATCGTACCTAACGTGGAGGATGTTGTCGACTGGACGGAGTTTGTGCGGGATGTTGACGCAATCGTATATCTTGCCGCGAGGGTACATGTGGCCCGCGAGACCGCAAATGGTGCCATTGCGAGTTATCGCGGTGTAAACGTTCTCGCGCCAGTTGCTCTAGCGCTCGCGGCCGCGGCCTGCAGTACACGAACTTTCATCTACGCTTCTTCCGTGAAAGTTCACGGAGAGCGTTCTGAGAACGGCTTGCCGCTTGACGCCACATCTCCGATGAGACCAGAGGGACCATACGCAAATTCGAAAGCAGAGGCAGAGGCCAAGCTGTCTGACGTACTGTGCAAAACACGTACGTCACTCGCAGTTGCCGTTCTACCTCTTGTCTATGGACCAGGGGTGCGCGCGAACTTCCTGCGGTTGATTGAGCTTGCAAGGATCGCTCAATTGCTGCCGTTGCCACTGGCGTCACTTCGGAATGCTCGCAGTCTGGTCTATGTCGGCAATGTAGCGGATCTAATGGTTAGGATCGTCGAGTCAGGGATGAGTGGTCGATTCATGGTTGACGACGGCGCGCCGGTATCAACGCCGCAACTGATTCGCGAGATATCCGAGCAATTCGGCTGGAAGACGAAGTTGTTCCGCTGTCCTGACCGACTACTACATCAGGTTGCGTCGCTTCTCGGACAGGCGGACGTGGCAGATCGCCTTTTGGGGTCGCTCGCCGTGGATTCCACAGACACGCGAACAACGTTGGGATGGGTCCCTCGCTGGTCCCGGCGAGAAGGGCTATCCGAGACTGCCCGTTGGTATAGGCAGTTCGTCTCTCGCAGATGAATAATCTACATTTAGTGCAATTCGTGATGGGTGTGGTGGCATTCATTTTAGCTGCCACGCTAGTCGCGGCGATGCGGAAGATTGCCTTGCTGATTGGGATGATCGACCTGCCTGGCGCGCGATCGTCTCACGTTCTCCCGACGCCGCGGGGTGCGGGGCTCGCTATCCTCATCTCGGCTGGCCTGGCGTACGTGGCAATTGCGCTCGCAGGCTTGACATCCGGCGATCACTCGTTGCCCGCAGCTGTGCCGATCCTTGCCATTGTGTCAGTTGCGTTAGTGGGGGCACTCGACGATCGGTACGGCTTACCGATAACGGGACGACTGCTGGTGCACATTGTTGCCTCGCTCGTATTCGCAATCGCTGCGACTGCACACATGGGCGGGTCATTTGTAAGCCGGTTCCTTGTAGTTGCATGGTGGGTGTTTTGTGGCGTATCCGCGATAAACGTTACAAATTTCATGGACGGGACCGATGGCTTGATCGGATCCACTGTCATGGTTTACAACGCCTATGTTTTCGTCGCGGCTCCCAGCGGGAGCGCCTTGGCGTGGTGGGCGCTGATACTCTCTGCCTCGTGCGGCGGCTTTCTTGTGTGGAACTGGCCACAAGCTAAGGTTTTTATGGGAGATGTCGGCTCGGGAGCCCTGGGACTGCTTACGCTGGTCGAGGGGATTGCGCTTATGAGGCAATCAAATCTGTCGATTGTCGTTGCGTTTCTTCCCTTGCTTCCTATCTATAGCGACGCCGTGTTTACTATAGTATGGCGTATACGTCGCGGGGAGAACATTAGCACAGCGCACCGTAGCCACCTCTATCAGCGTTTGGCGAATGGAGGGTGGGGACATCAGCGCGTCGCGTGGTTGTATACGGGTGCGGCTGTGGCTGGTGCGTTTGCCGGTTATCGAGGAAGGCAGTCCCTACTTGCAATACTTTTGTATACTTTCCTCGTGTTCACACTCGGTGCTCTGCTTGGCAGGGTTGTTCCGCTTGGTCACAATACTGATTGTAACCCAACATGACGGATATTCCGGTAGGCAGCGACCCAGATGTCGTACACGTCCGGCGGGAGACTCCGGGCTCGGCATTCATTGTGGCGCTGCGCCCCGCTCTTGAAAAGCCTAGGCTTGTGCTAGGCGTAGGTCTTCTGTTTGCACTCGCGAGTGGTGGTTGGTCATTGACTCGGCAACGAAGCTGGACTTCGTCCGCGTCGTTCATGCCGGAAAGCCCACGGATACCAAGTGGGCTATCCACGCTGGCAGTACAGTTTGGAGCCAATGTTGGGGGAGATGCAGGCCAGTCACTGCAGTTTTATACCGATCTCGTCACATCTCGAGAAATTTTGCAGCAGATTGCGGCGACTCGCTATAATGTCACGGATATATCGCCACCCCGCAGCGGTGATCTCGTAACTCTATATAAGATCAAAGCACCAACGGAGCCGCTTCGGCGCGAAGCGATATTGAAACGTCTGCGCGCCGATATTCATGCGACTAACTCCCCCAAGACTGGCGTCGTGATGTTGACCGTAAATGCACCGTGGCCTAGTCTTGCCCAAACGATGGCGACACGACTGATCGACGCAGTGAGTGAGTTTAACCTGGGGAAACGACAATCGCGCGCCGGAGCGGAACGTAGATTCGTCGAGGGTCGACTTGCGGACGCGCGGCGCGACTTACTCACATGGCAAAATCGACTGCAGGACTTTATGCAGTCAAATCGCACAACAGCGGGTTCCCCGCGCCTAACATTGGATCAGGCTCGTATCGAACAGCAGGTGAATCTCGCGCAAGCGCAGGTGACCACCCTAAATTCGGCGTTCGAGCAGGCAAGGCTTGATGAGGTTCGCAACACTCCCGTTATAACAACATTGGAAGATGCCGATTATCCTGCCCGTCCGAACTCACGCGGAGGGTTAAGGAATACGGTGCTTGGCGGCTTGCTTGGCGTCATTCTCACGGCGATCGCTGTAATTTGCTTGGAAAAATTTCGTCGACTCTCTGCGCGAAACAAACTGGTCGGCGAAGATGCGAGCCATACGCCTAACGGTACCGTGGGCGACATCTAGCCGGTAGGCACTACCAAGAGTGAGGCGTAAACTTGACGACGACATTCAAATTCAACGATCGCGGAAGGCTCTCCGCGCGTTTCGCGTCAGTAAGTGATGCTCCGTATGTGAAGTCGAATTTGGTCCTCAGGCGGACACGTTCGTAACCCATCGTTCCGCTTAGCTGGGCCGCTGCATAGTCAGGGACCCCCGATGTCAGGAGGGTTGTACCATCGTTTGCCACGTTTCGCTGTACAAACAGGGTTGTCCGCCCATCTGGGCCGAAGTGATCCCAGGCGATGATCGCTCCAGCGAACGAGCCGATCCCGGCAGCGGCGCCGAGCAGTTGGCCGTACTCGGTGTGTCCCTGCCTCAGAACCGTATGTATGTAAACGCCACCTTCGTCACGATGACGCGCAAGCGTCGGGTCGGTAGCGTCGATGTATTCACCCCGAATTGCGCTAAAAGTCGTGCCCGTTTCGAGAAATACCTTTCTGAAACCCACCATCGCGATTCTAGAGTGATCAGGTTCTGACTCCAAGTCTCGGAGGTCTGCGTTGTGGTCCTCGTGCCCATATTCCGCATACATTTCAAATCCGCTCTTGGGCAGCACCCATCGTCCGAATAGCGTGGCAAGCTGATTCTTTTGAGCATCAATATTACCAGCGCCAGAGAGCTCTGCACCCGCTGGAAGTGAATTCTTTAAGATTCCTTCGAATGGCGATCGGAGCTCGTTCGCCCCGACGCGTCCCCTCCACGCTTGGTGGAAGAACCTAGCAGCTCCCAGTTCAAGCGCAGGAATGGCAGACGGCGAAAAGGTCACGACGAGCCCTGACATGAACCGTTTTGTTCCTGGATGGCTCAGGTCGACGAACGTATCCGACCCGACGACTGGGGAAAAGTTGGACTGACTCTCCAATCCATACTCGACGCGAGCCTGAACTTTGCCAACCCAGATATCGGTTGGTCGTTCGGTCGATAAAAAAAGATTCGGGATCCCAGCAGCATTATTTCCCAAGATTATGGGGTACGTAGTAGCCGGGCCCCAGTATTGGTTCGCGGTACTCATGCCCGCAGATATTCCGAATGCGTCCACGCGTAACGTTGTTTGTCCCCAGTCGAAACGAGAGTAAGCGCCGTTTCCAAATCGCTGTGGAAGATCGATCGTACCCGGAAAATTCGGATCCGCAAAACGCGCGTTGCCTGTATGGCCGTTTGGGACAAGTGTGAACGACGCATTCTCCGCTCGAAACACGATTGGATTCACCACCAAAGTTGCCGGGCCCCACGCAATCGCTATTCCACCTTGCACCGATGTGGTAAGCCCCCTCCCAGCCCACACCGCACCGTCGTTACTTCCCCATGGAAATGCGCTGTTAAATTCGGTACTCGCTGTAGGTGGCAGAACCGAGAAATGATGCGCAATGTCGGACTCGAATAGCCAGCTCCGTTGCCAAGG
>Ga0134126_10002565_pt1 | contig 22908 bp, 21 predicted proteins | sample KB31752_FD_96881 | JGI IMG/M metagenome (GOLD analysis project Ga0134126, IMG submission 96881) | Terrestrial soil microbial communities with excess Nitrogen fertilizer from Kellogg Biological Station, Michigan, USA - KB3-175-2 | ecosystem: Environmental > Terrestrial > Soil > Unclassified ... | reverse complement strand
GAGATGTATGAAAACAGCCCGCCTTGATCTTCAAACGCTCCGCGCATCCCTGCCTCCTTGTTATGAAAATAGGGAATCACATCGCGACCGTGAAGGCCAGGAGTTTTTCAGCAGACTGCTAGACCTCCCAAGACAACCGGAAGCATCTTCACGCGATGAATCTTCATCATGCACCTCCTGGTACAATACGATACGAGTTGTACAAGTGCGCAGCAAAGTACGTGCCGATCGAGGGAAAAATGGAAACGATGACTCTCAGTCGGTTGCAAAAATTTGCTACCAGTAAATATCGCCTCTCCATGGAGACCTGAGAAAAAACGGTACCTCGGTGAGCAAAACTGTATGACGACCGCCACGTGGCCAAGTCATGCTGATACACATTGAACGATCACAGCACCGCACAACCGGGCAGATTGACGGACACTCTTCTGGAAAGTCTGCACGGCCGAGTCTCCACCGATCTCTGTGGGGCGGGTTGACGAATCTGGTTCTGAGGCGCCCGCTGTTGGCCGTATTTCAAGCAAACCTTCATTGTAATTCTTCCTGTGGCTACTGCGATCTTCCATTGAATGTCGGTCGGTATGAGATGTCACGGCAAGAGATCCGGAACATCTTTGCCGGACTCTATGAGGACGGACTACGTTTTGTGTTTGTGCAAGGAGGCGAACCACTTCTACGACGAGACTTGCCAGACATTCTTCAAAATTTAGTTGAGATAGGATTTCATCTGACATTGATTACGAACGGAACCAAGCTGACCCCACATCTTGTGCGGCAATTCGACGATCTCTCGGTATCCCTCTCGATTAGCCTCGACACTTTGGATCGCAATAAGTACGAATGTATCCGGGGTGCTGACCAACTGGATGAAGTTCTTGCGGGCATTGATTTACTGCAACGCTACCGCCGTCCGAAGTTCTTGACCTGCATTGTCAGCGAACTGAATCGAGATGAAGTGAATGACGTTGTTGGATTTGCGCTGAAGCGGGATTTTTTGCCGGTCGTCGGTGCGTACCATTGGGATGTGGGATTGTATGGCAAGCAAGATGCGACGTTGATGTATGACCGTCAACAGGCCAGGCTGGTTTTCGAGCGATTGCTTAAGGAAGATGTCTTGCCTCCCGGATATCTACGGCAATATGCAAAGGATAACGTGATATGGCTAGAAGGAGGATCCCTGAAACCGTGTGACGCGGGAAGATACAGCATTGCAATCGATGTGTCCGGAAATGTTGCGCCGTGCTTGTCGCTTCCTACGGTCGGAAATCTTCTTGAATCTTCACTCAGTGAAATACTCGCCCAGCTCGATCGACAAGAGATTCAACGTTGTTCCGATCGGTCATTCTGCAACAGAGTAGATGGACGGGTCATCGGGTCGGTACTACGACATCCGATCGCGGCGTGGAAAACACCGGTTACGTGGTAAGTCAAGAGAGGGTTGCGATGCGGTGGATCATCCTGAGCCTGGTCATGGTAGCCGCAGGTTGTTCAACCGTTCCGACAACGTTCACGCCAGCCGAGCCTATTCCAGCCAATGAATTTTCGCACAGACTGTTGAGTCGAGTATTGGAGGCATATGTGAGCCATGGGGTCGTCGATTATCCAGCGATTCAAATGGATGACCGACTGCCGGCCTATCTTGCACAGTTAGACCATGTTGATCCCAACGCGTTTGCCACGCGCAATGAGCGGCTGGCCTTCTGGATCAATGCGTACAACGCCTTCGCCATCAAGGGCATCCTCGATCATTACTCGCCGGTGAGCTATGTTGGACGCTATCGCTACTTCATCGGGCGTGACTATCAGGTCGGGGGAGCCAGCATCAATCTCTACAATCTGGAACGGCTGGTGCTGATCAAGCAGTTTCAGGAACCGTTGATCCATTTTGCCATTGTGTGCGCCTCCACATCCTGCCCAAAGCTCCAGACCTGGGTATACGAACCGGATCAGCTCGAACACCAGCTCGATCGTGTCGCCAGGGACTTCATTAATGATCCCACGCGCAATCGTTTCGACCGCACCCAGAGAGTTGCTTCGCTCTCCATGATCTTCAAGTGGTTTGACGACGATTTCACGAAGGCTGCGGGGTCAGTCTTAACCTACATTACCCGCTATGTGAACGATCCGGAACTGATTCAAGACCTGAAGCGATCAGAGTACCGTATCGAGTATCTCGACTACGACTGGAGCTTGAACGGGATCCCGCCCAAGGAGCCTTCCTATGCTGGTCAGTCATGATGAGAGGGTGCCCATCGCCAGGCTTCTAACGTTTTTAGAGCATGGTGAACGGATGGCCCACGATTGTGCAAAGGCCCAAGCCGCTTTGTCTGAGGATTCCCGAACGCGTCGATTTCTTCTGAACCAGGCCAAACAAGAAGCGATGCATGCACGGGTCTTTCAGGGGGCCATTGCATGGCTTGCACCGAAGCACCTTCGTGATGCGCCGTTTCTTCCTGCCTTGGAAGACTATCGTAGGATTTTGGAAGATGCGCTGGCTCGCCGTGACCTCATGGAGACGTTCCTTTTGAGCGATTTATTTGAGTCCATAGCGGAAGACCCGGCAGCATGGGCTCAAGACGTACGAAACTTTCTGCCGGAGTGGTTGCGGGAAGAGACGATTGCTGTGAGTAGATCATAAAGGCAGAAAACATGGTCTCCGTAGTCATCCCGACCTACAACGAGGAAAAGGCGTTGCCCGAAACCTTGCGGGTGCTCCTTCGGCAACCCGGTGACTATGAGGTGATCGTCGTCGATGGCGGCAGCACCGACCGGACTTCCGAGATTGTCAGAGAGTTCTCGCTTCACCTTCAGCGCTCGGCACTCAACATATTTCGCTTCCTCTCCTCCCCGAAGGGCCGTGCCATGCAAATGAATGCGGGGGCACAGGTCGCCAACGGCGAGTGGCTGTTGTTTCTTCATGCCGACACTCTTCTGCCTGCTTGTGCAATGCAGCGGTTGAGCCAACTGGAAGCAGATCCCAAGATCCAAGCCGGTGGGTTCATGCACCAGTTTTCAGGGAACGACTGGCGGCTCAGATGTATCTCCTTCTTGGATAATTTCCGTTGTGCCAGAAGCCGAATCATCTATGGTGATCAAGCCTTGTTCGTTCGCCGAACATTCTTTGAGCGACTCGGCGGGTTTCCTAACCAGCTGATTCTTGAGGATGTCGCGTTCTGTGAGAAAGTCATCAAGGAAACAGACCCATTGCTTCTATTCCCGCCTGTCATCACCGATGCTCGGAAATTTCTCAAAATGGGCATCTTTCGAAGCTTCATTCGCGTTCTCCTCATTATCCTTCATGTTGAGTTTCGCCTGCCGGTTCTCCCTCGCGCATTTTTTCAAGATATCCGTTAACTTGTCATCTATGAGCAGGAGGGGACCGCACCTTGTACAGATCTATGCTTTCGTTTTCGGCAGAACTGTTCTATTCATGAAGGAATGCAACATTTCGTGTATATCATGGTCCTGCTAGAATGCGCTCATGGATGTTATAGCCACGCATAACAACGCGGATTTCGATGGGCTTGCCTCCATGATTGCCGCGCGCAAACTCTTTCCAGAGGCCAAGTTGGTCTTGCCGGGCGGGGGCCAGGAGGCTGTCCGTAATTTTCTTGCCGTGCATGATCTCGACATTATGAAACTCAAAGATATCGATCTCTCGCAGATCACCAGGCTGGTGTTGGTCGATACACAAGAGCCCGACCGGATCGGAACGCTCAAATCCTGCGCTGAGAATCCGGTGGTCGAAGTCGTGGTCTTCGATCACCACGTGAAACCGGCCTCCACCAGTGCCGATCGTTCGAAGCAGTCAGTGATAGAATTGGTCGGGGCCACGACGACGCTTCTTATCGAGCAACTCCGGCGGCGGCATATTCCCGTGACGCCGTTTGAGGCGACGGTGATGGCCCTGGGTCTTTATGAAGAGACCGGGTCGTTCATCTTTACCTCCACGACCAGTCGGGACTTCGAGGCTGGGGCGTTTCTCATCGCAGCCGGCGCGGATCTGAATATGGTGGTGGAGACCCTCCATCGCCCTCTGGACCCTGATGCCGTCGCGTTGCTGAACGATTTTTTAGAACACAGCGAAGTGCATTACCTGGAAGGCCGCAAGGTGCTGGTGGCCACGAGCACGGTCGACCGCTGCCGCGGAGAAGCCGCCGGCGTGGTCCATGGACTCGCTGAATTGCAGGGGGTCGATGCCGTCCTCGTGGCGGTGATGATGGCAGACCGAGTGGAAGTGATCGGGAGAAGCCGCAGACCTGAGATCGACGTCGGCTGGATCGCTCGAGAATTCGGAGGAGGAGGCCACGCCGTGGCAGCCGCCGCAGCGGTCAAAGGGCAGACGCTTGCGGAAGTCAAAGAGAGGATCGTTCGGCTGCTGACCACACACTATCGCCCGACTCTGCTGGCCCAGGATGTCATGACCCGCCCGGTCAAAGCGATCGCGGTCGATACCAGCGTGACCGAAGCAGGACAGCAGATGACGGCCTATGGGCTGAATGTCTTCCCGATCTTGGATGAGAAAGACCATTACACCGGGCTCGTCAGTCGGGAGTCGATTCAAAAAGCCTTGTTTCATCGGCTCGGCAAGATGGCTGTGCGAGACATCATGCAGACCGACGCCTACATCGCGCAGCCGGATACGCCGTTTCATGAGATCGAAACGGCCATGATCGAGCGAAACCAGAGGTTTGTGCCGATCATCCAAGGCGTGAAAGTTATCGGCGTCATTACGAGGACGGATCTGTTGCGGACCTTGCACGACGATGTGTTGAAAGTCGCTCGAATGCGGACGATGCGCATGGGCGAAGCCGAAGCTGAGATTGGAGGGCCGCGCCGCAACGTGAAGGGGCTGTTGCGGAACCGCTTGCCGCATCGTCTTGCGACATTGCTGGAAGATGCGGGTCACTTGGCTGACCGCTGCGCGGTCTCACTCTTTGTCGTCGGCGGCTGTGTGCGGGACCTGTTGTTGAGCATCGAGAATCTGGATTTGGATCTTGTGGTTGAAGGGGATGGAATCGGCTTCGCGCGAAGGCTTGGTGAAGCGCTGCAGGCGCGGGTCAAGGTGCATGAGCGGTTCGGCACGGCAATCCTGCTGTTACCTGATGGTTTCAGGCTCGATGTGGCCACCGCAAGAACGGAATATTACGAGTATCCAACCGCCCTACCGACAGTGGAGCAAAGTTCCATCAAAAAAGACCTCTATCGTCGAGATTTCACCATGAACGCGCTCGCCGTCCGGTTGAACGGAAAGGGTTTCGGGGAGGTGCTCGATTTCTACGGTGGGCAACGGGATCTGAATGACAAGATCATCCGCGTTTTGCACGGGCTGAGTTTCGTTGAAGATCCGACCAGAGTGTTTCGAGCAATCCGATTTGAATCCCGGTTTGAGTTTCGTTTGGGCAAGGACACGGCGGCGCTGATCGCCGGCGCCGTCAAGATGAACCTGTTTCAACGGTTATCCGGCCACCGGCTGCTGGAAGAACTGAAACTGCTGCTGGGTGAACGCAAACCGAAACAAGCGATCAAACGATTGGCCGAGGTTGACCTACTCCGGTTCATCCATCCGAAGCTGAGTTGGTCCGATCGGTTGGACCGGTTGTTGGCCGCCCTCGAAGAAGCCGTTGATTGGTACCGGCTACTATACTTGGATCGGAAGATGGAAATCTGGTTGGTCTACATGATGGGACTTCTAGAGCTATTGCCCGAGCGCGCCGTGAAGGACGTGCTCAAGCGGTTTCCCTTTTCCGAGCAGGAAGCGACCAGGCTCAAAATGGCCCGCGTGGGCTGCCACAAAGTAGTTCGTCGACTCGCAACGCAACGATCGCTCAAACCAGCAGAGGTCTACCATCTCTTGTCGGGACTATCGGATGAAACGCTGTTGATCCTCATGGCCAAGAGTAAAGGAGAAAGCGTCAAGCGGCAGGTCTCGGCTTTCCTCACGACCTATCAGCACGTCAAGCCGGTTCTGACCGGTACTGATTTAAAGGCCATGGGACTGAAGCCTGGTCCCCAATTCAAGAAGATTCTTGGCCAACTGCTCGATGTGCGGCTGAACGGGGAGATCAAGACGGAATCGGAAGAAAGGGATTTGGCAATGAAGCTTGCCGGGTTGAAAACGGATGGGTAGCAGGATGTTGGCAAAAATAGTCTCCGCATTTGTTGTCCGGACGCACTGATAGAATTCATTCTCTCCAGAAAAAGTTTCCATACTTTCATTTTTTAGCAATAACTGCCTCAGCATGATACCAGAGCAGGGTAGTTCATATTTCAGAAGTAAGCTGACGTAAACCAGCCTCTGCAGATCGTCCTTTTGCCGATGTGTGATCTCACGACCTGACGTATGGCGATGCTCAACGAACCTGCTGTGCGCCGCGCTGCTGAACGCCTCGCGCAGGCCAAGAATCTAAGTCAGAAGCCCCGTACTGCTCGGTGATCGGAAATTTTCCCCGACGGCTTCGGCCGGATTGAAGGCCAGGTTGGGCATCCTGCCCGTTCACAGAGATGACGTATGACTGTTGGAAAGAAAAAAAGATGTCGAAAAACGAAGAGGTAGCGGGAGGCTGTTGCAGTTCGCTGAGTCTAGTAATCCAACTAGGTGCGATCGTCTTGTCTGGAGAACCGTTGAAACAGCCTGCCCAGTAGGGCCATTAGTCAAGGCTGAACGCATCTGACTTTTCCCCTTGTTCTTGAGCATAGTACTTACCAGCTATCCTCCCCTACATTCGATCGTCAGGAGGGATAACAGGCGCATGTCGATCAACGACGCGACGATGATTTGGCAGATCTGCATCTACGGATTAGCTGTAGGCCTCGTGATCGCCGTCATGTTGGGACTCCCAGCGTTGCTCGGCGAGCGTTACTGGAAGAAATCCGAACGTCGATCCGAAAGCGCGACCGTCATTCCCTATGAATCTGGTATTAGGCCGACCGGCAGCGCTCGAGTTCGCCCGCCGGTGCAATACTACTTGGTCGCAATGTTCTTCGTCATTTTCGATGTTGAAGCGGCTTTTCTGTATGCCTGGGCGATAGCTGCGCCGGAAACCGGCTGGCTGGGCTTTGTTGAAGTGACGATCTTTGTCACGATTCTTTTGGCGGCCCTCGCCTATTTATGGATTACGGGAGCGCTGGACTGGAATGCACAGTATCAACGGCCGCCTGTCCATCACTTCCGTGAAACAGAGATCAAGGAGCGACGCGATGACAGAGTGGCGTAACGGAAGGCTTGAGGGTGTGCGCATTAAAGACGGCGGCGACGGCTCGTTGACTTCCGTTGTCGGTCAGTCGGTCCTCTTCGCCAAGCTCCAAGACCTACTGGCATGGGGACGAAAGAATTCACTCTGGCCGCTGAACTTCGGACTGTCTTGCTGTTTCGTGGAAATGGCGACGAGTCTGACCAGCGTCTACGACGCAGCCCGGTTTGGCGCGGAAGTTGTCCGAGGATCGCCACGCCAGGCCGACGTGTTGGTCGTGTCTGGAACGGTGTTCATGAAGGTCGCTCCTGTCATCAAGCAGCTGTACGAACAGATGATGGAACCGCGTTGGGTGATCTCGATGGGCTCCTGCTCGAATTCCGGAGGCATGTTCGACGCCTACTCCGTCGTACAAGGTGTCGATAAATTTTTGCCGGTGGACGTCTATATGCCAGGATGCCCCCCGCCACCGCATGCCTTCATGGAATGCCTTCTGCTCCTACAGGACAAGATCGCATCGGAGCGCCGGCCGTTGAGCTGGTGGTTCGGTCCGCAAGAGGTCCAAAAGCTCATTATGCCCTCAATGCGGGATGCGAAACGAGAGGAGCGGGCTCGTCAGCGCGACTATCCCGCCATTGATGTGTTGCCTCGGACCGATCTACTCTCCCCCCACTTTGCAGGACAACCAGTCGGTCCTTTGAATCCGAAACCATGACCCCACGATCATCGGCCATTAAAGATACTTCGATGGGTGAACGGACCGGAGTGATGGCGGAGCTTGAGGGTCGCTTCGGTTTGGAAGGATTTCTGACAGCAGTGCAACACACAAAGGACGAGATTCCGACGATTTGGATCGAGAAGAACCGTCTGCGTGAGACGCTCCGCTATTTAAAATCTGAAATTCCTCGCCCTTTTCCCATGCTGTTCGACTTGAGTGCAACGGACGAACGGTTACGCCGGCACCATGAAGGATTGCCGATCGGTGTCTTTACCGTCTTTTATCATCTCTTTTCATTCGATCGGAACCAATCGATCCGCATCAAAGTGCCGCTCAGCGGGGAGACTTTCTCACTGCCGTCGATCGTCGATCTGTGGCCGAACGCCGATTGGTACGAGCGAGAAATCTACGACATGTTCGGCATTCGATTCGACGGTCACCCATGTCTCCGGCGTCTCCTCATGCCTCCCTGGTGGGAAGGTCATCCGCTTCGCAAGGATCATCCCGCACGTGGGACGGAGATGGGTCGGTTCCAATTACCGCCGGAGAAGCTCGTCATGACGCAGGAGGCGCTGCAATTCAAGCCAGAGGATTGGGGCTTATCCCGCACCCATCAGGACCCGGACTTCGACTATATGTTCATCAATCTCGGCCCTGCCCATACCGGCACGCACGGCGTTCTCCGGCTCGTGACGCAACTCGCGGGTGAGGAAATCATCGACATCGTGCCTGATATCGGGTTCCACCATCGAGCCCAGGAAAAAATCGCCGAACGGCAGACGTGGCATACGTTCATTCCCTATACCGATCGTGTGGACTACCTCCAGGGCGTACTGAACGAGATGCCGTACTGTCTCTCGGTCGAACGGCTGGCGGGCATTGAGGTGCCGACACGAGCACAAACCATCCGCGTCATGATGTCCGAATTCTATCGGCTCGCCAGCCATCTCGTCTGGTACGGCACCTTTGCGCAGGACGTCGGCGCCTTGTCACCGGTCTTTTATATGTTCAACGATCGGGAGCGAATCCATGGGATCACAGAGGCGATTTGCGGCGGCCGTATGCACCCGAACTGGTTCCGCATCGGCGGAGTCGCGCAGGATCTTCCGATTGGGTGGGATAAACTGGTCCATCAGTTCGTCGATTGGTTTCCAAGCCGACTCGATGAGTACGAACGCCTCGTGATGGACAACCCGATTTTCAAAGAACGGACTATCGGGATCGGCGCGTGTTCACTCGAAGACGCCATCGCCTGGGGCGCCACCGGTCCGATGTTGCGAGCCTGCGGCTTGCCTTGGGATTTGCGCAAGGTTCGTCCTTACTCGGGCTATGATCAGTTCGACTTTGACGTCCCGGTCGCTTCAAACGGGGATTGTTATGATCGAGCGGTGGTGCACGTCTTGGAGATGCGCCAGTCGCTGCGGATTATTCGCCAGTGCCTCGACTCCATGCCGGCCGGTTCCTATAAATCACTCGATCCGCTCGCCACTCCGCCGCTGAAGGAACGCACGATGCACGACATCGAAACGCTCATCCATCATTTTTTAGGGGTGAGTTGGGGGCCGGTGCTTCCACCCGGCGAGGCGGAAGTTCCCACGGAATCGTCAAAAGGCCAGACCAGTTATTACTTGACGAGTGATGGGGCTCAGGTCTCGTACCGAACGAGAATCCGCACCCCCTCGTTCGCCCACATTCAGATGGTGCCGTTCATCACGCGCGGCGAGCTGTTGTCGGACCTCTTAGCCGTGCTCGGAAGTGTGGACTACGTGTTGTCGGATGTGGACCGGTAAAAATGTCTATCTGGTCTGTTCGCCTCTCTGATCTATCTTGTGCTTCGGACCGGACGACCAGACAGACCAGACAGACGAGATAGACAATGTTGACCGACATTGAACGCCGCGAGCTTGACGATGCGCTGAAACATTACCCCGACAAACGGGCGGGAGCCATCGATGCCCTGTTGATCGTCCAGCGACGACGTGGGTGGATCTCGGATGACTCGCTCCTCGACATAGCGCAATTCCTCGGTATGACGGGCGATGACGTTGATAGCATCGCGACGTTCTACAACCTCATCTTTCGCAAACCCGTCGGTCGGCATGTGGCCTTCCTGTGCGACAGTATCAGTTGTTGGATCATGGGGTACGAACAGGTGTGCGCTCAGATCAAGAAAAGCTATGAAATCGACCTGGGGCAGACGACGCGCGACGGGCGCCTGACATGCTTGCCGATTGCGTGCTTGGGACATTGCGAACGGGCGCCGGCACTGATGATCGATCAGGATGTATACGGCGACGTCACGCCCGAAAAAGTTGAAAGCATCGTGGAGAAATACAAGTAAGTAGGCTGAGGCCGAGTTGAAAATCTACTGAACCTCAACCTTAACCTCAATCTGATTTTCAACATGGAACGTCCACTCACTCAGTACATCCATCCAGATGGCAGCCCGCGATTGCTGCGGGAATATGTCAAAGACGGTGGTTATCGCAGCCTACAAATACTCGCCGCCGGAATGGCGCCTCAAGATTTGCAACGGCTGGTCGCCGAAGCAGGACTGCGAGGCAGAGGTGGAGCCGGGTTTCCGACAGCCAGTAAGTGGAGCTTCGTGCCGATGGGGTCCGATGCGCCGAAACCGAAGTATATCGTCGCAAATGCCGATGAAATGGAACCGGGCACGTTTAAGGATCGTGTCCTCTTGGAAGGGGAGCCTCATGGCCTCGTGGAAAGCATGATCATCGCCGGCTATGCCTTGGAAGCGGAGGTCGGCTTCATTTTTCTGCGCGGGGAATATCATCTGTCTGCAGCGCGACTGACCCAAGCCATTGCGGAGGCCTATGCGGAAGGGTATCTCGGCAAGCCTCTTCCCGGGACAGCATTTCGCTTTGACCTCCATCTCCATGCCAGCGCGGGCCGTTACATCTGTGGAGAGGAAACGGCGCTGCTCAATGCGCTGGAAGGCAAACGAGCGATTCCTCGAGCGAAACCTCCATATCCACAGACCGTCGGCTTGTGGGGGCAACCGACTATCGTGCAGAACGTCGAGACGTTATACAACCTTCCTCATATCGTGAACCATGGCTCCGCTTGGTATCAGAGTTTGAGCCGTAGTAAGGACGGCGGCACGAAAATCTACGGGATAAGCGGTCGCGTCACGCATCCTGGATGGTGGGAATTGCCGCTCGGCACGACGGCACGTGAGTTATTGGAACAGCACGCCGGCGGGATGGTCAACGGCGTGAGCTTCCGGGGTTTGTTGCCCGGCGGCGCTTCCACGGCATTTCTGACCGAGGAACACCTCGATCTTCCCATGGACTTTTCTTCGATCCCGTCCCAGGTCGGCCGTCTCGGGACCGGCACCATGATCGTGCTCGACGACCACACCTGTCCGGTGGGGTTCGTGCTGAGTTTAGAAAAGTTTTTTGCCCGCGAGTCCTGCGGGTGGTGTACGCCTTGCCGGGAAGGGTTGCCGTGGGTGGCGCGGATACTTGAGTCCTTCGAGGAAGGACGCGCGACCCACGATGATCTGGCGCTGCTGGACATGCATGCCGATTTGCTCGGTCCCGGTTATACATTCTGTGCTCTCGCGCCCGGTGCGATGGCCCCGTTGCAATCGGCATTGAAATACTTTCGCGATGACTTCGTGCGGCATATCACCTTAGGACGCTGTCCCGTGAACAGCAAGCAGAAGCGACACAAGGTCTTGGTATAGTTTTATGGCTACTATCATTGTCGATAACCGGACCTACAGGGTCGATGAACGGCAAAATTTGCTCGCCGCCTGCCTCGGAATCGGGCTGAACTTGCCATACTTTTGCTGGCACCCGGCGATGGGATCAGTCGGCGCCTGCCGCCAGTGCGCCGTCAAACAGTTCAAAGACGAACATGATCGTTGCGGTCGGCTGGTGATGGCCTGCATGACACCGGCCTCAGACGGCACTTGTGTTTCGATCGACGATCCTGAAGCGAAGGCCTTTCGAGCGTCGGTCATTGAATGGCTGATGGTGAATCATCCACACGACTGCCCGGTGTGTGACGAAGGAGGGGAGTGTCATTTGCAAGACATGACGGTCATGACTGGGCATGTCTACCGTCGCTACCGGTTTCCTAAACGGACGTATCGTAATCAGGATCTCGGCCCTTTCATTCGGCACGAGATGAACCGATGCATCCAATGCTACCGCTGTGTGCGATTCTATCGAGACTACGCGGGCGGGCGAGACCTCAATGTCTTCGGTGCACATGACGCGCTCTATTTCGGCAGGGAACAGGACGGGACGTTGGAGAATGAATTCAGCGGGAATCTCGTGGAAGTCTGTCCTACCGGAGTCTTCACCGACAAAACCCTGTTCCATCACTATACGAGGAAGTGGGACCTCCAATCAGCCCAATCGATCTGCCCCCATTGCAGTCTTGGCTGCAATACCACTGCGGGCGAACGCTACGGCATCTTGCGTCGGATCACGAATCGGTTCAACAGCCGAGTGAACGGGTACTTTCTTTGCGACCGAGGGCGGTTCGGATACGAGTATGTCAACAGCGACAACCGGATCAAGCGGGCCCTCTTGCGGCCAGAACTCGACCGCACTAAGCCGGGAAAGCCGGAAGGAGTGCCGCAAATCCTCGGGGTCGCAGCTGACCGCTTACGACGGGCCCGCGGGATCGTTGGAATCGGCTCGCCTCGTGCCTCGTTGGAGGCCAATGTGGCGCTCCGTTCATTGGTCGGACCGCATCGGTTTGTTCCTGGGATTGACGAGCGCGAACACCGGCTCCTTTCGACGATTCTCAGCGTCCTTCGGACCGGACCGGTGCCAGCCGCTTCCATTCAGGATGCGGAAGAATCAGACGCAGTCCTCGTACTTGGAGAAGACCTCTTGAACGACGCTCCCCGGTTGGCGCTCGCCCTTCTGCAATCAGTCCGACAACAGCCGATGGAACGAGCCGATGAACTGAAAATACCCCGATGGGATGATGCGGCGGTGCGCAACGCCGTGCAAGACAGGCGAGGCCCTCTGTTCGTAGCCGGCTATCGGCGCACCTGGTTTCATGATTATGCAACGGAAACTTATTTCGGCGCGCCAGACAACATCGCACGGCTGGGATTCGCAGTCGCTGGAACAATCGGAAGTAGTGCGCCGTCCGTTCCGGATCTCACCAACGAAATGCGCGATCTCGCTCAGCGCATCGCCGATGCACTGACCCAAGCGGAGCGGCCGCTGATCATCGCCGGTACGGGAAGCGGCTCTCATGCGACGATCGAGGCTGCTGCCAATGTTGCTTGGGCCTTGCACCAGAGAGGGAAGCAACCGCGTCTCAGTTTCGTTCTCCCGGAATGTAATAGCTTAGGTCTCGCGTTGCTGGGCGGCGAAAGTTTGAAAGAGGCGTTCGACTCGATCAGTCAGGGAAAGGCCGATACTGTCATCGTGCTGGAGAACGACCTGTACCGACGCGCGGAACAGGCAAAAGTCGATGCCTTCTTTGATGCCGCAAAAACAGTGATTGCGATCGATTCCCTCGAGCATCGCACGACGGCACATGCCGACGTGCTGCTGCCGGCTGCCACATACTCGGAATCCGATGGGACGTTCGTGAATCAAGAAGGGCGGGCCCAGCGGTTCTACCAAGTGTTTGTGCCGGATGGTGACATCACCGAAAGTTGGCGGTGGCTGAGAGACCTCGCCCGTGCGGAATCACACGAGACCGACGGTTTGACCGGAGTGGCGACCTGGCGAAATCTCGACGATGCGGTCTCCGATACGGCGGCGGCTGTTCCTGAGTTCGCACGGATTGGAGAGGTGGCGCCGTCCGCCGGTTTTCGTTTGGCGGGCCAAAGAGTTCCGCGGCAGCCGGATCGATATAGCGGGCGCACGTCTATGCTGTCCCACCTCACCGTCCACGAGCCTCCGCCTCCGCACGACCCCGATACTCCACTGGCTTTTTCTATGGAGGGGTACCGAGGACCGGTTCCTTCACCGCTGATTCCACAATTCTGGAGTCCCGGATGGAATTCCATCCAAGCCTTGAACAAATACCAGGACGAAGTCGGTGGCCCGCTGCGTGAGGAAATGCCAGGGATACGGCTTATCGAGCCGGTCGCGACGAAGGCGCCCTCTTGGTTCACCGCCATTCCGCGTCCTTTTCAGTCTAGCCCTCATCGATGGCTGCTCTTGCCGCTGTCCGCTGTTTTTGGGAGCGAGGAGCTCAGCAATCGATCTCCGGCGATTGCCGAACGGATTTCAGAACCCTTCATGTCTTTGCATCCATCTGATGGAGCCCGGCTAAACCTAGAAGACAAAGTCACGGTTGAATTGGCGTTACAGGGAATGACCTATCGCCTCGCCGTGCGCCTCGACCCTTCGATGCCGGCCAGCACTGCAGGCATATGCCTTGTGCCTGATGTATCTGGGGTGAGATTGCCGGCGTGGGTCGATCTGTCCGAGGCGGTCAAGACTGGGCGGAAGCAGAGGGTCGCGTGATCGATTGGAGCCGCACCGCGCTGACGATCGTCGTCATCCTCGGTGGCGTTCTCACGCTGGCCGCGTTGCTGGTCTGGGTCGAACGTCGACTGCTGGGAATCTGGCAGGAGCGGTACGGACCCAACCGTGTAGGGCCTGGCGGTCTCCTGCAATCACTCGCGGATATGCTCAAGCTCTTCACCAAAGAAGACTGGATTCCGCCTTTCGCGGATAAGGCGGTCTTCGTGCTGACACCGGCCATCGTCGTCATCACCGCGTTAATGTCGTTCGCTGTCGTGCCGATCGCTCCCGGCTTCGTTGTCGCCGATCTCAATATGGGGATCCTGTTTTTTTTGGCCATGACGAGCCTCGCCGCCTACAGCGTGATTATCGGAGGGTGGGCATCCAACAGTAAGTTCGCGTTTCTCGGCAGCCTTCGGGCGATCGCGCAACTGTTGAGCTATGAAGTGTTTATGGGGCTGTCAGTGATGGGAGCTGTGCTCCTGGCAGGGTCGTTCAACCTCAGCGAGATTGTGGAAGCGCAACGACATCTTTGGTTTGTCGTTCCGCAATTTCTAGGTTTTCTAGGGTTTTTTATGGCTGGACTGGCTGAAGCGCATCGCACGCCGTTCGACATGCCGGAAGCGGAAGCGGAGCTGGTCGCCGGCTACCACGCGGAGTACAGCGGGATGAAATTCGGGATGTTTTTTGTCGGCGAATACCTCAGCGTCATCTTACTATCGGCGATGATTGTGATCCTCTTCTTCGGCGGCTGGCTCGGACCTTGGCTGCCGCCGGTGGTGTGGTTTTTCTTGAAGACTTCGGTCTTCATTGTACTGATCTTCCTCATTCGAGCGACCTGGCCCCGGGTACGCTTTGATCAACTGTTGTCGTTCGGCTGGAAGGTGGTGATGCCACTCGCGTTGATCAATCTCCTTGTGACAGGAGGCGTGGTTCTTTGGAAAGCCGGATGAAGGGGGATCAATGTGTAGCAGTGCGTGTGGGTCATACATTGTGTGAGCATGGCATCAGGCACTCAGAACAGCCCTACTCATGATGAAAACTTGGAGATATATACGCGATCTGGTCTTGGGGTTATGGATCGTCTTCAAACGGACATTTACGAAGCCTGTCACGGTTCAATATCCGGAAGAACGACCTTATTTGCCTCCACGCTGGAGAGGGCGAATCGTACTGACCCGAGATCCCGACGGAGAAGAACGTTGCGTCGCCTGCTATCTCTGCGCAGTTGCTTGTCCCGTTGATTGCATCGCGCTACAGGCCACTGAAGACCCGACCGCTCATGAGCGCCGCTATCCGGAATTCTTTCGGATCAATTTCTCGCGCTGCATCTATTGTGGATATTGTGAAGATGCCTGTCCCACCTATGCAATTCAGCTCGTCCCGGATTTTGAACAGAGCGAGTATGCACGTCGAAACATGGTCTACGAGAAGGAAGATCTCTTAATCAGCGGCACCGGCAAGTATCACGGCTATAACTTTTATCGGGTCGCCGGCGTGAACATTCGCGATAAAGACAAGGGCCAAGCCGAACACGAACTTCCACCCGTGGATGTGAGGAGTTTGATGCCCTGAAGAAGTGCTGAGCAAGAAGCCTCGTTTTACTCAGCACTAACTCTTGTACTATGGAAGTACTTTTCTATATCGCTGCTGTCGTCACACTAGTGGCGACTGTGCGCGTCATCACACATGTGCATGCCGTCCACGCGCTGCTCTACCTGGTCGTGGCGCTGATCGCGCTGGCTCTGATCTTCTATTTGCTTGGTGCTCAGTTTGCCGCAGCGCTGGAAATCATTATTTACGGCGGCGCCATTATGGTGCTCTTCATTTTCGTGGTGATGCTCTTAGGGCCGCTCGCTGTCGAGCAGGAAAAGAGCTGGCTCACGCCGGGAACATGGGTGGGACCAAGTGTGCTGGCCCTGGTGCTGCTTGGTGAGGTGGGATATCTCATTGCTGCCGGTGATCATCTGCCGATCGACGTCATGGAAACCCGCCGGAAAGGCATATCCATCGTCCTGTATGGTCCCTATATCATTGGGGTGGAATTAGCTTCGATGCTGCTGCTTCCCGGTCTGATCGGAGCCTATCATTTGGGGCGTCGTGTGTCGAAGGAGCCTCGTTGATGCTCACGACGCATGCGCTGGTGCTGGCCATCATGCTCTTTTGCATCGGATTGGTCGGTCTCTTGAGTCGACGGAACATTCTCTACATGTTGTTGTCGCTCGAAATCATGCTGAACGCAGCAAGTCTGGCATTCATTGCCGGGGGAGCTCGCTGGGGACAGGCAGACGGCGAGATCATGTTCTTGTTCATCCTCACGCTGGCGGCGGCTGAAGTCTCCGTGGCACTCGGTATCGTGCTCCAGCTGTCGTACCGGTTCAAGACATTGGACGCGGATGCATTCAGCGAGATGAAAGGCTGATGAGTGTGTAATCGTACGTTGTGCATGTGAGTCTCCTCAAATCAGAAATGCGTAGGTAACATTTAAAGCAAAGTTCTTGGCGAGATACCAGATGCTCAGGTTGCTTTGGCTTATCCCAGCCCTACCGCTCGCCGGCTTTCTGGTATTAGCCCTGTTCGGAGGGCGTTTTTCTCGTCGACAGATCGTGTGGGTCGGCTGCGGTTCGGTGGGCACGGCGGCCCTCGTCACTGCACTCGTCGGCGCAGATTTTCTCCGAGGCTTTCCCGATCGTCCTTCCTACCATCAAACGCTGTGGAATTGGATCGACACTTCCGGAATGACCATCGGAGTCTCCTGGTACCTGGACGCTCTCTCACTCCTTATGGTGGCAGTCATCACTGGTATTGGTTTTTTGATCCATCTGTACTCGGTCGAATACATGTCCGGCGATGATGGGTACGCGCGGTTCTTCGCCTATATGAATCTGTTCCTGGCAGCCATGCTGACGCTGGTGCTGGCAGACAATCTGCCTCTGCTCTACCTCGGCTGGGAAGGGGTGGGGCTGTGCAGCTATCTCTTGATAGGTTTTTGGTATCGTGAACCGGAATACGGCGCCGCCGCGCAGAAGGCCTTTATCGTGACTCGCATCGGAGACACGGCTTTTGCCGTCGGCTTATTCATCCTCTTTACTCAACTGAAGAGCTTGTCGATACAACAGGTCCAGACTTTGGCCGCTGATGCTTGGCCGGTGGGCTCGAACCTTGCCGTTATCGTGGCCGTTCTATTTTTGGCCGGGGCGGTCGGGAAGTCGGCGCAGCTGCCGCTTCAAGTTTGGTTGCCGGACGCGATGGCCGGTCCCACCCCGGTCAGCGCGCTCATCCATGCGGCAACGATGGTGACGGCGGGTGTCTACCTCATCGCTCGCATGCATCGACTCTTTGAGCTCGCGCCGCCGGTGCTGGAGGCCGTCGCGGTGATCGGCCTGCTGACCTTGCTGCTCGCTGCTTGCAGCGCGCTCGTTCAACGCGACATTAAGAGGGCGCTCGCCTATTCGACGATGAGCCAGATCGGATATATGTTTCTTGCGCTTGGCGTCGGAGCCTGGTCTGCCGCTCTCTTTCACTTTCTGACCCATTCGTGTTTCAAGGCATTGCTCTTCTTAGCGGCTGGATCCGTCATCCATAGCCTCAGACATGAGCAGGACATTTTCCGGATGGGCGGTCTCCGGCGTCAGCTGCCGTTGACGTTTTGGACATTCCTTATCGGGGCCGCCGCGATGTCCGGTGTCCCCTTCATCACATCCGGGTTTTACAGCAAGGACTGGATCTTGTGGTCTGCCTGGTCCTCACCCTTGAGCCATCGTTGGATCTGGTTCGGCGCGTTACTCGGGACGCTGCTCACCGGACTCTACAGTTTCCGGTTGATCTTTCGGGTCTTTTTTGGAGAGGTTCGCACGCCACCGAGCGGAGCACCCGGTGTCGCGATGCTGGTTCCTCTTGTGGTGCTGGCTTTCTTCGCTGTCACAGTCGGCTTTCTCGAGCTACCCCGCACGCTTGGTGACCTGCCTCTGTTTAGTCAGTACCTGTCCCATGTTCTGCCGACGATTGAGACAATACCGGGGATGGATGAGTCGGTTGAGGCCCATGAACAGATCGCCGTCACATGCTCGGCACTGCTCGGGATCGGGCTGGCCGCAGTCCTGTTCCTTCCACGAGCCAACGTCGCTGATCGACTCGCAGGAACATCATTGGGTCGTACCCTGCTGCCATTTTGGCAGGGAGGGTGGGGCTTTGATCGAATGTATGACGGACTGATCGTACGGCCCTGGCTCCATCTTACCCGTGAATCAGGTGAGATCATCGATCGGTGTTACGAATCACTCGTTGTTGCAGCTGAATCCTTCCATGGTTGGTTGAGTCGAACTCAAACGGGTCACGTTCGCTGGTATGCCGCGACCGTTGCTGTCGGCGCGCTTGTGTTACTCGGCCTTTTTGCGATGTAACAGGATGGTCCTCTGGCTGCTCATACTCATCCCTCTGCTGGCCGCGCCCCTCGCGTGGATGGGACAACAGTGGTCCCGCCACGCGGCTCGCTGGATCGCGATCGGCGCCTTGTCCATCGATCTTCTCCTGGCCCTTCTGCTATGGAGCCAAGACCACCGGTTCCAGGACTCAGGCCACGGGTCATGGCTCTTAGAAAGTCAAACCAACTGGATTCCCCTGTGGGGCATCAGTCTGCATCTCGGCCTCGACGGTCTCAGCTTGGTACTCATCCTCTTGACGGCCTTCCTCGGTCTCATCGCCACCGTCGCATCCTGGACAGAAATCCAAGTTCGGGTCGGATTCTTTCACTGTAACGTACTGCTGGCCTTGGGTGGGGTTATCGGGGTTTTCCTAGCGATCGATCTTTTTCTGTTTTTTTTCTTCTGGGAAGTCATGCTGGTACCCATGTATCTCCTGATCGCCATCTGGGGACATGAGCAGCGCCGGCATGCCTCGTTCAAGTTCTTCTTGTTTACTCAGGCGGGTAGCCTGCTCCTCCTCGTCGCGATCATCGCCCTGGCGTTACTTCATCAACAAGCGTCTGGAAGACCCAGTTTCGACTATGCCGATCTTATGGGATTGACGCTGAAAAACGGGATGGGCTGGTGGCTGATGCTGGCTTTCTTCATCGGCTTCGCGGTGAAGCTGCCGGCCCCGCCTTTTCATTCGTGGCTGCCTGACACGTACACAGCAGCTCCAACCGGCGCGAGCGTCATCCTCGCCGGGTTGTTAGCGAAAACCGGCGCCTATGGATTGCTCCGTTTCACGATCCCGTTGTTTCCAGACGCGATCAGTGAGTTCGCCCCCATCGCAATGGGACTCGGCGTGATGGGCATCCTCTACGGGGCTGTCTTGGCCTGTGCCCAAACGGATATCAAACGACTGGTGGCTTACAGCAGCATCAGTCACATGGGTTTCTTCCTGCTCGGCGCCTTTGCTGGGACGGAATTGGCGCTGCAAGGAGCGGTGATGCAACTGGTGGCGCATGGGCTGAGCATCGGCGCCCTCTTCATGTTGGCAGGCGCGCTGCAAGAGCGTCTCTATACGAGGGACATGCGACAGATGGGAGGATTGTGGGGAGCGATTCCACGTGTCGCGTCGATGGCGTTGTTCTTTGCGCTCGCTTCTCTCGGTCTGCCGGGCTTGGCAAATTTCATCGGTGAATTTCTCGTTCTGTTCGGATCCTTTGCTTCACAACCATTCTTGACCATCCTGGCATCGATCGGCATGGTCATGGCCGCAATTTATTCCCTTGCCATGGTGCAACGCACATTCTTTGGCAGGAAACGTGAAGCCCGTATTGAACGGGACCTATCGAATATCGCGTTTGGAACATTGTTGCTCATTGCAGTCCTACAGGTCTGGCTTGGTCTCTATCCGAGGCCGGTGTTGACCACCACGATGCCGGTCATGGAAACGCTTATACAGCCGGCACGGCCATCATCCAATCTGATTCACCCGCCATCGGAATTCTTGCCGTCGTCCAACAGCTTCACCTCTCACGTGAGTGCGCCGTGACGCTACTAGATCTCATCGCCCTTTCACCCATTCTCGATCTCGGCGCATTCTCCATTGTGACGATGCTCGTACTTGCCATCAGGCGACACCATGCGGCTATCGCCGTCTTTTCGTTCGTGTCGTGCCTGCTCACCCTTGCAATTCTGCCCTGGGCGGCGACGTCTACGCCAAGAACCGTGACGGCTTTGCTGATCGTGGATAAGTATGCCTTGTTGTACATGGGACTCTTGCTGAGCGCGACGATGGTCGTCATCTCACTGTCGTACCGATATTTGAAGCTTCATTTTAGTGAGCAGGAAGGAGTGGAAGAATACTACCTGCTCCTCTTACTCGCCACCTTCGGCGGACTGGTGCTTACCGCTTCTGCGCACTTCGTGTCTTTTTTCCTCGGACTCGAAGTGCTCGGTGTGTCCCTTTGCAGTTTGATCGGGTATTTACGGACCAGACGCCACCCGCTGGAAGCAGCTGTGAAATACCTTCTGCTCTCCATATCCGCTTCAGCCTTCCTGCTTTTCGGGATGGCCCTTCTCTATTTCGAAAGCGGCTCCATGACGTTTCGCGGGGTGGGTACGGTGGTGGAAAGGGCGCAAACAGTTCCAGGACTCTGGCTGGGAGGCTTTGTCCTGGTCCTTGTCGGCATCGCATTAAAGCTCGGGCTGGCGCCGTTTCATATGTGGATTCCAGATGTCTACCAGGGAGCCCCGACTCCCATTACGGCGTACATTGCGACGGTGTCCAAGGGAGCGGTCATCGCGCTGCTGCTTCGCTTCGCGACCGATGTAGGGGCTTTGAAAATCGACGCCCTTGCACATCTGTTCGGTCTCCTCGCTGTTTCTTCTATGGTAACGGGGAACGTGCTCGCGCTTTTCCAACAGAATGTCAAGCGGCTCTTGGCCTATTCATCGATTGCGCACTTCGGGTATCTGCTCGTGGCTCTGCTGGCCGGTGGCTCTGCAGCCGCCGAAGCCGTCACCTTCTATGTGATCGCCTATTGCGCCATGACGTTAGGTGCCTTTGGCGTGGTGACGGTGTACTCAAGCGAACGAGGGGACGCAGAACGTTTCGAGGATTATCGCGGATTGTTTTGGACTCGTCCCTGGCTCGCCGCCATGTTGACACTGAGCCTGTTGTCGCTGGCCGGCATCCCGGTGACGGCAGGATTCATCGGGAAGTTTTATGCGATTGCGGCTGGTGTGGACGCCGGTCTTTGGTGGCTCGTGTTGACTCTGGTTGGGAACAGCGTCATCAGCCTGTACTATTATCTTCGATTGATCGTGACGCTGTTCGACGACGAGCCGGCGCCGACAACCATCCCTCAAGGGCGGGCTGTGCAGACGACCGAGGCGGCAGGCTGGACGGCCGTCTTTTCTCTGGGGCTCGTCGCCTCGATCATTCTGTTGCTAGGAGTCTATCCAGAACCACTGATGGAGTTCATCCGAGATTCTGTCAGCAACCTGCTCATGGTGGGAATGCTGAGACCATGAATAATCATGGATTCCGCAGGTGGTTGTTCTTGATGTAGAGTGTGCGGCCAAATTCTCTTATCGGGACCGGAGGTTTGGCATGCGCGTCCGTCAGCTCCCCGCGTCACCGCTGTACTCGAAGATCCGCTTCGCGTTTGCTGACCATCCGATTATCGTGTGGGCCGATGTGATTTTGCTCCGGCTGTCCCTCGAACCAATTGGACTGCGAAACGGGAAGTGAGGATCTTGTTACGTGCCTCTGTCGTCTTGCTGCACTTAATGTCATGCACAGAACAAGATGTGACCCTGATTCATTGACCCCAATTCATGCACCATGAGCACGAGACAGGCGAACAGTTGCGGTTGCGTGTAGATTTGGGGCTGAACTTGTGCGGGTGCCGTGGCAAGGCGGTGACGGCAACAGCCAGCGCTTCGCGCGCCACCCGCTCTGGCGATTTACTGGTCAGACTCATGCCTCATTGTGCGCCCGCTGATCAACCTGATGAAAGAGGTTTTCTACAGAGCATTCCTGACACTGTTCCCCTCATTCTTATCTGTCTCTTCAGCAAATCCTGTCCCGTCTCCGTAGGTGCTCCGACGGACGAGATCAAAACCTCGGCTGATTTCCGGCCGAGTGAGGCTGGATTTTGCGGCGTCTTTCCTCTATCGTCACAAGGGCTCAAAAAGAAAAGTTTTGGGACTGTCATAATGGCCAAAATCATCAAGATGTGAGAGGCCGACCAATCCTACCAATTGTTAGGCTGCTTGATCGCAATGCTCCCAGAGAATTTCACCTCCCTTCACAAAGAAGAGGAGCAAATCCGGGTTGATAGCCTCCGTCTAATCGAAAGAGATGTATCCCTCAGCGATCACCTTGCGATGATCCATGAGTCCATGGACATCATCTACGCGCTTGCACATGACCATGACAATACAACCGAGGATGAACTGACCATCCAGTATCTTGGCCTACGCTTGTTCAACTTGTGATTCCCCGTAGCTTGCTACGGGGACAATCTTTTCTGGTACCCTCTGGCGTATGGCGGACCAGAGGGACGAAGCAGTTAGAAAGGGCGCTCACTGTGCGTGGCAAATCCATT
>Ga0134126_10002563_pt1 | contig 22911 bp, 21 predicted proteins | sample KB31752_FD_96881 | JGI IMG/M metagenome (GOLD analysis project Ga0134126, IMG submission 96881) | Terrestrial soil microbial communities with excess Nitrogen fertilizer from Kellogg Biological Station, Michigan, USA - KB3-175-2 | ecosystem: Environmental > Terrestrial > Soil > Unclassified ... | reverse complement strand
CTTTTCCGAGAATATATCCGATCACTGACACCGGCGTCTCGGGACTGTCGCACGCTGAACAGGTTCGCCGGCTGATTGATGGCGGCGCAACGCTCATTCAATTACGCGAAAAGAACGGTGCGCCGAAAGATTTTATCCGTCACGCAGAAGAAGCTCTAGCCATCGCGCACCAAAACAAAGTCCGAATCATCATCAACGATCGCGTCGATGTGGCGCTGGCGCTCAATGCTGACGGCGTCCACTTGGGACAATCGGACATGCCGGTTGAAGCGGCCAGAAAGCTTTTGGGGCCGCGATCAACGATTGGCTTCTCCACACATAACCTCGCACAAATTGAAGATGCCATTGCATTGCCAGCGGACTACATTGCCTTTGGCCCTATCTTCGCCACGCATACGAAAAGCGACCATGAACCAGTGGTGGGGCTGGATCAGTTGCGTGAAATCAGACACCGTCTTGGTGACCAGCCCCTGGTAGCCATCGGCGGCATCACCGAACAAAACTTTGCCGGTGCGCTTGAAGCGGGCGCAGATTCGGTTGCCGTAATTTCAGATTTGCTGAAAGAACCGGTGAAAATCGCTGAAAAGCTCGCGAGAATGCTAGCTTCCTCCCGCGGGTAAACACCGCTCTTCAACGATAAACAGTTTTTGCTTGCGTTTTCCTCGCGCCATCAGCGACAATAGCTTGCCGCGTTTTTGCGGCCCTTCGACTTACCTCACTCGCATTCTTGAAAGTTTCTAAAGTCACAGTCATGGAGCGTCCCTGGGCATGAGTTTCTTCGACCTGCCGCCAATCATCGAGCGCATGTTGCTCGTCTCTGACAAGATCAGCGACCTGAATTTTTCCGTCGGCCAGCTACCGCAGGTCGAAATCAACGGCAAACTAACGCCGGTGCAGCCGCTCGGAATGCAAAAGCTGACGCCTTACCAGACCGAAATCCTCGCGATGACGCTGTTGCACGAAAATCCCGAGGCCACCGAAAGGCTGGTCAAGACCGGGACAGCCGATTTGAGTTACTCGCTGCCGTCGCGCGCGCGCTTCCGTTGCAATATCTTTCAGCAGCGCGGCGTGTACTCGATCGTGATGCGCGTCATTCCCACCGATATTCCCACCCTCAACTCATTGAATGTTCCTTCGCAACTTTCAGAGATAGCTGAGTTGCGCAATGGTCTGGTTCTGATTACCGGACCGACCGGCTCGGGAAAGAGTTCAACGCTGGCGGCCGTCATCGACATCATCAACGAGACGAAGCATTACCACGTAGTGGCGATCGAAGATCCGATTGAGTATCTGCACTCGCACAAGAACTCGACAATCAATCAGCGCGAGGTGGGACACGACACAAAAGATTTTCCGTCGGCGTTGCGCGCGGCCCTGCGACAAGCGCCGAAAGTGATTCTCATCGGCGAAATGCGCGATTACGAAACGACAGAAATCGCACTCGAGGCTGCTGAGACTGGTCACCTGGTGTTGTCGACGCTGCATACAATCGATGCCTCCAAGACGATCGATCGCATCATCGGCATGTACCCAAAAAACGAAGAGCCGGTAATTCGCACCCGGCTGGCGCAGACTTTCCGTTATATCGTGTCGCAGCGCCTAATACCGCGTGCTGATTTTCGCGGGCGAATTGCCGCAGTCGAGATATTGCGTTCCACCCCCCGCACGCGCGAGTACATCGAAAATGGCGAAACGGAAGGCAAGTCGCTGCTTGAGGCGATGCGTGACGGCAAGTTGGACGGCATGCAGGATTTTGACTCGGTCATTAAGGGCCTCATCGAGCGCAACGTTGTCAGTGTTGAAGATGGTCTGGCGTTCGCCACGAACCAGAACAATTTGTTGCTTGCGCTAAAAGGCCTCACGTCTTCTGACGATTTCATTCGCACCCAGTCTGAAGGAATCATCACCGATTCAATTTCCGACAGCCTGGTTTACAGCCTAACCGACTAACTACGAACACAGTCATGCTGGTTATTTGCTCAAACTGCAAAGCGCGTCTGCAACTCGACGAAAGCAAGATTCCGTCGCATTCATTCAAGCTGCGTTGTCCAAAATGTCAGGGTCGCATTGAGATCAAATCCGCGGTTCCCAGCGACAACGACAGCAGTGGCATTACATTTCCGGAAGAGATGACGCCGCCGGTCACCCAGGACTCTCCATTCGAACGTCCGCCAGTCGCAGCCCCCTTCAAGCCGAACGGCTCGGACGCAGTGGCTGATACGGCCACTGCCAGCTCAGACGACATAGTGAAACTTTTGGCGCAAGTTCTGCGACATGCAGACAGCGGAGCATCGAAATCCGGCGCGGTCAAACGGCCGGCGTGGAGCCGCCGTAAGGCGCTGGTTTGTGTCGAAGCTGAACTAAGCGGCGAAATCGCCAGCGGTCTCGTCGCCAGCGATTATGAAGTCTTTGTCGCAGAAAACACTGCTGAAGCGTTAGGTCGCATGCGCGAAGATCGAATCGATGTGGTCGTGCTGGACGGGAATTTCGATCAGGTGGAGCAGGGTTTTGCGTTCGTTACGCGAGAAGTGAAGTTACTCCAGCCTTCGGAACGGCGCAGGCTGTTTCTGGTCTATATGACGCCGAACGCGCGCACCTTGGACCTGCATGCAGCCTTTCTGCACAACGCTAATCTGGTGGTGAACCCTACCGATGTGGGGCGATTGCCGGAGGCGCTGGATGTTTCGTTGCGCTATTACAACGACCTGTATCGTGAATTGAATCGAGTGCTCGAGCTGGCGCCGATTTAGCTTCCGCGGCCACAACCTAGTTTGATAAGCGAAGCACGCAGTAATGCGTGCTTTTGCATTTTGTGAAGGTACCCACCCTCGTCGGCTGCGCCCTTGGCCAGAAATATTTCGGCGGCTGCCTTTCGTTCGCTTGGCGACCACTCTGCCAGGTTCATGGCGGTGGACGCCGCCAGCAGGAGATCGTTGAAGAGCTTGGCCTGGATTTCATTTTTGGAAGGCCTTAGCCCCATGCTCTTTTCAAGCTTTTGTGAGGCGTAAATGCGCATCCGCTGAGCATCACCGCCAAAGTCGCGGGCCATCCGCCGTTGCACCGCCAAGCCGATGTTGCGGACTTCGAATCTATCCCATTCATTCGATTCTTCTCCCCGCAAGTCAAACAACATGTGCCCGAACGCCAGCTTGCGCAACGTGCGCGCGCTGGTCCGATGCCCCACCTGGGTGGCCATCTTTTGCTCCTCCGCCAAAGTCAGTTTCCGCAATTCCTTTTTCACGGGACGAAAACCGAGCTTCCGATAAAACCAGAACGCGCCTGATTCAATGCCTTCTTCGTTCTCGTGTCCGATCTGATACGGGTCGATGGAAAACACAATGACGCCGAACAGTTGCCGCATCAGCCGCAGAATGCGCGCGTATAACCAGGCGGTCTCACCATTACGAAATGTGTAGTAGAGGTTGAAACCACTCTCCATCCGCTCGAACAGCGAGAGACCCTCGAAGTATGCGACCGGCACCCCGTTTTTGAAGATTATCGCAGCGTGATAGGCGCGCAGCGGCAGACGATGTTCCGGCGGAACACCGACAACAAAGGCTTGAGTGCCGCGCCCGAGATCGGCTCTTACAACGCGCGACGGATCGCCGTGCGTGAATCCGTGCAGCTCGCGATAGCGGACGGCGGAAGTCTCGCGGGCAAGATCCAGAATCTTTTCGCCCTCGGCCCGCGACAGCTTCGCGAGTGGAATTGGAGGTGAGTTCAGTTCGTCGATCAGCGAGACGTCGCGGCGCTTAATCAGCGGCTGGTCATGGAAGAAAGTCTGGCGCGCCGGCAACCGCATGCCTGTGCGCGACGAACGAGAACCCAACTTCCAGGTTATGTGGAGCTTCAGCGAATCGTAGAGTTCTGCTTTTTGACGATCACCCAGGCGCGAGTGTTCAAATTGCCTAATGACCCAAGCCACGTCGTTTTGGCGGCCACGCGCGTCATCGAGCCAGGTCTGATAAGGCACGTGCGCCTCGACCATGGCATCTTCTTCGAGCAGCGGCAGAAACCGCCGCATCGTCGCGCCAAACTGATCTTCGCTGTCGAACCAATCCCAATCGATGGAAACCTGATGCGGAAACTTTGCCACCAGCCAGCGCACCAGCGCGTAACTGAAGTTGCTCGTCACGCTCGTGCCGGCAATTCCAGAAACGTCGGGAGCATCAAGCGGCGAGAGATCGACATCGGAGTCTCGTAATTCAACCACACGCGACGCAATCTGTTTTATCTGCGTTTCGGATTGGCGGAGCTCGCGCCGGTTGCGCGGATATGCGCGACGAAAAAGAAGTTTTTCATGAAGCTCGATGAGCGATTCAGCGTCTTTGATGCGGGATAGCGGGTGACGGGGCATTTGTCCGCGGCGAGTCTACAGGTGTTTGCGCATGAATGTCGCGATTTTCCATGCATCAATCGCTTTCCACGGAAGTTCCGCCGTCGTGTAGTGACCGCACGGCAACCACACTACGTCGAGATCGATTCCGAGCCGGCGCACTTCACCGATGACTTCACGCGAGAGCTCGACGGGAAATGTCAGATCGTATTTCGCCGCGATGAAGCGCATCGGCCGCGGCTTCATCTCAAGCAGACGCGGTATGAACGGCACGGGGCTGATAGGCTGCCAGAATTCGCGCAGCTCTTCGAGCGTTAGCTCGGATTCAATTCCCTGGCGCACATGCTGAGTTGAGATTCCCTGCCACACCACGTCAGCGACGTACCCTGACACATGATTGAACACGCCGACGTTGATATCAGGTTCGTGTGCGAACGTCAGAAACGCTGTGCACGAACCAATGCTGGTGCCCAAAACGCCGACCCTCTCGTAGCCTTGTTGTTTCAACCAGCGCACGGCCGCGCGCGCGTCGAGCACGGCCTGGCGCATCGATTGAATCGTGCGGCCGATATTGGAGCTCACCAGATGTTCCGCGCGCTCAAGCTCCGCCGGCCGCCGCTCTTCGTGGTAGGGAAGTGTCAGACGCAACGCACTCATGCCCAGCCCGTTAAAGATGCGACAGGCTTCGACGTGACTGTCCGGTTGCGCGTTCCATTGCGGCAGGACCAACACGGCGGCGCGCGGTTTGTTCTTTCTTTCACGCTGGGGCAGAAAAAGTCGCGCCCGGGCCAGATTATTTTCTGACGACGGCGTGTGAACGGCGCTGGTCCAGGTGAGCACGCGATCATTCAAAGCGAAGTCAGAAATCCCCGGCAGTTCGTAAAACTTCTCACTCGCGGCCATTGCTTGCGCGGAATGCTGTGCCAACACGACGCGTGGATCGTCGCCGTTGACGTGGTCGAGGATGTACTCCAATCCCCACGCAAACGGCCGCACGACGCGATTGTCGTCGCGTTTTGTGTGCGCAATTTCTCGCGCCCTCATCCATTTTCCAAACAAATTCGTCACAGTTTGTTAACGCTCGAAAATCCCTTGCACAAATCGAGTCAGTCATCCTAAAGTTCAGCCCAAGCAAAATCAAGTAACCCCTGTTTTTCCGATTTCCGAGCGCTCGCCGTGCGTGTCCGATCGAATTGACGCGGCCAGAGCGCGCATTCGTTTCCGAAGGGTGTCATGTTGCGCAAGAGTCAGCTAACGACTTTGTTCGCGATTCTTCTCCTCAGCTTATTGGGGCTGAGTGCTTGTTTGCCGCAGAGTCCGCTGGAATCAGGCAGCGGGGCGAACATAACTCTATATGGATTCTCGGTGATGAAAGAGCCGCTCGAGAAGGCGATCTATCCCGCCTTCGCGGCGAAGTGGAAGAGCGAGCATGGCAGCGATGTGCGTTTTACGTCCTCGTTCGCTGGGTCGGAAACGATTACGAATCAAATCCTCCAGGGCGTGAAAGCGCAGATTGGCATCTTCTCGATCGATCGCGATCCGCAAAGATTGAAGGAGAAGGGATTCGTCACCAGCGACTGGCACACACTGCCGCAGAAGGGAATCATCAACAAAACTCCGTTCGTGATTCTGGTTCGCAAGGGAAACCCCAAAGGCATACATGATTTTCCGGATCTCGGGAAACCGGGCGTAAAGGTTGTGCACCCCGATCCAATTAGTTCCGGCGGCGCGCAATGGTCTTTGCTGGCGATTTACGGATCGGAATTGGTCAAGTCTCAGAAAGAAACTACCGAACCGGATCGCGCCCGCGCGTTGCAGACGCTCCAGGCGATCTGGCAGAACGTATTTTCCACGCCCGCGTCAGCTCGTGAAGCGCGCACGACTTTTGAACTCGGCAATGGTGATGCGCTGGTGACGTATGAACTTGACGGACTACTGATGAAACAGGGCAATGCAAACATAGATGCAGAAATCGTAGTCCCGGATGCGACGATTTTTAGTGAGCATCCTGTCGTCGTCATCGACCGAAATGTATCCGCCGCGGATCGTCCGGTTATCGATGCGTTCGTGCAATTCCTGTTCACCGAAGAAGCTCAGCGAGCATTCGTCAAATACAATTTCCGATCGAGCACGAATGACGCGCTGAATCAGGAAAACAAGGAACTCGCAACCATCAAGGACCCGTTCACAGTCGAAACTTTTGGCGGTTGGGACCGTGCTTATCCCGACATAATCCAGGGCGTTTTCGAAAACCAGGTACGCAAAAGGAAGTAATCTGTGGCGAAGATCTCCGCCATCCGACACGTTCGCGGTTACGATGTCGCGCGCCCGGTGAGTATCGGCGTGTTGCTGGGCATCATGCTGCCGCTGGTCCTGTTGCCGTTACTCTCGATCTTCATCTATGGGACGCGCCATGGGCTCGGCGTCTTTTGGTCATCGCTAACTGCGCCGGAAGCGATCTTTGCGCTGAAGCTTTCGATGGTCACAAGTTTTTGGGCGACGGTCTTCAATGTGCTGTTTGGGTTGATGGCCGCTTACGTGCTTTCGCGTTACGACTTTTGGGGACGCAATGCGGTAATCGTGACCATCTCTTTGCCGACCGCGATTCCGACCGCGGTGGCCGGGTTTGCGCTGCTTTTGCTGTGGGGACCTTACGGCACGCTCGGACGTCTCTTAAATCCGCAGGGCGCACAGGTGATGTTCACACCTTATGCGATCATCCTGGCGAATATCTTTGTCACTTTTCCGTTGGCGTTCGGAGTGATCAAACCAGTATTCGACACGATGAGTCGTTCGCTGGAAGAGGCTTCGGCGACGATCGGCGCGACGCGTTGGCAAACATTCTGGCACGTGACCTTGCCGAGCCTGCGTGGCGCGATCGTGTCGGGCGCACTGTTGACGTTTGCGCGCGCCGTGGGCGAGTTCGGCTCGACTATACTGGTGTCAGGCAATCTGGCTTTGCGCACCCAGACTGCGCCGCTCTACATTTTCGCCAAGTTCAATGAAGGACAGATCGAAGCGGCAAATGCGATTGCGATCGTGCTCGCGCTGCTGTCCTTTGTCATTTTCAGCGTGCTGTTCTTTGCGCGTGATTGGCTGGAGTTCGAGACACAGGAAGCATGACGCCAAAAATGCAAATGGTTCCCGACGATCCACATACTTCGTGGGCGCCTGACCGCGCGCAAAAGACGGGCGTGGCCGCCAGCGTGCGCGGCATCAGCAAGCGCTTCAAGAAGACTCCGGTGCTCGACGATGTCAGCTTTGACGTGGCTGAGGGCGAGTCGCTCGTTCTTCTGGGCGCGTCAGGTAGCGGCAAGACAACCATCCTGCGCATCATAGCGGGTCTCGAACAGCCCGATGCCGGCCGCGTGACGCTCCACGGCAAAGACGTTACCGATTTGCCGGCTCGCGAACGTGGCGTCGGCGTGATCTTTCAATCGTATGCGCTTTTCCCGCGCATGACGGTCGAGAAAAACATCGCCTATGGCTTGAAGATTCGTCACCGGCGGCGAAAGGAACGACGCGAAACTGTTAACCGCCTGATCGAGTTGGTGCAGCTCGAGAAGCATCGCAAAAAATATCCCTGGCAACTTTCAGGTGGACAGCAGCAGCGCGTCGCCATCGCGCGCACGCTCGCTTACAAGCCGCAGGTTCTTCTATTCGACGAGCCGTTCGGAGCACTCGACGCCCAGACCCGAGTGCACTTGCGTCGCGAAATTCGCGCGCTGCTCAGACAAGTAAAGGTGCCATCCGTTTTCATCACCCATGATCAGGAAGAGGCCCTCGAATTAGGCGATCGCATCGCGGTGCTAAACGACGGGCACCTCGAACAGATCGGCACGCCTGACGAGGTTTACAACCGTCCGGCCACTGAGTATGTGGCGACATTCCTTGGGGCCGCGAACTTATTACTAGGTGTGGTGACGCGCGGCAGCGTGGAGATCGGCACGGCGCGACTGCCGGCGGAAAAAGAAACGCGCAGGTTTCGCGACGGGCAATCCGTCAAGCTGGTGTTTCGGCCGGAAGACGTCTGCCTCAGTCCCGATGCGACGCTGCCGGAGACGTGTCGCCGGCTGGCGAACGGCGTGGTTGAAGAAGTCAGCTTCGTGGGATCCTACGAGCGTTTGAATGTGCGTCTGGATTTGGCGCATCGACCTCAGAGCGCAGACTTAGCGCCGGTATATCAAGTGACCATCAACACCCCCGAGCGCATGGTGGGCGTCCCAGTGATGGCCACTCGCCCGAAACCGGAAGCGAATGTGACGCGGTACAAACCCGGCGATCGCGTCGCAGTTGGCCTTACTTCATTTAGCCTCCTTCCCAATTACACACTGGCGAAACACAGATAAACGCTCAATGAAATTACTATTGTTGTCACTGATCACGGTGGTGGCGTGTACTGCGCACGCCGCGGCGCAAATACGCGTCCCGGAAAACGACACGCAAAGCTGGAACGATTTTCAACTCACTGTGCCGATGAGCAAGAAGGTCGATTTGGTGACGCAATTGACCTTGCGTTTTGGCGACAACCTGACCAAGCCCGTCGATGAGCGCGCTGGATTCGGTTTCAATTATAAGCTGAACAAGTATGTGACGCTGAATGAATTAGTCTTCATGCGCGAGGCCCGACCACCCAACGGGCGCCGCGAACGCGAGATCCGGCTGACGTTGGGAGCCACGTTACAGAAGACTTTCAACAAATACACCTTGAGCGATCGCAACTGGTTTGAGCGGCGCTGGCGCGAGCCGCAGGTCGATGCATGGCGCTATCGCAATCGTCTGCGTCTGGAGCATCCGTTCCAGATTAGCAAGACGAAATTCAATTGGTTTGTTTCGGATGAGGTTTTTTACGATTGGAGTCTGAACGACTGGGTGCGCAACCGCGCGGCAATCGGCGCCAATCACGCCTTCAACAAACATTTCACGCTGGAGCTTTACTACATGCGGCAGAACGACGGCCGCAGCCGGCCCGGCGACCTTCACATCATCGGAAGCTTGTGGAGGTTTAAGCTGTAGGGGGAAAGTCCGCAGAGCGTATCTGCTGGGAGCGCGGACGTCCCCGTCCGCATCATTCACCGGACGCAAGTCGGCGTGCCCGTCGCGGCGATGATTGTCGGGCCACTCATTTCACCGTTGCCGTAATCTCTCATCGAGCTGCGAAGCAGCGGCCGTAGTTAAGCCCAAGGCGAGGCTTTGCGAGCCTTGGGAAACCATGGCTTAGGATCAGCGGAGCCCGCGATGCGGGCGACGTCGCCGCTCCGCGGCTCCAACAAATATCAATCATCATTACCCAAGGCTCGCAAAGCCTCACCTTGGGCTTAACTATGTCCGCTGCTTCGCAGCTCGATGAGTGATGCTGCTGGGAGCGCGGACGTCCCCGTCCGCATCATTCACCGGACGCAAGTCGGCGTGCCCAGAGTTACTGGACCTGCTTACTTCCGCTCCGCGGACGTTTGCGGACGAGGACGTCCGCGCTCCCAGCACACAGAAAAAAGCCGCGTGAAGATTACTCCTCACGCGGCTCTTTGTTGTTAGCGGCGCGCTAGATTGCAAGGTGCGCGCACGGGCGATGCATCTGCGCATGGAGTACCTCGGACCGGGAAATGGTGTCGAACTATCGCCGTTCACGCCAACGCCGAATCATTTGCGGTACCGCCAGCCCTGCCTGAAGCACCGAGCCGGAAGAAAAGCGGCGCGCGAGTGAGCGGAATAGTTTGCCGGCGCCGGGCGTGTAATTGAACCACCAAATATCCGGCAGGAAGCTAAAGTGATTTACGTGGATATGTTGTTGATTTACTAATTCGAGCAGTCCCGCACGGCCGTGTGTTCGTCCGAAGCCACTCTGCTTGAAACCACCCCACGGAGTTTGGGCGACGCCGTGAGTGTAGAGCACCTCGTTAACCATTACCGTGCCTGCGTCGATTTGTTCCGCGATGCGCTTGCCGCGTGCGAGATCGCTTGTCCAGACACTCGCGGCCAGGCCATAAACGCTGTCATTCGCCAGCCGCACGGCTTCTTCATCAGTATTGAACGTCATAATCGGAAGGACGGGACCGAAGGTCTCTTCGCGCATCACATCCATTTCGTGATTGACGTTTGTCAGGACGGTCGGCGGAAAGAATGGCCCGCTGGTGTCTGGCGTTCTTTCACCGCCGGTTACCGCCACTGCGCCATGCGCTGTCGCTTCGTAAACGTGACGCTCGACTATGCGCAATTGCTGTTCGCTACTCATTGGGCCCAAGTCTGGGTACGCAGGTGTCGCGTCTGCTTTGCTGGCCACGCCAGGCGCGTGCCCGCCGACTTGCAGTCGCTTCGTTTCGGCGACTATTGCGTCAATGAACTTCTGCGCGATGCTTTCATGAACGTAGCAACGTTCGACGCCCGCGCATGACTGGCCGCAATTCGCGAATGCTCCCCAGGCTGCTCCGCGCGCGGCATTCTCGATGTTCGCGTCTGGCAAGACGATCATTGGGTCTTTGCCGCCAAGCTCGAGGACAACCGGAATCAAATAATTTGCGGCGGCTTCGGCCACGCGACGACCGGTCGCAACGCTGCCTGTGAACATGATCTTGTCGACACCGGCGCCGATCATCGCCGCGCCGGTTGAGCCGTCGCCGGTGACAACTTGCACGAGCGCCTGCGGCACGCCCGCACGATCCAATACATCTTTGATTTTCAAAGCCGTGAGCGGCGTCAGTTCGCTCGGTTTCAGCACCACGGCGTTACCTGCCATCAGCGCCATCACCACCTCATCCAGCGGCGTCGCCCAGGGGAAATTCCACGGCGAGATGATTCCCACGACGCCGACGGGCCGGTAAACGAGATAAGAACTGCGGCCCAGCCAACCATACAAACCTATGTTGATGCGTTCGCGTTGTAGCAGCGTCCCAGCCTGGCGCGCGAAATACTGCATCAGGTCGAGGGAGGTCGTCAGTTCCATCGTGATGGCTTCCGCGGCGGGTTTCCCGGTTTCCCGCGAAATCAGGAGCGCGATTTCGTCCAACTCCTGGAGGACGATTTTGCGTGCTCGCAGAATGATCTGACCACGGGCGCGAAACGAAGTTGCCGCCCAGGCGGCTTGCGCGGCGCGCGCGCGATCCACGGCGCGGGCGACTTCTTCGGGCAGCGTCAAAGGCGCGCGTCCGATTTCTTCACCAGTCGCCGGGTTGCGGGAAATTATTTCGGGAGCTTCAGATTTAGCGGGAATGCTTTGAGCCACGGAGCGGATTATCGCCCAGATGTCGGCGCAAAGTCATCACTTCATTCAGACCTTGCTTTAGCGAGGTGATAGGGGCCCTTTAAAACTCTCGGCGCCATCTCTGCGACCTCAGCGACTCTGCGGTGAATGAATTCGAATGGTTTCACCGCTGAGACGCTGAGAACGCAGAGGCTACGCCGAGAACAACACTCCCTGATTTCGGGCCCGCTACCGCACGCCGTTGCGACTCGGCTACAATGCCGCTTCAGTTTTGTACACCGAGGAGAGCCAATGACTAAACCGCAACTCAAGGAATTCATGCGTCGCATCGAAAAAGATTCCGTAGCCATTATTCCGGCGGCGCGCGAAGCAGTGCGCTCGCACGATACCAATTATCGCTATCGTCAAAATTCTGACTTCTTTTATCTGACTGGATTCGAAGAGCCGGAAGCGATCGCCGTGATCGCGCCCTCGCGCGAAAAGAAGTTCACGCTGTTTGTGCGGCCGCGCGATCTTGATCAGGAAATCTGGTACGGCTATCGCGCCGGTGTCGAAGGCGCTCAGCGCGATTACAGCGCCGACGAAGCGTTCACTATCGATCAGTTTGACGAGAAGCTGACGGAAATCCTCGACGGACCGCGCGTGCTCTATTACGCCTTCGGCCATACAGATTCGGCTATCGACCAGAAGATCATTCAGCACCTCACGATGATGCGCGAAAGTAATCGCAAGCCGTTTGAGCCGCCCACGACCATCATCGATCCCAGCACGATTCTCCACGAGATGCGTGTGCTGAAATCTGCCGAAGAGATCGCAATCATGCAGCGCGCCGCCGACATTGCGGCGGAAGCGCACGTAGAAGTGATGAAATCTGTCCGTCCCGGCATGATGGAATTCGAAGTCGAGGCGATGGTGGAAGCCTATTTTCGCAAGGCGGGCGCGTCCGGCTCGTCTTACACATCGATTGTGGGTGCCGGCGGGAACGCCACGATTCTTCACTACATCGACAACAAGGATCAGCTGAAGGATGGGGACTTGCTGCTGCTCGACGCCGGCGCGGAATACAAAGGCTACGCTTCCGACATCACGCGCACTTTTCCGATCAACGGCAAATTCACGGATGCCCAAAGAGAGATTTACGATCTGGTGCTGAAGTGCCAAAAGTCCTGCGTCGATATGGTGCGTCCCGGAGTGCGCCTGGAAGATCTGAAGACTCACTCGATCGAAATTCTGACCGAAGGAATGGTCGAGTTAGGACTGCTAAAAGGCGAGCCCAGGAAACTAATGGAAGAGAAAAAGTACCTGCAGTTCTACATGCACAACCTGGGTCACTACCTGGGCATCGACGTGCACGACGCCGGCAAATATTACTTCAAAGGCGAATCGCGACCGGCGGAAGTTGGCATGGTCATGACGATCGAGCCGGGTCTTTACATTTCGCCCGACACCAGCCGCATTCCCGACGGCTTCAACAAAGACATTCCGGAAAAATATCTCGGCATTGGAGTGCGCATCGAAGACGACGTGCTGGTCACCGAAAACGGCGCGCGCGTGCTGACTCACAAAGTGCCGAAGGAGCGGGAAGAGATTGAAGCATTGATGGCGGGGTGAACGATGGAACGAACATTCGCCGTCATCAACCAAATGGTCGCTGACGGCGTGATCGAGAACTATGCAGTCGCCGGCGCAATTGGCGCGATGTTCTACGTTGAGCCGTTTTCGACTAATGACCTCGATGTATTTATTTTGACTGGTAATAATCAGGTTGTTCTGGAGATACCGGGTCTGGATTATCTGAAAGCGCGCGGCTATACCGAATGGCGCAACGAAGGCATAGTGATTGAAGGTTGGCCAGTTCAGTTTATGCCAGTTGCCAACGCTTTGGAGCGCGAAGCTTATGACAACGCACAAGACAAGAACGTTGATGGCGTGCGCGTAAGGGTTGTCTTACCAGAGCATTTAGTGGCGATTATGTTAAAGGTGGGAAGATCAAAAGACATCGCGCGCGTCGAAATGTTTCTTTCGCAGCGAGCAGTCGATGTGGAAGCGCTAGAAGACATCCTCGTGCGTCACGAGCTGTCAGATAAGTTTAATGATTACCAGAGGCGAGTTGCGAGATGAAGCTGTCCGCCAACAAGTCTGCCGAAGGCCGCGACGTGAAAACCGCGAAAAGTACCTTGGCCGAAAAACTGAGAGTCGCATCTGAGCTTCGCGATTTACAAGAGAAACTCGCTCCGCTGCGCGAAGCAAATAAAGCCGAGAGGGCTAAACGCAAGGTCCAGATTCGCATCAAAACGCGAACATGACGGATCTTGTCGTTTCAATTAGCCGATGCTTTTGCGCCAGCTCAAAATAGATCGTCAATCCTTTCCGCATTTCGTCGTCGACATGGAAGACAATATTCTCAGTCAAGTACTGCCTGATGTCAGCGCGTGAAAATTCGATTGGATGCTGATAATCGGCAATCACCCGATCTAGATTCGCGAGTCCTTCATTACGCGCCGCTGCAAAGTCGATTGATCTCACCCTCTCGGCGCTGTCCTTACGCACCATCCACATTGCAAACACGAAACCGAGCCCGGTGAATTCGTGCCAAAGCGCGGCCAGGTCAAAGACGCGAAAGTCTTCGCGCGGGATTGTCATCGCGGGATCGCCGATGATGAGCGCGGCGTCAGCGTGCGCGAGCATCGCTTTCACATCCGGACTTGAGGTTTCCCACTGTGGCTCAAAGCCCAGAAATTCGCGAAAAATAATTTTTATCAGGGCCGCCGAAGTGCGTGATGACTCGTCCAGAGCAACTCGTTCAACTTTCTTCAGATTGTTCTTGCGCGTCACGAGCACGACGCTGCGGACGGCGGTCTTTGAGCCCACACAAACGTCGGGAACGATAGCGATGTCCGGAATTCGTTGATACTCAATAATCGGGACCAGTGCGGCATCAACTTCGTCGTTTGCCAGCATCGCGGCGCAGCGCGCGGGCGCTGTGTCGGTGAACAATTCGACAGCTTCACGTTGCCAGCCGTGGATGAAACTCCAAATCAGCGGCGCAGTATTAAGATAGCTGGACGCGGCAATGCGCGGGCGATTGTGATTGGTGTCCATTGGTTCAAGCGTTAGAGTACCGACTTTAGTCGGGCTCTTGTATTTCCGCAAAGACCCAACTGAAGTTGATACTCTTACTCCGCTTTGTCGCGTACCGCTTTGCGTCTATCATTTCATCTCTACCTTAGGACATGCCGATTTACGACGTTACAGTTCCGATTCGCGCCGGGATGCCGATCTATGAAGGCGATCCCAGCTTGAACATCGAGCCCTGGTCGGCGCTGGCGAAAGGCGACTCTGCCAATGTCTCGTATCTTCATTTGGGAGCGCATACAGGCACCCATGTTGACGCGCCGGCACATTTTATCGAAGGTGCAAGCAAGATCGATTCGCTGCCGCTCGACGTGTTGATTGGTCCGGCGCGTGTGATTCGTGTGCCTGACGACGCAACCGAAATCGATCCGGAGTTTCTACGGAGCTGTGACCTGAAGGATGTGTCACGCATCCTTTTTCACACGCGCAATTCCGGGTTTTGGAATGAGGGCTTTCGTAAGGATTTCACTCACGTGCTGCCTGAAGCGGCTGAGCTGCTCGTCGAGCGCGGCGTCAAACTCGTTGGCAACGATTATCTTTCAGTTGAGAAATTTCATTCTGGCCATCACCGCACGCACCTGACTCTGCTCCGCAACGGCGTCGTAATAGTCGAGGGTCTGAACCTGACTGGCGTGCCCCCAGGCGATTACGAATTAATTTGCCTCCCCCTCAAGATTGCTGACGGAGCAGGCGATGGCGCACCGGCGCGTGTAATTTTGCGAACGCTCTAGTCGTTGATATGCCTCCAGGTAAACGAGAGCCCGATCGTCTGTATCGCGAGCGTGTCTATCGAATCGTGCGGCGCATTCCGCGCGGCCGGGTGATGACGTATGGACAGATTGCTTACATGCTGGGCGAGGGATACACACCCCGCACGGTTGGTTTCGTCATGCATGGCGCTGATGACGGGACACCCTGGCATCGTGTGATCAATTCACAAGGCCGATGCTCGACAATGCGGATCGTGTTGCCCCACGACAAGCAGCAGCGCATGTTGGAAACTGAGGGCGTAAAATTTGACAAGACCGGGCGCTGCGATCTGGAAAAACTGATTTGGAAACCACGAAGAGCCTCACCCAAAGGAGCCAAGCGATGAATGTAGATCCCCTGGCGCCACGCGCGCCTTACGAAGTGAGCCCGCGGCATTATTCCGTGTCGCACCAGATGGCGACCACGGCGTTTGAGTTGCCAAACTTCCGGGTCACGCAAACGCTGGGCGTGGTGCGTGGCATAGTCGTGCGTTCACGAAATGTGTTTGCGACTTTGGGCGCGACATTTCAACAAGTCGTGGGTGGCAACATCACCATTTGGACGAAGATGTGTGAAGAGACGAGGCGCGACGCCTTCGATATCATGATCCAACACGCCTCGGAAATCGGAGCAAACGCCATCGTCGGAGTTCGCTACGACACCACCGAGATCGCTACCGGAGTGACCGAAGTCCTCAGCTACGGCACCGCGGTAATTGTTGAACCGACCGACTCCAGTTATCGAGGATGACGACTGATTCAGAAGACCCCCGTTGGAGCCGGGTGCGGGCCGCATTCGGCTCGGTCGCCTATGCGAGGTTTTTGGGCCTTGAATTGTGCGAAACAGTGGACGGCCAGACGGCGATATGCCTGGACGTTCGGGACGATTTAAAGCAGAACCATGGCGTCGTTCATGGCGGCGCAATTGCCTCTCTGATCGACACTGCATCAGCTTTTGCAGTCCTGGCTGTAATCGAGCAAAACGAGCGAGTTACGACCACTGATTTGACCATTCATTACCTGCGACCCGTAAGCTCCGGACGCATGATCGCACAGGCCACAATAGTGCGGGCAGGACGGAGTCGATTTGTGGTCAGGGTCGACCTCCAGAACGATGGTGCCCTGGCGGCTACCGCGATTACCGGGTACGCCAAAATAGCGTAAATAAACCGAAATTAGCCCAAATTTCGCGAGATAAGCATAGACAACACTGTTTTCAAAATGCCAAAATAGCTTGGCACGTTTCTCTCTGGAAACGTCCTCTGTTCCCACCGTTCGCATCTTTTTATGCACTCTCTTTTCAACGCCCTCCTGGCACAGCATGCCCGTCAATTGACCCCGGTTCGTTGCGCGCATTCTACGATTGCGCAACTTCATCGCTATTTTGAAGACGTAGTCCTCGAAAACAATTTGAGTGCGCTGGTTGTCGAGGGTCTACCCACTGCAGGTAAACGTTCATTGCGCGAACTCGCGCGGATGCGCGAGCTGGCACGCGGCGGTCGCCGCACATTTTTCTTTGTGGCCCAGTCGGATGAGTTTCCTGAGCGGCTGGAGTCAACGGGGCTGACTGACAATTTTGCTCCCGTGGTATTGCAGCATCCGACCACCGGTCATGCGAACGAGCATTTCGTGGTGATTGCGGACGCGCGCTTTTCTGCGGTGCTGGCAACAGTGCGCGCGAGGGACAAAGAAACGGGCGAAGACGAAGTCGTCTGGACGTTTGAACCTGATGTGGTGTATTCGGCTCTGGAATACCTGCAGGCCCGGGTTCGCGCCGAGCATCCCTATCACGCTTCAAACTTTGGCACCGCCGTCCGCACTTCCATGCCGAAAGCAACGTCGCTGCAATTGACGCTCAGCGTGACGAATAAGTTAGCGCACCTTTTGCAGGAACAAGCCGGCCGCGAAATCGCCGTCAACCGAATTGCGACCGCGATTCGCGAGTCGTTGGAACTCGGCGTCATTTTGCAAAAGACCGTGACGGAGGTGGGCGCCGCGCTTAATATCGCGTGTTGCGCGCTGCGAGTTGAAGGCCGCACGAAAGCTGAGCCTTTAAACTATTCCTATTTCGGGACGCCTGAGCAGGAGACGAAGTTGCGGCGCGAAGACGTGAGCGCTGAACTGGATGAAATCAGTGTGGAAGTGAGCAAGACTTGCACCGTGTTTACTCGTGATGGCTGTGAAAGTCTTGATGCGACGCAGACACAGTTTCCGGTGGCGGTGATTCCGCTGGTGTTCCAGGAGCGATTTATCGGCACCCTCGAAGTTATTGACGACAATCCCGCTCGCACGTGGCAGGAAAATGAGATTCTCTTGTTGCGTACGGTGGCCAACCAGGTGGCGGTGGCGATTAACCACGCCGACCTGTTTGCGCAGATGCAGCAGCAAGCTCTGACGGACGCGCTCACTGGCTGCTACAACCGGCGCTCGTTCGAGATGCAGCTCGATCGCGATCTGCAACTTGCGACGCGACTCGGTCAACCACTCGCGCTGTTGATGCTCGACCTGGATCGCTTCAAGCAGCTCAACGACACCGTCGGCCATGATGCCGGCGATTCCGCTTTGCGTATGCTCGCCGATTGTTTCCGCCAGGAATTGCGTGGGGTTGATACAGCCGCGCGGTTTGGGGGCGATGAGTTTACCTTGATTTTGCCGGGAGCATATCCGGACGGGGCGCAGATTGTGGCTGACCGTTTGCGGGCTAAGATTGAACAACTGGTCGTCCCTGGGTTCGGAAACATTTCTGCATCGATAGGTGTTGCTGGATATCCACTGCACGCGGGTTCGCGTACTGAGCTGGTCCAGGCTGCTGATGCTGCGCTTTACAGTGCGAAGCGCGCGGGCCGAAACCGGGTCGTAGTGTTTGCGATTTCGAATCACGACGCTGTTCCCTCGATCATGATCGAAGACATCATGGTTGAGACCACCGACCACACCGATCCGCTCAACATCGCGTCTTTGCCAGCCTAGTCGTTCTCACTTAATATTTCAGAATCAAAGCCTTCGCAATCGAACGCCTGATGGTTCGTCGAGAAACCAGCCGTCAGGCTTCATTTGTGCTGATTGGTTTTGCTCTGATTGATGGACGATCTACGCAAGCTCTTAAAGTACTTTCGGCCGTACAAGTGGTCGCTGGCCATTGGCATCGCGTGCATTCTGGCAGGCGTGGTTTTTAACGTCACGATTCCGCAAATCGTGGGCAATGCCATTGACGCCAACTGGCACCAGGTGACCTGGTCGAAACTCAACATCGCCGCGCTAAAAATTCTCGGCGCGAGTGTCATGAGCGGCATCTTTCTGTTTCTGCAACGTCGCATCATTATCGGCGTCTCGCGGCACATCGAGTATGACCTGCGGAATGATTTCTATGCCCATCTAGTAGACCAACCGCTTTCCTTTTTTCACGAACATCGCACCGGCGATTTAATGGCGCGCGCCACCAACGACCTGGCGGCCGTCAGGCAGCTGGCCGGTCCGCTGATCATGTACAGCCTGCAAACCGTGTTCGTGGTGCTGCTGATTCTTCCTATCATGCTCGCGCTGAATTGGAAGTTGACGCTGCTGCTCTTCGTGACGATGCCGTTGGTTTCGCTGACGGTGAAATTCTTTGGCCAGCAGGTGCACACACGCTTTCAGCACATTCAGGATTTCTTTGCCCAGATCACTGCGCGCGCCCAGGAAAACATTACGGGTGTGCGCGTGGTGCGCGCCTACGCGCAGGAGAAATCCGAGATTGAGGCTTTCAACAATCTGAATTGGGAATACGCCCAGAAGAATTTGGGCTTAGTGCGAATTGACGCAGTGATGCGTCCCCTGATGACGTTTCTGATCGGTCTCGGATTTGTCCTGATCATCTGGGTCGGCGTACCGCTGGCGGTGAGCGGCGAGATTACCGTGGGCCAATTCATCCAATTCAATATGTACCTATTCCGTTTGATTTGGCCGCTGATTGCGATCGGATACGTCGTGAATCTTTATCAGCGCGGCACTGCGAGCTGGAAAAGGATGCAGGCGATTGCTCAGATCGCGCCGGCGATCGCGGATAATCGGGACGCGACGGAACAAGCGCCGATTACCGGCCGGATTGAATTTCGCGACCTGACCTTTCGCTACCACCCCGACACGCCTGATGTGCTGAAGGACATTAATTTGACAATTGAGGAGGGCCAGACCGTCGCATTCGTCGGGCGCACCGGCAGTGGCAAATCCACCCTCGTGAATTTCATTCCGCGAGTAATCGAAGCGCCGGAGGGAACTGTCTGTGTTGATAGAGTTTCGGTGCGTGACTACCCGCTGAAGCAACTGCGCGGAGCGATTGGGTATGTGCCGCAAGAGACGTTTCTGTTTAGCGACTCTCTGGCGAAGAATATCGCCTTCGGCCGCGATGATGCGCAGCCGGCACAGATCGAGGTGGCTGCCGAAGGCGCCGGCTTGAACACGGACGTCGAGGATTTTCCCGACGGATTTGACACGTTGGTGGGCGAGCGCGGCATCACTTTGTCGGGTGGACAGAAGCAGCGCACCGCGATTGCGCGCGCGATTTTGCGCGAGCCGCGCATTCTGATTCTCGACGATGCGCTATCCTCGGTCGACACTTACACTGAAGAAAAGATTCTGAAGCAGTTGCGCGGGATTATGCGCGAGCGCACGAGCCTGATTGTCTCGCATCGTGTTTCCACCGTGCGCGATGCGGATTTGATTTGCGTGCTCGACGAAGGCCGCATAGTCGAGCGAGGGACGCACGATGAGCTGCTCACAGCCGGCGGTGAATATGCAGATTTGTACGAACGGCAGTTGCTCGAAGAGGAATTGGAAGCGGCTGGTTAGCGGACGACCGCATGCAAACGATCAGTCCACAGGAAATGGAAGCGAAGGTTGACGCGCGCTACCGCGTGTTTCTAATTCTGTGGTTCGCGCTGTTGATGAGCGTCACCTTGTTCGTGGTGCTGGTGTTGTTTACCGGCAGCCAGGGTAGTCCGAATCCGGTGCTGAGCTACGCTTTGCTGGCCATGGGAGTCTCGATCGTCCTGGCTTCGTTTCTGCTGAAACAGCAGTTGGTGCGGAAGGCGATTGATAAGACGGATATTGCGGCGCTGCAGAGTGCTCACATCATAAGTCTCGCGCTGTGCGAATCAGCGGCGCTGTTTGGTGTGCTCGACCGGTTCGTAACGGCCTCGCCAACCAGTTGGTTTTTGTTCGCCATCGCGGCGCTGGGAATTCTTCTGAACTTTCCCAGCAAAGATAACGTGCGAGCCGCTTCATTCAAATAATGGCAACTGCGGTCCAAAAATTTCACGAAGAAGAGGCCATCGGCAAAACGTACGACTGGCAGGTCGCGCGCCGTCTGCTGCGGTACCTGAGACCGTACGTGAAGCCGCTGATTCCGGCGCTGCTGCTGACGCTCCTACTGAATCTTCTCGGCGTGCTCCAGCCGAAGTTCACTCAGTACGCAATCGATTGGTTCATCCTGCCGAAAACTACGAAGGGCCTGAAACTTTTCGTGCTGGCATTCTTTGGCGTGCAGGTGTTCAGGTTCGTCGCTTCGTACTTTCAATCAGTCTTACTGAACAGCATCGGCCAGTATGTGATGTTCGATTTGCGGCGCGAGATTTATGACAAGCTGCAGCATCAGGAAGTCGCTTACTACGATCGAAATCCGGTAGGCAGAATCATGACCCGCCTGACCGCGGACGTGGATGCGTTGAACGAGTTGTTCACGTCGGGAGTGACCGACTTGATCGGAGACCTGGTGATGATTGCCGCCATCATTGGGGTGATGATTTACATGGATGTGCGCCTGACGCTGATCACTCTGCTGACCGTGCCCATGCTATTTCTGGCCACGAGCTGGTTTCGCAAAGGCGCGCGGCGCGGCTTCGACCTGGTGCGGACGCGCATTGCCCGTATTTACGCTTTTCTTCAGGAACACATTTCGGGCGCGCAGACAGTGCAAATCTTCAATGCTGAAGAAAAATCCGTGCGGCGATTCGCGAAGATTAACGACGAACATCGCAAAGCGAACATCGACACGATTTTCTATTACGCGGTTTTCTTTCCGCTGGTGGACTTCATCGGAGCGGTCGGCATTGCCTTGATTATTTGGTACGGCGGCTATCGCGTAATGCAGAACGCTTTATCGCTGGGCGCGCTGGTGGCCTTCATTCAGTATTCGGGCTTTTTGTTTCAGCCGATTCGCGACATCTCCGACAAGTACAATGTTCTGCAAGGCGCCGTCGTGGCTTCGCATCGCATCTTCAAAGCGCTGGATCTGCCGATACTGATTACGTCGCCGGCTGAGCCGTTGAAAACGGGCCGCGCTGAAGGGCGCATTCAATTTGAAAATGTCTGGTTCGCTTACCAGGACGACGATTGGGTGCTGAAGGACATTTCCTTCACCGTCGAGCCGGGGCAATCAGTTGCGCTGGTCGGTCACACCGGCTCAGGCAAGACGACGATCACGAACCTTTTGATGAGGTTCTATGATGTGCAGAAAGGCCGCGTGCTGCTCGATGGCGTGGATGTGCGCGATTGGGATTTGCAGTCGCTGCGCGAAAATTTCGCAGTCGTTTTGCAGGACGTTTTTCTGTTCACCGGCACAGTTGAAAGCAACATTCGGCTGGGCCGCGCCGATATTTCCGACGAGCGCGTGCGCTGGGCCGCGACTGAAGTGCGCGCTGACAACTTCATCGCGCGCCTGCCTCATGAATACCAATCGGAGGTGCGCGAGCGTGGCGCCGGCTTGTCGGTGGGCCAGAAACAATTGATCAGCTTTGCGCGCGCACTGGCGTTCGATCCGGCGCTGTTGATTCTTGATGAAGCCACCAGCTCCATCGACACTGAGACGGAGCAACTGATTCAGCAGGCCATCGCGCGCGTGATGAGCAATCGGACTTCGGTGATCGTGGCGCACAGACTTTCGACGATTCAGCGCGCCGACACCATCATCGTGTTGCACCATGGAGAGATTCGCGAGCAAGGCTCGCACCAGGAGTTGCTGGCGTTGCGTGGCTTGTATTGGCGGCTCTACAAATTGCAGTATGCGGATCCATCACGCACGGCGGCGGAGCCTGAGGCGGAAGAGGAAGAGCAGTTTGTTTATCGTGGCCGCGCGCCGAGTTTTTCGTTTGGCGAAGGGATGGGATGACAAGTGCGACGCGTTAGCGTCGTGATGATTTTAGCCCGGTCTTTTAAGACCGGGTAACGGCAGAAAAACAATTATCGTCGCGTAGCGACGAATGAAAGAAGCGGGTTTTCTCGGACTCATCGCGTCTGCTGCGCGACGGGCGAACGTGGGGCGATCTCATCCCGGCCTTGAAAGAGCAATGACATACTTGAATAATCAGGAAGTGTTGAGCGTCGCGAACATGAACGCCGAAGGCGTTCACCACCCCCAGCCCAGGGTTGACGCGCGCCAGCGCGGCTACCCTGGGTAATGAGGCAACACGGCAGGGCAACCCTGAAAGGGTTGCGGAATCCTGCAGGCACACCGGTGT
>Ga0134126_10002562_pt1 | contig 22916 bp, 14 predicted proteins | sample KB31752_FD_96881 | JGI IMG/M metagenome (GOLD analysis project Ga0134126, IMG submission 96881) | Terrestrial soil microbial communities with excess Nitrogen fertilizer from Kellogg Biological Station, Michigan, USA - KB3-175-2 | ecosystem: Environmental > Terrestrial > Soil > Unclassified ... | reverse complement strand
ACGGACGCATAGACGAAGTTTGGTTTGATGGAGCGAATGGTGAAGGCCCGAATGGAAAGAAGCAGGTATATGATTTTGATCGTTGGTATAAATTGATTCGCAAACTGCAACCTACTGCAGTCATTGCCATCATGGGACCTGATGTTCGCTGGGTCGGAACTGAAAGCGGTTATGGACGTGAAACCGAATGGAGTGTCGTTCCTGCTGATAATTTAGACCAGTCGGCTATCGAATCGAATTCCCAGCAGGGTATTGCATTTAAGCCTTCCGGGGATATGACTGGCGATGACCTTGGCAGCCGTGATAAAATCATGCATGCAAAAGGCCTGGTGTGGTATCCCGCCGAAACAGACGTGTCCATTAGGCCGGGATGGTTTTATCATCCTGAAGAAAATGATAAGGTAAAATCACCTGAAAAATTGCTGGATATTTATTTTCATTCCGTTGGAAGAAATAGTGTTTTGCTAATGAATATTCCGCCTGACAGAGAAGGATTGATCAATGATGCGGATATAAAAAATCTAAAGGAATGGACGAAACTACGGGATGGTATTTTCAAAAACAATTTGGCCAAAGGCGCAATTGTTATTTCTGAAAATGGCCTTCGTTCAAAAGCAATCCTGGATGAGAATTATGCTACTTACTGGACTACAAAAGGAAAAGATACGTCTGCAGTTATTGAATTAAATTTTAAAAATAAAAAGACATTCAATGTGCTGATGCTGCAAGAGGATATTACTGTGGGGCAAAGGATTGAGAAATTTGAGTTGGAATACCTGGTTGGCAAAATATGGAAAAAAGCCGGTGAAGGAACCACCGTTGGATACAAAAGATTGTTGCAATTTGACCCGGTTACAACCGATAAAGTAAGATTAAAAATTATATCATCAAGATTGAACCCAACGATCTCGGAAATGGGTTTATACCTGGAGCCGGTAGCTGAGAAGAAATGATTGCTTTAGGGTTATGACTAAAGAGATTTTGTTAAATTTTATGGACACCGTTGAACGAAAAAAATTGTTCATAAAAGCATCTTACATTCACACGGAAAATATTAAACATTGATACTGATTCGCTTTTTCGTTTTTACTTTTGTAGGTATGATTAATGGAAAAATGGCAATTGCGGATATTTGTTTGTTCACTGTGAATTAAATTATCAAGATGGCGATTAGCCTTAAAGGTGCTTAAATAAAGTTTTAATGGTTTTTTATAAGAAATTATTATGGTCTTAGTTATTCTCAATTGTTTTTTTTGCCTTGCTTTTGCAGCATTTGCTTATGTAAACCTCAACGATCCGGATGCCTGGCTATGGGTAAGTATTTATATGGTGGCTTCAGTTTGTTGCGGCCTCGCAATATTTGAAAAATATTTTCCTATTGTATACCTTGTGGCAATCGCCTTTTACCTCATATATGCCATCCGCCTTTTTTTTGTAAAAGATGGAGTAAAAGATTGGATTGTAAAATACCACAATCCGAGCCTGGTGGAAAGTATGCAGGCTACCAAACCATATATTGAGCAAACAAGGGAGTTTTTTGGATTACTGATTATCAGCGCTGCATTGGCAATAAATTATTTTGCAGCGTTGTAAATAATGAAAAGAGATTATGATGGATACACAAACTATCACAGCAATAAAAGAAATATTTACAAAAATTATTGAAAGAAATGTAAGTGAGGAGGCCTCCGTATGGCTCCATGCCAAAGCAAACCAATCGGCCGATGCCAACAATAATTACCAGCTCAATTTGAGCTTTACTGCCATCCCACGCAAGACAGGAAAAAAAGAAATTGTGTTGGAAGAATCAGATATCAATCAAATTAATAAACTGATTCCGGGTTTTTCTATTCAGCATTGGACTATTGATAGATTAAGCCGGGTATGGTTGCTAATGCAATTGGAGCCTGGTGAAAAAGAAAACTATATCAGCAGAATAGAAAACCTGTTTTTACAGGCAGAAATGAACGAACAGGTTGCGCTTTACTCCTCACTGCCGCTTCTTGCTTACCCGGACTCGTGGAAATTGCGTTGTGCAGAGGGCGTCCGCAGTAATATCGGAACCGTCCTGGAAGCCATCATGTATCAAAACCCTTATCCTGCGCAATATCTCGATGAGCCTGCATGGAATCAATTAATAATGAAAGCTTTCTTTACTGATAAAAAGGTAAACTATATTACCGGGCTCGATGAGAGAGCCAATCAAAATCTCGCAAATATACTTTTCGATTATGTGGAAGAACGTTGGGCAGCGCATCGCGAGGCAAATCCACAAATATGGAGATTAGTAGCGCCGTTCATGGATGAAAAACATTTTTATATGATGGAGAGGCTTTTTAAAGAAGGTAATGAAACCGACCAGCAGGCAGCAGCATTGACTTGTGCCAATAACCGGTTTGAAAAGGTAAAATCCTTATTAAATCAGTATCCTGAATATAAGAGCGCTATTGATAAAAAAATAGTAAGCTGGGAGGTTTTAGCAAGCAAACTATAATATTTAAAAAATAATAAAATCAATTAATTATGTGTGCCAGTGCAGAAGAAAGAGCGGGAATGGAAGTAAAAAATATGATGCCGCTCGACCTGGAAATTGTAAAAGGAATGCGGTTTTTCGATCCGCACATTCACATGGTTTCAAGAACTACAGACGATTACCAGGCTATGGCAGACGCGGGAATCAAAGCGGTAATTGAACCGGCTTTTTGGTTGGGCCAGCCTCGAACAGGTCTCGATACTTTTCGTGATTATTACAGCAGCCTTGTCGGTTGGGAAAGATTCCGAGCTTCCCAATTCGGGATCAAGCATTATTGTACTATCGGGTTAAATTCGAGGGAAGCCAATAACGAAAAACTGGCCGAACAGGTAATGGAAATACTTCCCGCTTTTGCATACAAAGAAGGTGTCGTGGGTATTGGTGAAATTGGGTTTGACGACCAAACGCCTGCCGAAGAAAAATATTATCGCCTGCAACTTGAGCTTGCTAAAGAAGCGAATCTGCCCGTGCAAATTCATACGCCTCACCGCGATAAAAAAAGAGGCACCCAGCGCAGTATGGATATTGCGATAGAGCATGGATTGAATCCTTATTCCGTTATTGTAGATCATAATAATGAAGAAACGATGAAGGAAGTACTTGACCGTGGATTTTGGGCGGCTTTCACTATTTATCCTTTTACAAAAATGGGTAACGAGCGGATGGTAGAAGTGGTAAAGCAACTTGGAACTGAACGCATCATGATCAATTCCGCAGCCGACTGGGGAATCAGCGATCCGCTCGCAGTGCCTAAAACAGCAGCCCTGATGAAATTAAATGGTATTGATGTAAAGGATATAGAACTGGTTTGCTACCGCAATGCCATAACAGCTTTTGGACAGAGCGGGCAAATCCAGGAATCTGATTTTGCAGAAAACCTGGCCATCGATCAGTCAGAGAAATTTGAAGGGAATACCGTTCTTCGGGGCGGACAAGCGCCACGTATCAATAAATCATCCCTTATCATTAGTTAACCTTTCCTGAATTGAAAAAAATAAAAGGCTTTCTGCAATTGATGCGACCTGCTAATATTGTTACCTCCGTATCTGATGTGCTGGCTGGTATTGCCATATCCGGATTTTTAATAAACACAAATTTTTCTTCGGATGATATTTTACCGGCTATACTTTTATGTATTTCCACAATGGGTTTGTACGGCGGCGGAGTAGTTTTCAATGATGTATTTGATGCGGCATTAGATAAAATAGAAAGGCCTGAAAGGCCTATTCCTAAAGGAATTGTAACGATAACAGAAGCAGCAATACTTGGCAGTGCGCTGTTGTTGACCGGGATAATAACTGCTGCATTTGTGAGTAAATTATCCTGCCTGCTTGCTGTCTCCATCGCTATTGCTGCACTTATTTATAATAAATGGTCGAAGCACCATGCATGGGCAGGTCCTTTAAATATGGGATTGTGCCGCGGCCTGAATCTTTTATTGGGAATTAGTGTCGTAATATCTTCTATATCTGAATGGTGGTTCCTTGCTATCGTCCCGGTTATTTATATAGCCGCCATCACTATGATCAGCAGAGGTGAGGTGCACGGAGGAAGTAAAAAAACTTTATATGCGGCTGGCTTACTTTATTGCTTAGTGATTGCAGCTATTCTTTTGTTGTCACACACCAAAGGAATGCTATGGTGGACAATTATTTTTTTACTTCCATTTGCGTGGATGATTTTTACCGCTTTGATAAAAGCCATCCGCACACCCGCACCACAGAATATTGGCAAGGCAGTAAAAGCCGGTGTCATCGCTTTGATACTGATGAACGCCGCCTGGGCAGCAGCATTTGGAATGACGGGACTGGCTTTTTTAATAATACTTTTGTTACCGTTATCTTTATGGCTGGCAAAAATTTTTGCAGTTACATAATGACAGTGCAGAAGGAACAAAAAGTAAAGTGGCGGAGAGGATCCCGTTAGTAAACGGGACCACGGCGGCGCACTTGGGTTGGTGTCCGCACGAACCACAATGGGCCAGGCCTTGCAAAAATTTCGGAAGTACCTTGATGAATTAATAATGAGATTTTATTTTAATGAATTTTACACCTTTTTAAGTATTTGATTTTATGAGTTATTTGGAGCAGTCATTTAATATTAAGTTTGATTATAAGGTTTATTTTACCTCGGATATTTTCCGTCCTTCCAATAATGATTTTGAAAGTTTTTTAAAAGAACATGTTGAGCCCGGAACGCTTCAGAAAATTTTATTTGTTATTGATGATGGCGTTTTAAATGCCCATCCTGACTTGCCTGATAAAATTAAGGCTTATTTCAAAATCAATAATTCTGTTTCTCTTATCGAGAAGTTACTTGTAGTACCCGGAGGTGAGTCTGCCAAAAATAATGCTCAATATTTTGATTCCATCGTTGAGGCGATAGACACTTATGGCATTGATCGTCATTCTTATATCGTCGCTATTGGCGGAGGCTCAGTTTTAGATCTCACGGGATTTGCTGCTGCCGTATCGCACAGAGGTATTAAACATATTCGCATACCCACTACCGTTTTGTCACAAAATGATTCCGGGGTAGGTGTAAAAAATGGAATTAATTATAAAGGAAAAAAAAATTTCCTGGGCACCTTTTCCCCGCCTGTAGCGGTTTTTAATGACGAGGCTTTTCTGTCAACTTTGAGTGATAGGGATTGGCGTTCCGGTATTTCAGAAGCGATAAAAGTAGCCCTTATTAAGGATGCAGATTTTTTTTATTGGATTGAAGAAAACGTTGAAAAATTAAGCAACAGGAATATTGAAACAATGGAGTATTTAATCCATCGTTGCGCTGAATTACATTTGCGACATATTGCCTCCGGTGATCCTTTTGAGTTGGGCTCTTCGAGGCCATTGGATTTCGGGCATTGGAGCGCACATAAATTGGAGCAATTATCCGGCTTTAGTGTATTGCACGGAGAAGCAGTAGCCATGGGCATCGCATTGGATACGATTTATTCTGTTTATTCATCGCGGTTAAACAGGGAAAAAGGCGAAAGAGTTATTCGACTATTAATGGATCTTGGTTTCGAAATTAACCATCCACTGCTACAGATCGAAGGAGAAAATAGTGCGATATTGCAAGGCTTGCAGGAATTCCGCGAGCACCTGGGAGGGCGGCTGACCATTATGTTACTTACTGATATCGGGCATGGGGAAGAAGTTCATGAAATAAATATTTCGTTACTTAAACAGGCTTCGGAACAATTGGAAATTTATAAACAGGATGTTCCGGAAATGAAACTTAAAAAGGGTGAACATGCACACTAAATACGGACATTTAACTTATTGCACCAACATCCATGCCGGTGAAAGCTGGCCGGCTCATTTTGCTGCTTTGCAAAATTATTTTCCTTCCATCAAAGAGCAGGTCTCTCCTGGCTCCCCTATGGGTATTGGCCTACGGCTCTCTAACGAAGCAAGCATAGAATTGATAAAAGAAGAAAATCTTAATAATTTTAAGCAATGGTTACAGGAAAATAACGCTTACGTTTTTACGATGAATGGATTTCCTTATGGAAATTTTCATCGTACCAGGGTGAAAGAAAACGTTCATGCACCCGATTGGTTAACGGAGGATAGAGTTGCCTATACCAACAGGCTTTTCAATATTTTAGCTTCATTGCTGCCTGAGGGAATGGATGGCGGCGTTTCCACCAATCCGATCAGTTACCGGAAATGGTTTCAGACTCCTGAAAAATTTGAGTCTGCTAAAAAATCAGGAACTGAAAATATGATTCGTGTTGTTGAAAATTTAATTCAAATCAATAAGAGTACGGGAAAGATATTGCACCTTGATGTGGAACCCGAGCCGGATGGCATGCTTGAGACCGGGGAGGAATTTATCCAATGGTTTGAAAATGATTTATTAAAAACCGGTATTCCATTGATCGAAAAAAAGCTGAATATTTCTTCCGAGGAAGCAGAGGAATTAATCAGGCAACATCTTCGTCTATGCTTTGATGTTTGTCATTTTGCAATAGGATACGAGCCACATAAAAAAATTATTCAGCAGTTATTGCAGCGTAAAATAAAAGTAGGAAAAATCCAGGTCAGCTCAGCATTGAAAGCATCCATTAATCCCGGAAATAAAATTAAGATCAAAGATGCTTTTGCAAATTTTAATGAACCCACGTATCTGCACCAGGTAGTCGCAAAAATGAATGACGGAAAGTTATTGAGATATCCTGATCTTCCGGAGGCCATTAACGAAAACCATGATGAAGAAGTGCGGGAATGGCGCGCTCATTTCCATGTGCCTGTTTTTGCGAAAGATTTTGGGTTATTAGCTTCCACCCAGGATGAAATTGTAGAAGTGTTGACAATTCAAAAAGATAATTTATTTACCCAACACATTGAAGTAGAAACTTATACCTGGGAAGTGCTTCCGCAGCATTTAAAACTACCGATCGGGGAAAGTATTTGCAGAGAACTTAAATGGGTTCAACAGATTTTAGATTGATCTATTAACTTAAAATATTCATGAATAAAACAGTTGTCATAGATGTGGTGGGGCTTTCGGCTTCCTTAATAGGCACTCATACTCCTTTCCTTAAAAATTATATTCAGAAAAAAAATCTTAGCACTATTGATCCGATGCTGCCGGCGGTAACTACAGCCGTTCAGTCAACTTATGTTACCGGGGAATGGCCTTCGGAACATGGCATTGTAGGCAATGGATGGTATGACAAAGACGATTGTGAAATAAAATTCTGGAAGCAATCCAATAAATTGGTTCACGGTGAAAAGATTTGGGAAAGAGCGAAAAAAACAGATCCGGATTTTACGTGCGCGAAAATGTTTTGGTGGTATAATATGTATTCCTCCGCCGATTATGCAGTAACGCCGCGGCCAAATTATCTTGCCGATGGTAGAAAGCTCCCTGATTGCTATTCACATCCCGCAGCATTGCGTGATGAATTACAAGAGAAGTTAGGCCAATTCCCGCTATTTCAATTCTGGGGTCCTGGCGCCAATATTAGATCTACGAAATGGATCGCCGATGCATCCATGCTTGTAGATGAAAAATACAATCCTACCCTCTCGCTCATTTATCTTCCGCATCTTGATTATTGTCTCCAAAAATTTGGTCCCGATTTCTCAAAAATATCAAAAGAACTAATGGAGATAGATCAGGTAATTGCATCTTTAGTGGAGTATTTCGAAAAGAAAGATGCACGAATCATCATACTTTCAGAGTATGGAATAGCGCCTGTCAATCATCCGATTCATATTAACCGTTTATTACGTGAAGAGGATTTGCTGGCAATAAGGGTTGAAAGAGGTTTGGAATTACTTGATCCCGGTGCGTCAAAAGCCTTTGCTGTAGCGGATCACCAGGTAGCGCATATTTACATAAATGATAACTCGGTAATTAATAAGGTCAGAAAGATATTAGAAAAGATTCCCGGAATAGAATTAATTCTGGATAAAAAAGGACAGAAAGAATATCACCTTGATCATGCCCGAAGTGGAGATTTTGTATTGGTGGCTGATGAGGGAAGCTGGTTCACTTATTATCACTGGATGGATGATGCAAAAGCTCCGGATTATGCAAGGTGTGTAGATATTCATAAAAAACCAGGGTATGATCCGGTTGAAATGTTTATGACCTCAAAGTTACGTGCAGCATATAAGTTGCTTCGTAAAAAAATGGGGTTTAGATATGTGATGGATGTTATTCCTCTTGATGCAACTTTGATCAAAGGTTCTCATGGAAGAATTTCTGTTCCATCGGAATTTTGTCCTGTTATTATTACAAATAATTCTCTAAGCGAAAGAATTTCTCCAACAGATGTTTGCCAGATCATATGGGACAATCTAAATTGAAATTTGCAGCAGGAAGACGAGTGACCTGGTATTAGGTTGCGCGATGTTGAACAACAATCCTGCAGATAATACTTTTTATAAAGGAATGCCCAATAGATAAAATAAATGACTGGGAATTGTCCTGTCAAAACAGTAAAATGAAGAACCTAAAAATTGCATTTTCCCTGCTTGCAATATCGATTCAAATAAGTGCAAGTGCGCAGCAGGTAACGATGCAATCATTATTAAAAGAAATGGCCTGCAGAAGCTGTCTCGCCAGGTACCCGTTCCCGGCCTACGCCTCTTTGCAGGCCAGCAGCTATAACCGCGAATCTACGTCAAGAGATGCCCCGGGATGGTTTGCAGACAGCGATGGTACTGGTTTCATCAGGGCGGAAGAAAAAAACGGCAAAAAAGAATGGGTGGTGATGGAACATGATGGTCCGGGAGCGATTACTAAAATGTGGGCGCCTTATTTTTATTATGGCGGACTTGATGACCTGGAAGGGCCCAACATTAATATTTATTTGGATGGCTCAACTACACCGGCAATCAGCGAAAATTATTTTAAGCTCATCACAGGAAAAGGTTCAGTGCCTGCTCCTTTTGCCAGTGTAACGGCAAGGGCAGGAGATTGTTATTTGCCCATACCATTTGCAAAAAGTTGTAAAATTACATTTGATAAGAAGCCTTTTTATTATATTATAAATTACAGGGGTTATGCAAAAAATATTGCTGTAAAAACATTCACCATAGGGCAGTTGAAAGCAGATCTGCCACTCATGGATAAAATAAGAAAATCTCTTTATTCAATCTATACTGATGAGCCCGGTGTTTCGACTAACACGAAAGGAATTTTAGAAGCCGGAAAAGAAATGCATTTAAAAATAAATAAGGGCGGCGCTATTAATCAGTTACAAATTTTGGTTGATCCCGTTCAAATAAAAATGCATCCTGAACTACTGCGTTCTGTTGTTTTAATCGCAAGGTTCGACGGTGAGCAAACGGTATGGTCGCCATTAGGCGATTGCTTTGGTAGCGCCAATGCATTGAATCCTTTTCAAACCTGGACCAGGACAGTGAATTCATTGGGTCAAATGATTTGTACCTGGGTAATGCCATTCAAATCATCTGCTGATTTTTATTTAAAAAACTTAAGCAAAACAACTATTAAGATAGAAAATTTTGAGATCAGATACCGCAATTGGAAATGGGATCAACGATCGATGCACTTTCATGTAAACTGGCGAAGCGACGATATCGTGCGAGGCTCTGTTTTTGAGGACTGGAATTTTATTGACATCAGGGGTAAAGGAATATTAGTGGGTGACGCATGGACGGTGCTTAATCCCGATTATGGCTGGTGGGGCGAAGGTGATGAAAAGATATACGTGGATGATGCATGGGATAAAAAATTTCCGACTCAATTCGGCACTGGTACAGAAGACTATTATGGTTGGGCAGGCGGCGAAATTCCGACTAAAGATGATGTCTTTAGTTATCCTTATTTAGCCAACATAGAAGTAGGGTCAGCCACCAATAAAAGACAAGGTACCCGCGGATTTAATATTTGCACAAGAGCAAGAGCATTGGACGCAATTCCTTTTACTAAAAGATTGGTGTTTGACATGGAAGCTTCTCCTGGTGTAGATATTCGTAACCCATGGGATTACCTGGCTTATTCTTCTGTTGTATTTTGGTATGCACAACCGGGAGCAGTAAGCAACAGGCCTCCATTACCACGGCAAGCAGCTGAACCTATTATTACTCTTCATAAAATTGATAGCATGGAGATTGAAAGTAAAAAGAAATAAAATGAATTGCCGGTGCCGTCATTGAAGTTCAAACAATCAAACCGTACTGTTTTAAAGGTTGAAGAAATCAATGACCTTGTGGCTCAGCCAACTATCACTGCTAGCTACTTCGACTGCAGACATAACTTTTACTGACTAGATGAAAAAAATATCTCTGCCTGAGTACCGAGTATGACTATATTTGTAAACACAAAAGAAAGACGGCAGACATAGGAAATCTTCAGCCCATGCTATCGCCCTGTAGCAACGAAACAATAAAAAGTATTTTTTATTTTAATTTTTAAACAGTGCGCTAAATGATAACTTATTATTTTAAAAAGGTTACATTTTGCGCCTAATTCTATTGTAATGAAACAAATTAATTTAGTTCTCCCGGCATTTATTTTTGCGGGACTCCTGGCAGTGCAGGGAGCTTTTGCTCAATTAAACCCGGTTAGAAGAGCAGATTTTGACGCCAACTGGCATTTTCATTTAGGCGATGTGCCTGGAGCAAAGGAAACGGATTTCGTAGATAATTCGTGGCGGCAATTAAACCTTCCACACGACTGGAGTATTGAGGGTACTTTCAGTAAAGATAACCATGCCGGCGTAGGAGGCGGTGCCTTACCCGGTGGCATCGGATGGTACCGGAAAACATTTACACTTCCCGTCGCGGATAGAGATAAATCCATGTTCATTGATTTTGACGGAGTATACATGAACAGTGATGTATGGATAAACGGGCATTTACTTGGCAACCGGCCATACGGATATAGTTCGTTCCGTTATGAGATGACGCCATATTTGAATTATGGCAACAAACCAAATGTAATTTCTGTCCGCGTTGATAATTCAAAACAACCAAACTCCCGCTGGTATTCGGGTTCCGGCATTTATAGAAATGTATGGCTGGTTACTACTAATAAAGTTCATGTGGATCATTGGGGAACGTTTGTTTCTACTCCCAGGGTAAATGACAAAGAAGCAACTGTTTCTGTGGAGACCACTGTGCGCAATGAACTCACGATTTCTTCGCCTGTCACTTTAAAGACAACACTTTATGATAAAGACGGCAAAGAAGTAGCCAGTTCTTCTGTAAAAGGATCGGTAGCGGGAAGATCTTCCAAAATTTTTTCACAGCAGTTGAAAGTTGCTAACCCTGAATTATGGTCCACAAAAAATCCAACATTATATAAATCAGTTTCCGTCGTAGATTCATACGGTAAAACGCTTGACAGCTACAATACTCCATTCGGGATTCGTTACTTTCGTTTTGATAGTAATGAAGGTTTCTTTCTGAACGGGGAACATTTAAAAATCAAGGGTGTTTGTGACCATCATGACCTGGGTTGCCTTGGGGCGGCCATCAATACGAGGGCGCTGGAGCGTCAGTTGGAAATGCTAAAAGGCATGGGATGCAATGCTATCAGAACTTCGCATAATCCACCGGCGCCGGAGTTATTAGAATTGGCTGATAAAATGGGCATCATGATTATGGATGAAGCATTTGATTGCTGGAAAAAAGGAAAGAATCCTTATGACTATCATTTATATTGGGACCAATGGCACAAAAGAGATTTGTCAGATCTGGTTCTACGCGATCGTAATCACCCCTCCGTAATTATCTGGAGCATCGGCAATGAAATTCCTGATCAGTGGGACAGCGCCGGAGGCCCTATTGCACGTGAGCTTGCAGGAATTGTGCGGTCACTGGATACAACAAGGCCTATCACTTCTGCGATGAATAATCCAGAAGCAAAAAATAACTCACTTTCTCATTCCGGCGCCATGGATTTAATTGGCCATAATTACGATCATGAACATTATAATGATTTCTTTAAAAATTTTCCCGGTGGGAAATTTATTGGCACTGAAACTACCTCAGCATTGGAAACACGCGGAGAATATAATATGCCATCGGACAGCATTTTTATATGGCCTCGCGAAGGAGTGCCGATGAATGCTAATTTCACCTGTTCCGCTTACGATAACTGCAGAGTTCCCTGGGGTTCCACACATGAGGCAACGCTAAAAGTAGTAATGGCTAATGCCTTTGTTTCAGGCATGTTTGTATGGACAGGTTTTGATTATCTCGGTGAACCTACGCCATATGGATGGCCCGCACGCAGTTCTTATTTCGGTATTATTGACCTGGCAGGCTTTCCGAAAGATGCATATTATTTATATGAAAGTGTATGGACCGATAAACCCGTACTGCATATTTTGCCTCATTGGAATGGTTGGAAAGTCGGAGACTCTGTAGATGTATGGGCTTATTACAATAATGCCGATAAAGTAGAATTATTTTTAAATGATAAATCACTTGGTACGCGCACCAAGCAGGGTGATGACATGCATGTGATGTGGCGGGTTCCCTATCAGCCGGGAACATTGAAAGCGGTTTCTTATAAAAATGGAGATGTGGTTTTAACAAGCGAAATACATACAGCCGGTCCGGTAGCAAAAATTATTCTCGAACCCGATCGCAGTCATATTCACGCTGATGGTAAGGACTTGTCTTTCGTGACTGTAAAAATGGTAGATGCAAAAGGAAATCTGGTGCCTGACGCCGACAACCTGGTAAATTTCAAAGTGAGTGGTGCAGGCTTCAACGCAGGAGTGGATAATGGCAACGAAATAGATCACGAGCCTTTTAAAGCGGATTATCACAAAGCTTTTAACGGGCTTTGCCTGGCAATCATTCAATCGAAAGGGCAGAAGGGTAAGATTACAGTAACTGTAACATCTGCCGGCCTTCCGGCAGCTACTACCACCATTGAGGCAAAGTAATGTAATTAACTATTGGTTATTAGTAATAAGCGTATCATTCGTTGTTTACTTTTCAATCCCGGCTTTGTTGATGTTGATTTTTGAGTAGTATTATTCGTTCTTTAAAAGATTTAAAGCCCTGAAAGGGTGACATACCTAAACATTGGGCGAAGCCCTGTGAAAAAAAATAAAAATAAAACTATGACCCATAACCCTTTTTTGAAAATGAAATATCTGGTACTCACAGTCATATTTATTTGTATCAGCCATTTTGCAGTAAAAGCACAAATAAAAGCAATTTCTGATCGATATCCCGTCATTCCTTACCCGGCGCATTTGGTTCCTGGAAGCGGTGATTTTACCATCAACCAAAAAACTTCTATCGTCGTTCAGAATGAAAACTTCCGCGGGGATGCTATTGCTTTGAAACAACTCGTAAAAAAAGTTGGTGGCATCACCCTGCGCGAATCAAAAACAGAAAACAGCAATTGCATCGTTTTCAAAAAAGATAACAGTATTGCATCAGGAGAAGGATATCACTTATTGGTAACGCCATCAGGAATTACACTTTCTGCCAGGGAGCCTGCCGGATTATTTTGGGGTATCGAAACAATCAGGCAGCTATTACCTGTCTCCAGCGCAATAAATGAATTAAAGGTTCCTGCTGTTGAAATCAATGACCAGCCCGCTTATGGTTGGCGGGGAATGCACCTGGATGTTTCGCGGCATTTCTTTTCGGTTGATTATCTGAAAAAGTTTATAGACCGTATGGCGCTGTACAAACTCAATAGATTACATCTTCACCTCACTGACGACCAGGGGTGGCGCATACAGATAAAAAAATATCCACAGCTTACTGAAAAAGGTGCCTGGCGTACGTTTGATGTAAATGATTCTGCCTGCATGAAACTCGCGAAAGAAAATCCTGATTTTGATATTGATTCCTCTCACATCATTCACCGGGATGGAAAAACACTTTACGGAGGTTTTTATACACAGAACCAAATGCGTGATATCATAAAATATGCTGCTGCAAGACATATCGAAATTATTCCGGAACTGGACATGCCGGGCCACATGATGGCGGCTATCAAAATTTTTCCCTGGCTGAGTTGCACAGGGCGGCCAGGACAAGGCAAACTTTTTTCAGTTCCCTTATGCCCTTGCAAGGAAACCACTTACCAGTTTGCAGAGAATGTTTATAAAGAAATTTTCGCTCTCTTCCCATCCAAATATGTTCATATCGGTGGCGATGAAGTGGATAAAACAAGCTGGGAAAATGCTGCTGATTGTAAAGTGGTGTTGCAAAAAGAAGGAATCAAAAATGTAAATGCATTGCAGAGTTATTTTAACCAGCGGATGGAAAATTTTTTCCATAAATACGGGAAACAAATGATTGCCTGGGATGATGTATTGGAAGGCGGCGTTGATGCAAGCGTTATCATTATGTATTGGCGCGGTTGGGTACCAAAAGCCCCTATAGAAGCGGCGAACAATGGTAATAAAGTCATTATGACGCCAGGTAATCCATTGTATTTTGATCAATTCCCTGATAAAAGTTCACTATATAATGTGTATCATTTTGATCCGATTCCGAAAGGGCTAAGTGCGTCTGCTGCCAAAAAAATCATTGGCATACAGGCTTGCGTGTGGACAGAACGTATTCCTTCGGAAAAGCGCGCCGATTTTATGACGATGCCACGCATGACGGCAATGGCAGAAGTAGCCTGGACAGATTCTTCGCGAAATTACAGCTCCTATCTTGATCGGTTGAAGAAACAGTATCATCGTTGGGACAAAATGAAAATACATTATCGCGTACCGGATCTGACGGGTTTTGCAGATAATAATGTTTTTATTGACAGTTCTGTTTTGAGTGTTCGAAAACCTTTGCAAGATCTTATCATACATTATACTACTGATGGTACATTACCTACGCAGCAATCGCCGGTATTGCCGGAGCATTTTATAGTTGATCGTTCTGAAACTATTAAGCTGGCAGCTTATACACCTGGAGGAAACAGGGGCGATATTTATTCTCTCAAATATGCAAAGGAAACTTATGCTCCTCCCCTATCGGTAACAGAAAAGTTGCAAAACGGATTGGAATGCATTTATTACAAGGGAGACTTTAAGGATACAAAAAATATGACATCGGTGGCGCCCGTACAAACTTTTAAAGTAAATAATATAGAAGTTCCCGCTGAGGTAAATGCGCCTGCTTTCGGATTACAATACCGCGGTTATATTGATGTGCCTGAAACCGGTATTTACAGTTTCTATCTTACCTCAGATGATGGCAGTTTTTTATCTATTGATGGCAAAATGGTAGTCGATAATGACGGCCTTCATAGCGCTATTGAACGAAGCGGTGAAATTGCTTTGGAGAAGGGATTGCATCAATTCTCACTTGATTTTATTGAAGGAGGCGGGGGATATACTTTGCGCCTGCTCTATGGATTGCAGAACGCTCCACCGAAGGAAATTCCTTCACCTGTTTTTAAAATGAAAGAGTGAAATAAGTGGTAGCTCCTCTGAAGTGTCTTCTAATTAAGAATCCGGAATAAAAGTTTGCCTGCCGGGCAGTCAACTTTGTTTGCGATCAAGATTTTGCAGAATGAGAATGTTGAATAAAAGTTTGCCTGCTGAAAAGATAAAATTTAAGTCTAAAACATTTTAAATAACTTAATAGAAAGATAATAACGTCGAAATATTGCAACTGATTTTATTTATTTAACTTGCTCACGATTTTTGGAACAAATTCAAAATCTTGTAAATTACTGCTTTGAACTTTTTCATTTCTACTGCAAATGCCGATTTATCCAAACATACGAGAGGCCGCTAACCCGTCCGTTCCTGATGAGCAACTCATTCAGCAAATGGCTGCAGGAGATCGACTGGCATTCACGGAGGTTTATAAGCGTTATTGGGAAGATTTATTTGTCACAGCAGCCAAAGCGTTACGAGGGCAGAAAGAGGCCGGCGATGTGGTACAGGATGTTTTCGTATCCTTGTGGGACCGCCGGAACGAATTAAATCTTCAAGGTTCACTTGCTGCCTATCTGCACACGAGTGTTCGCTACAAATGCATTCACTATATTGAGAAAAACATTACCCGTCGCGATTATTTGGTACAGCTTGCTGAAGTAGGTGTAAGCAGTTCTTCCCCAAATGCTGAAATCAGTTTACAGCTAAAGGAAATGCAGCAAACAATCAATAAGGCAGTTGCTAAAATGCCACCAAAAATGCAGGAAGTTTACAAATTAAGCCGCCAGGAACATTTGAGCTATAAAGAAATTTCTGATTGCATGAGCATTTCGGTAGAAACCGTTAAAAAGCATATCCAGCATGCGCTACAGCTCATCAGAAAGGATATCGGCCCCTATACATTTATCTTCATTATATTGGCATTTTTTGCATAGCCAAAAAAATATATTAATTTTCTGTACCCCCTACGCCTTCTTCACCGGACTATAATATAATAGGAACAAGATATTTTTTTCATGAGCATCCAACAGGCTAAAGAATTATTGCAAAAGTACCGGGCAGGTAACTGCACGCCATCAGAAAGTGAACTGGTGGAGAATTGGTATAATCAATTAATTGATACGGGCGAATGGCAATGGGGTGAAGGGGAAAAGGATATGATGGAGAAAGCGATTGAAGCCCGGATTATAAAGCAGATAAATAGCTCACAAAAAAATGGAGTTTTCTATTTAAAAGCACGATACCAGTGGTGGGCTGCTGCATCCGTTATTCTTTTGCTCGCTGGTTTTGGATATTTCCTTTTCTTTCATAAAACTACAAAACCAACGCAGATCGCAAAAGTCTTGCGTAATGACATCAAAGCGCCCCAATCAAACAAAGCAATGATTACACTGGCAAACGGACAAACGGTTTATTTAGACAGTGTTGGTAATGGTGCATTGGCCATGCAGGGAAATGTAAAATTAGTAAAACTGGCCGGTGGTCAAATTGCTTATGAGCACGCCTCCGGCAAAGTAATCTCAAAAATGGAATACAATACTTTGTCAAACCCAAGAGGAAGTAAAGTAATCAATATGACTTTGGCAGATGGCAGTAAAGTGTGGCTCAATGCGGGTTCGTCTTTAAGATACCCCGTTTTATTTATAGGCAATGAAAGAAAAGTTTCTGTTACAGGTGAAGCTTATTTTGAAGTAACACACGATGCCTCAAAGCCATTTATTGTTAATAATGGTGCTATGGATGTACGTGTGTTGGGTACGCACTTTAATGTGAACGCATTTGAAGATGATGGCAATGATATTAAGGTAACGCTGTTGGAAGGATCAGTGAAAATAAATAATGAAAATGCCACAGGATTATTAAAACCAGGACAAGAAGCGGTTGTGACCAGGGAAATAAAAGTACTTAACGACGTGGATTTGGATTTGGTGATGGCATGGAAAAACGGCTATTTTCAGTTTGATAATGCCAGCCTTCAAAATGTACTAAAAGAAGTATCGCGATGGTATGATGTGAATGTTATTTATGAAGGTAAAAATCAGCCGAGGGAATTTGTGGGAGAGATACAAAGAGATTTAAGCTTGTCCGAAATGCTCAAATTATTAGAAAGGAATAAGGTGCATTTTAAAATACAAGGAAAGGACTTGAGGATAATACCTGATTAGATAAAATAAAACAGATATAAAAAAAACATTTCTTTAAATGACCAAAATGAAAACAGGAAAGTGTTGAAGCCACTTCCCTGCCAGTAGTTTTAGTTGATTTATAACTTAGAAATCCTGAACAGATCGCTTATTATTAAACTAAAACCAAAATCAAAGTTATGCATTTAAATGCCAATTATCCAAGGCATGCCCTTGTCAAAAAATTGCTGCTAATTATGAAGATTACCACCTTCTTTTTATTCGTCGGCTGTCTTACTGCAAGCGCTGGCGGAACTGCACAAAAAGTAACCCTGTCACAAAATAATGTGAAACTCGAAAAAGTTTTCAGGGAAATAAGGAAACAAACAGGTTATGTGTTTTTTTATGATGCCCGGGTATTACAAGGATCAAAATCTGTGAGTATCCATGTCAAAAATGCTTCGGTTGAAGAAGTATTGAAAGAAACCCTTCAGACACAACTTCTTGATTTCTCAATTGAACGGAAAACAATTACGATTGTTCATAAGCCGGTCGTGGTAAAAACAATCACGGATGTTGCTCCTGTTGTTCCGCTAAATATTATTACCGGAACGGTAAAAGATGAAAAGGGAAATCCGCTCACCGGGGTATCGATAATAATCAAAGGAACAAATAAGGGAACCAGCACCAATGCGGAAGGGCGTTTTACCATTGACGCTAATGCTGGGGATGTACTGGAATTTACATTCGTTGGATATCAAAGAAGAACAGTAGTAGTAGGGCAAAGCAATAGTCTTTCCGTGGTGATGGAGATTGAAGCAGCCGTGGGAAATGAAGTGGTGGTAGTGGGTTATGGAACACAGCGTAAGAAAGATATTACAGGTGCTGTTTCGGAAGTAAACCTTACAGGTTTAAAATCCAGATCCTATAAGGACGTAGGGCAAGCCCTTCAAGGGACTACACCTGGGGTAATTGTTCAGGATGAGGGAGGAGATCCGACTTCTGGCTCCCGGATCAATATCCGTGGTCTTGGTGGTGTCAATGCGGAAAATCCTTTATACATTGTAGACGGTGCTATTTACACCGGCGGCCCTTTGAACCCGAATGATATCGAATCAATATCTGTGTTGAAAGATGCTTCTGCAGCCATTTACGGAGCCCGTGCTTCAGGAGGAGTCATCCTTGTCACAACTAAAAAAGGGAAGGAAGGAAAACTAAGCCTGGATGTTAACGCGAAAAATGGATTTCAAAATGCGTGGCGTATACCTCAGGCACTCAATGCAGCCGAATACGCAAGTGTAAGTAACCTCGCCGCAGACAACGCTGGGGTGCCACGTTTGCCGGTATTTGATGCTTCAGTTTATCCCGATGGACAAATTACCCGCACCAACTGGATGGATGCGATCTTCAGAACGGGTAAGATACAGGATTACAATGTTGGCCTGAGCGGGGGAAGCAAGCAATCAGCCTTTTATACTTCTTTTGATTATAGGAAAGATGATGGTATTTTGCTGAACACCTATTCCGAACGATATAATTTCCGTATAAATTCTGATAATCACGTCACCAAGTGGCTAACCATTGGTGAACACCTGTCGCTTACTTATAATGATGGACAATACGGAACTAATACAACAAGCGGCTATGAGGGAGCAATTATCAGCGCTATCTTTTATCCGCCAAGTGTTAGTATCTATAAGCCTGATGGCTCTTTTAACGGATTACCCGATCAATATGCAGGTTCTTATGGAGATATTATCAATCCGGTTGCCTATTTAAAAAGATTGGATTCGCATAATCCTCAAACCGGCATTTTTGTCAATCCTTATGTCAGTGTCAATTTGCTAAAAGGACTGACTTTTAAATCGAATCTTGCAATTACAAGAAACATAAATACTTCTAAAGAATTTGATACAAGGGTATTGGAAACGGGTAAGAAGTTCTTTAATAATACCCTGACAATGGGAAATGGCACTCTACAGGATCTGCTTGCTGAACAAACGTTAAACTACCAGCATCTATTCAAAGGTGGTGTCCATAATTTGAATGTTTTACTAGGGTATACCTACCAAAAATCGACTTATGATCAGTTCAGCGTATATGCGCAGGATTTTGATAGGGAAGATCCTCAATTCCGTTATTTTGTAAATGCAAATCAAATTTATCCTCCCTCAGGGGGTGAAACGCAAAGTGCGGTATTATCATACTTTGGAAGGGTAAACTATTCATTCCAGGATAAATATCTTTTCACCGGTATTCTCCGCCGAGATGGCACTTCAAAGCTAAGCAGTTCCAATAGATGGGAGTATTATCCCTCAGTATCGGCAGGATGGCGGATAAATAAAGAGAATTTTATGAAAGGAATTAGTTGGTTAGATAATCTGAAACTACGTGGAAGTTGGGGGAAACTGGGTAATCTTGCCAGTCTTCCTGATAACGCAATTAATATACCTTTTGAATTGCTTGGTGCGTCTATATTAGGATCGCCCGCAAGTCTTTACTACGGGCTGGCGCAAAACACTATTTCGAACCCGGATCTCCGGTGGGCAATTTCTACACAAACCGACTTTGGTGTCGATGCCAACTTTCTGAATAATAGAATTAGTTTGACCGCAGATTATTTTAAAAAGATTACGGAGCGAATGATCTTGCAAATTCCAGTCCCTTCGACAGCTGGGGCTGCTAATGGTCCATTTGTAAATTTACCCGGGAAAGCTCAGGACCAGGGCTGGGAATTGGGCCTGGGATACCATAGCGATAGGAGTAAACAGCTTACTTACAATATCAATATGAGCCTGACAAGTGTAAAGAACCAGGTAACCTCTTTGGACGACAAGGTATTTCCAAACGGAATCGGAGGGTATTACCAGGTGCGTGCAACTCTTGATCCGATAAGAACGATTGCCGGCCAACCTTTGTACTCTTATTATGTAGTAAAGACAGCCGGTACTTTTAAGAGTCAGCAGGAAATCGACAATTATGTTAATAAAAATGGAGACCTGATTCAGCCTTTTGCAAAACCGGGAGATCTGAAATTTATAGATGCCAACGGTGATGGTAAAATTAGCCCGGATGACAGGGTATTTGAAGGAAGTGCTTTCCCAAAATTTTCCTATGGATTAAATGCCAATCTAAATTATAAGGGTTTTGATCTGGATGTGTTCTTTCAGGGGGTGCAAGGGAATAAATTATTTAATGCGGTGAAGTTTACGGGACTGAATGCGGGTCAACAAGGATACAATATGCTTAAAAATATATTGAATGCGTGGAGCCCAACCAATCCGAACTCTAATATTCCGCGGGTGTCTGCAAATGACCCTAATAATAATTTTGGAACCACATCCGACTTCTACATAGAAGATGGTTCCTATGTCCGATTGAAAAATATTACGCTGGGATACACACTCCCAGAAGGATTAACTCAAAAAATGCATATTAATTCTTTAAGAATATATGTAACAGGTCAAAATGTTTTTACCCGTACAAAATATACCGGATTTGATCCCGAGGTTGGCATGGACCAGTACGGAGTAGATCTGGGAAGGTATCCTGTTGCCCGGGCATTTATGTTTGGGATTAATCTGAGTTTATAATGAAAAAATAATAAAAGAAATTATGAAACAATATATTCTAAAATCAATAGCAGTCATCATTGTGATATCATTGCTAAATAGTTGCTCAAAGAAATCATTGGATTTTGTGCCGCAAGGTCCTCCTGTTGCAGCCACCTTTTGGAAGACAGAAGGAGATGCAATGGCCGCTTACTATTCTCTATTCAATCCACAAAACGCTTATGAAGAGTATTATGGACGTGGATACATGTGGTATGTTGATGCCGGCCCGGATATGGTGGTGGGTAGAAATAATTCTTCTGCTGCTAATATCAAAAACTTTAACCCGGGAGCAGCAACTGCAAGTTACGTACAGGATCAGTGGAAGATGAGATATTTAGTGATCAAGCGGTCTAATGACATTATTAAGAATCTTCCGGGAATGGATATTGATCCGGCTTTAAAGAATAGAATTCTCGGATCTGCCTATTTTATGAGTGGTCTTGCTTATTTTGAATTGACTTATACATACGGAAGTGATAATGCGGGCGTACCCATCGTTGATACAGCCGGAGTTCCGGGGGATTATTATATACCGCGTGCAGCCAGTGCGAAAGTAAATTATGATTATATAGCTGGCCTGTGGACAAAGGCTGCGGAATTGTTGCCCTTTTTTCAGGCGCTTTCTCCGGCGGATTACGGAAGCCCACACAAGGTAGCGGTATGGGCCTACATGTCAAAAATGTTGTTGTATGAAAAGGAATATGCACAATCTGAAAATTATGCTGATAGCGTGATTCAGTTGGGTCAAAGGCAATTGCAGCCGCATTTCAAGGACGTATTTTCGATAGCTGCAAACTGGGGATCCGAATATATTTGGACAATGGTAAGTAACACAACCGGAGGAAGCGAGTTGCCAGGCGTAATGCTGGAAAACAAAGGTTGGGGCAAATATAATGGTTGGGGCTATTTCCAACCTACAAAAGAACTCTATGATGCTTATCAGCCAGGCGATGAAAGAAGGGAGGCTACTATCCTGAAATTTGGAGATCATTTCACCTTTTTCGGTGAAGATAGGGTGTACTCATCAACGAATAGTCTAACCGGATACCAATTCAATAAGTATATGGAGCCTTTTAGTTACCCCGATCTCCTGCATGTAAATCCGAATGGTGACTTTCCAACTACTGATCTAAACGTTCCTTTGTTGAGGTATGCGGATGTCTTACTTATAAAAGCTGAAGATGAATTAATGCAGGGGAAAAGTGCAGATGCAGAAATCAATATGATCAGGAACCGCGCAGGCTTAACATCAATTTCAGGTGCTACTATGGCGGATTTGAAGCTGGAACGCAGATGTGAATTTGCCGGCGAGTATGCTAATACGTATTTTGATCTTGTTCGGTGGGGAGATGCGAAAGTCGCCTGTTCTGCTCCTTTACATGGTGCTAACGGCGCGGAGGTCTGGCCGGCAAGAAGTTTTGACCCATCCTACATGAATGTTTGGCCTGTACCTCAGTCTGAAATCGATAACAGCGGTGGGGTAATTGTACAAAATCAGGGATGGTGATCAAACTATAAAATCCTTGTATTTCTTGGTTTACTGAATTTGTGTAGGTGGAACTATAATTACTTTCAGGCTTTTGTAAACAATATCTTTATTAGGCGTGCATCCCGGGCTGACGCATAGTCAACTCCTGGTGTGAAGGGGCCCGGCAGCTCATAGCAATTTGGGATGCAGCTAATAATTGAGGGTCATGATTGATATTTCTCTTAATTTTAAAAAATTATGGACACACGTCGTGATTTTATTAAAAAGGCGGCAATGCTGTCGGGGGGTGCAGGTATTTGGAGTT